>JAABUK010000940.1_pt1 | contig 58423 bp, 54 predicted proteins | sample 5559141 | NCBI WGS metagenome assembly JAABUK01 (sample SAMN10711869, study PRJNA513367) | rock metagenome | isolation source: Antarctica rocks | place: Antarctica: Victoria Land, Pudding Butte nord | collected 2016-01-03
CGCAGAGGACCGGGATGTGCGAGATGACGTCCATGGGGGAGATGTCGGCGGCCAGGACGACTATGCCGGGAGGAGGCGAGGAAGGAGTGGTGGGGGATTTGCGGAGCGCTTTGACGACTTCTTTGACGCCGCGTTTGAGGGATTTGGTTGCTGCGGCTGGTGGGGGGGGAAAGGGGGGGGGGAAACGTTAGTATGGAAGATCTTCTGGAAAGGAAACAACGCGCGTGTATTCTGGACAGGGCGGGGAATAGAGTCGCATCGAACCACCAGAAGACCCCAGCCAAAGGGCAACCTTTTTCTTGCAAAGTTCCGAACGAAAAATATGGCTGGCATGCACACACCTTTCTTCACCCCCTTGAAAACCTTCTTCGCAACCTTCTCATCCGCCAAAGGATTCGCAAACGGCACCAGCGCCCCCACCGGCCTCACCAACACCTTCGCCTTCTTCTTATCCTCATTCTCATTCTCATTTTCACCCTCGACGTCAATTTTCACTGCCACCTCCTGCACCCCTTCTACCACCACCGCACCACTCTCAACCGCATTGGCGACTTTCTCCGCCAGAGCCGCCCGGTCCCTCTTCTTCGTCTTCTCCTTCTTATCTTTCGATTTGTGGACACCGTCTGAGTCGCTGCGTTTTTTGTCCTTTTCGGCTCGCTTGAGGCCTTTGCGCTCTTCTTTGGAGAGGGTGGAGTCCTTTTCTTTCGCCATTTGTGGTTATTTGCTTGGACAGCTTTTCAGGAAGGTTCCAATTCGACTATCGTATGATGAGTTATGCTCGCACTCAGAAATGAAAGAGATTTATATGGCGGTCGTTCACCCGATCATTGTTTTTGTGGACAAGCTCAAAATTTGGATCGAAGCTCCAGCGCTAGCAATATCCAGCCTTGGCACCGAGGCGAGCTTTATATCAGCATCAGTCTAGAGTACCTGTTGCGAAATCATCAGCTCGAACTAGCCGCGCTTTATATCATTACCAGTTGAGAAATTTAGAGCGTATGCTCTTCTTAGATCCTACATTCCTAGCCTCGCTTTGGGCGCTCTTCTCTATCCTTTGTTTTCAACAACGTCACAACATCGATCGAAAGTCTTTCATCGATCGACACTGCCCATTAAAGGAGAAGTCCAGGCAACGCAAATATCCTCCAACACCATCGCTAAACAGAACCTTAAGCACGCAATCTCAGACTGAACGGCCCACATCGTGGAAAACTCTCCTCCCGGCTGCTTCTTTCTTTAGAAACTGAACAACCCGCTCCTTTTCTTACCCAGCGGATAGACAACCAATGCACTGAGAAATAAGCCGACACTAATCCCGATAGCGACCTGCACCATGCCGTATCCCACATTAAACACTGTTCCTGAATAGACCCCACCACTTCCCATGGATGTGCCATTCTGCGCCTCTTGGAAGCCCTGGGTCCCGTTGTTGATGACTGATATGCCCGTTGCATTGCCCGTGATCTGATCCGCAGAGGTCAACCCACTCACCAGCGAGCCGCTAGCTGCCAGCCCAGAAGGAACTTGCACGAAGATTGCCGGTAGTAGCGCTGCTGCTGCAAGGCCGTGACGCACGCGAGAGTAAAGGTTCCCCAACACGCCAATTGCAAACGCGCCCAACGCATTGGCTATTTGCACATTGTTCGCAAACCGCTTTGCACTCCAAAAACTCACTTGGTAGCCCGCGAATGCGATGAAAAGCATCACGGGTGCCTGCGCCCATTTCGCCTGATTGATGACGACCAGACACAGAGTAAAGAGCGGAACCCAAGGAAAATGGCTGAGGTAGACATTGTTGGTCCACCAATGCAAGCTATCTGGAGTGGGACATGTAACAACAGACGTGGCATTTTTGTCCATCAAGCCATAAATGGCAGTGCCAATGGTGATTCCGAAACCGAGCATCAGCGCATAGATGATCGCGTAGACCATTCGCACGGATCCTGCGACGAGATTGCGGGATTGTAGTTCGAGGCTGCTACAAAGAATGACATATCCGGGCAAGATCAGAGCGATACTGCTCTGCGCTAGGGCAGAGAAGCAGAACACGGATGTTCCGTCGTTATACCGAATGCTGCCCATGCCGCGGGCGGCGAAGGAGGTGACAATCGATGCTGTGATCTCAAAGACGTTTGAATATAGCTCAGACCTAGGCGCTGCCCATAACTGAAGTATGCCCAAAACGCAGCCCAGAACAAAGGCGATGGGCATGTCGATCGGACGTGCACTGAATGCGAACGGCCCCACAAATGCGGAAGCTAATCCATACATCAGGATCTTGATCCATACATTGAATTTCTCAGGGCGCTTCATGACATCATTTAGACGCTGCATGGCTTCCTCCACGCCTATGAGGTCGTGCACAACCTCTTTGTAAATATCAAAGGTGTCTCGGAACTTTCCAAGGTCAACTCCTTGGTTCGCTTTGACAATCTTGACTTCAGTGGTATGTAGGTCGCTATCGTCGAAGGAAACGATCATGCATCCAGGCAAGTAGAGGAATTGACCTTCAATCTGGAGAACACGTGCAGACATCCGCATGTATTCTTCCAGCCTGTGCGTTGGAGCACCGAATATCATTAGCGCACGGCACAGCGTAAGGAGATAGTGTTGACGTGCAAGAACTTCAGCTATGTGGACTGTGATGAGAAGCTCATTTGGATTTCGGTGCTTCGGTGCCAGCTTATGCATGGCTGAGGACAAAATTCCGGAAGATGCAGAGCGCGGGAGCTGCGGACGAGAAGCTGAGGGCTTGTGCGCCGCTGGAGTCGCCTTTGAGGCACCAGGAGCTCCCATCATCATTGAGGCGTCCAGCAGTCCGACTATAGACGAGGATGAGGGCGTCCTCGAGGATTTTTCGTACCATTTAGTTCTCCTAGGAGTACTTTTGCCCGAGGTCTGAGGGGTGCTTGTACCAGACGATGGTGGAGATGGTGCAGGCGTACCCGTATCGGAGTTGTTGGATGAAGGCAGCTTTGAACCGGGTTGCCTTGGCCATGTTGTGGTATCGGGATGGCCAGAACTGAAAGGGGCACTGATGGAGCTCCGATTTATCGCGGCACCTGCGCCATGCTGATCATAGACTTTGAGCAGCATAGATAGAATACTGGGCTTGAACTCCGTTGGTTTGGGCACATAAGCTCGTGGATCTCGCTCCTCTAATGGAGTCACTTGTCCAGACCGAAGTTCATCATGATCATGATGCGTTGCAGCTGGTGTCCTCTCAAGGTTTAGTCGGCGAGTCATAGCCCTTACTAGGCGATGGGCTTCGGCGTTGTTCATTGAACGATGTCTGTCTCTGATATGATCAGGATCGCCTTTTGCGGCTTTTTCGTCCTCGCCAGCCTCCTGTTGGGGGCCTTCGTCGTCATCGTCTGTTGAATCATCGTACACAGAATAAGGTCGTCGATCCTCTGCTTTGTTCATTTCCACCAGCGGTATATCATCGATTCGGACGGGATAGCCGTGGGATCCCCTTGGCGGTAATGGCGGAACCCTGGTATCTTCAAGCGAGTTGCGTCTCGAAACTGGCGCTGAGGCGCTCCCAAGTTTATTGGCAAGCCTGCTCGCTCTTTCGTTCGCAGATAACTGCGAGAACTCAGTGACCCTTCCGTGATGCTCCGAGCCTAGAGCCAACAATTGAGGCTCCGTAGAATCTGCAGAGTCAGGGTCTCTCAGCTTCGAGAAGTATGCCTGGGGAGGCCTGAAGGTAGGTGGCATGCGCGGTTGCGGCAGCGGCTTTCTAGGAGCATCATGTGACGTTTGTACTCCATCGTCGCCTCCGATGGAGAACTTGACCCTATGCTGACTCTTGGAGCCTCTTGGCTCTTCACCTCCCACACTACCTGTCCTGCTGGGTGCTTTGCTTGAATCTTGGCTGTTGTCTTGCGATTTTGCCATGTTGTTCTCGATGGTTGGAAAACTCTGCGATCGACTCGGATCCGCCATAATGATATGAGTCTTGGAACCTTGCTTGCGAGGATTTCTTTGTTAAATGTGTCCGTGCTTGCCGCACCATGAGGTTACCTTGGTCCTTCCTTGCTCTCAAGTAATATGCCAAGCGATGTTGATGAAGATGCCAGATCGGATCAAAATCGAGATCCCTTGGAATGTCGATTCGACGAATTCTACGACTTTGCAGATGGTCTCGTCACCCTGAGCGAAATCCCAGGTTACTTAACATGTGAGATGCTGGTAATCTTTCCGGCGTTGAGTCCTGGGTTGCACACAAGCAAACCGCCGGATCCGGGCACGGAAAAAAGGAAAGGCCAGTAGAAACGAGGTTACATAATGAGTCTTCTTGGTCGCAATGAAGTGAAGAATATGTATCATTCAGGCTCCCTGTTAGAAAAGAATCTTATCTCCTGCATGTTGTTAGCATCATTATCGGATGGTTAGACTTTGTGCTGTGTGTTATCGGACTGGTCGGGAAACAGTGGTGGAGCACAACGACAGCGTTATCGTGACATCGAACCGTGCGTGCATGGCGATTTCCAAGTGGAGCAGAACGATAGCGAAGATTTCAGGAGGCAAATCAGCTGCACGAATGATGGCAGGAAAAGTTGATTGTGTGGATTCGACATACGCAAGCTCCGGCGAACATACCAGTAGCGAAGTAACGTAGGGCTCAGTGCTGTCGACCTCGTCTCACATCTCAACCAAGCAAACTGGGTGCCAGTACAGTAGATCTATGTGTATCCATGCCTGGGTGCAGGATGCACTTTGCCGCGGTTGAGAACCCACAACCTCCATCTCTCTCTTGGGAATACTCATGGCCATATGTCAGGTACTACTACTTAGCTCAACGGAAGGCGTCGAAAACGCCTGCAAGACATATCACTGGAGATGTAATCCTGGTAGAGGATCCGGACCTGCAGCAACCCGTGCTGGATGCAATCATCCCAAGATATTTGATCGCTGGGTCCGTGGCACACCCCGTTGTGATTGAGTTTGTTGAGCACGCCACAATCTGGAACGGCTTATCATCTGGTGCTTGATTGGTCAGAGCTACATGCATGCTTCGAGACTGAAATAGAAGTGCAGCTGAAAAGTGGTACTTGGGTTTCCTCAAGACAGCTGGCATGGATCATGGTCACTCTTGCGATTCAGTGTGGTTCGCTGTCTCTGGCATTGGAGTGCCTACACTGAGAGGAATAGCCCGTGTTGAAAACCCGTGGAATGTAGCAAGTTAGAGGCAGAATCGCTCATTTAGCGGGCAGGATCTGTGCTTTCATCGTCTCTCAATTCCCCGACCGTGTCTCATGAGTGTCGATTCATTCAGCTTCCATCAAATGTCAACGGGTGCTCTCCACGTGATCACTTGACTCGATATGGTCTCTCTGCGCTTTCAACGGCTTTCAACACCTGGCCGGACAACCTTTTGGACTCCTGAAATGCTACCCACGTTGCCCTCCGAGCAGCAACTTGCAACATAAGGAGGATGATAGCTGCATCCCGACAGGCTCAAATTCTCAGGCAATTTCGGGTCCTTCGTCACTTTCGCTCAGATCTTCGTCACCACTGACCTCCGCGTTCTCTCGTTCTCTCTTCTCCATCAGAGCCTGTAGTTCTGCGTCGTCGTGCTCAGACACTGCCTTCGGCGCCATTTTGACCACGCATGCTCCACCGGCACCTTGAATATTGCTGTCGATGCTCTTTATTGCTTGTTCGAGTAACGAGATGCCGTGACCTTTGTCCAGACACTGGCTTGTCAAGACGTAGTGTGGCGGAGAAACAAGCTTGACCTTGACTTGGGTGTCGGGGGTGTTCTTGGCCTCTGCTGTTCGGAGCGCGTCTTTCACTGCGTCAATCCCATCATATTTGAAGCATGTGACCTCGACATCAGCACGAACTTTTGTCGGATGCGGTGTCAGCTTCTTCGATATGTAGCTCTGCAACTCATCTCGTACGACATCGTTCGGGAACTCGACTTCCTCCCAGACAGATGGGTTTGTAATGCTCAATTTGAATGCATCGTTGGCGTGGCCGTATTTCTTGTTCAGCGGCCAGCCAATAGCTTGGTAAAGCGATTCAATAGGTGTAGTCGTCTTTTCTGCAACATGCCTCATAATGCTGTGCACCGACTTCGACTTGTTGTATCTTTCCTCGCACCGTACGATATCCTCAGCAGAAACTCTTCGTTTTGACAAGTCGATGTAGCCTAGTCGCGCGCAATCAATAACCATGTGATGAATCCCGGCCTTTGGGACAGCCTACCTTTTTCCTTGTCCACTCTCAGTACCACGACGACTTCGTTGCGCCCAATTCGAATCAATTTCTGAATACTTCGTATCCGCCTTCTTGACAGTTCGGAAAGGAGAATCATGCCATCGATGTTATCGTATTCGAGAAGTTTAACGTATGCGCCCATCTCCGCTATCTGGAACCATCAGCTAGGCAGCCTAGAACTTGGGGTCTCAACGAACTTGTTTCACATTCACCATCACAAAACTCTCGATCTCTGGATACTTCTCTTCGTAGAAGCGACAATTTGTGAGCGACATGACTGCGATTATGCGCCGCTAAGCAGCCGAGGGGGGGTAGGAACAGCTGTTGTGCCTGGAGAAACTTCTGTTGAAACCACGATACTACTGATATAGAAGTAAAGGTCGATGCTAATGACAAGACCGCGAGTATGGTGGGAAACAATGATGAGTCCACGTTGCGCAGGCTTCTTTGCCGGCTGCGGTGCGTGAAAATATTGTGCGGTGAGGCAAGGCGACCAGAAGCGATAAGACTGCCCGGAGCCCCTAAGAAGCGACGTTCCAGGTAAGCTTTGGGGGCACAACGCTCATGCATTGGCCATGCTGAACATTTACCCGCGATTTCCTCCTCCTCCTCCGGACATATATCTCGACTGTCAGAAGCGTCGGAGGAGAGTTCGCTGCTCTGGTCGCCCCCTGTGAACGCGTCTTCTGGAAGGCTGGCTGGGCTCTCCACTTTCTCCGCTCCAGTTTTTCGATTGTCGCATTCCATGGCAACGCAATGTCTACCTCTCCACAGCAGAACGCTTCGGTGAGTCCTCCCAGCTCACCCCGCCGAACCGTCGCACCTCGAGGACCTCCACACCATGCCCCGACTACGCCTAGTGGGCTTCGAAAATCTGTTGCAGCTGGGTCAGAACCTTCGTCGCTAGAACAGCAAGATGAAGATAAATCGACACCTCTTTCGTCGCCTGTACTGGGCAGCGTCAACATTTCTGCTGAACCTGGGCCAACTGCAAGTCCGAGCAGTCATGGGGTAGGAGGCGGAATGGTGGAACCTTCACATGGGGACGTCGACGCTCGAACTCGTCTTCTCGAGGACTATCACAAAGGATCGGTATGCGGTGCGAGGGACTGCAATCACGGGACTTTCTCACCCCACATACGCGCGCAAGGTATCACGTCTAGCGATGTCAGCACCATAAATGGCTTTGGAGGTCGAGGTGGAGACGAGCTCAATGACGATGATGGCGAGGTCAGAGACAGAACACGGGGATTCATTGGGAACACTTTCGCAGATGGTCTATTTGGTGGTTCTAGAACGGATACCTCCATGAGCACCACCAAATGGTTAGCAACAAAGCACGGAGTCAAGAATCAGCGTGCGATGTAAGTTCTGTCAGGTCTTAGATACACCCGACAGTATTGATGTTGAAGTCAGGTACATTTCTTACTACTTTCCTTTCGTCAACTGGGTGCGGCAGTACCAGTGGAGGTGGTTTCGAGGAGATCTTGTGGCTGCTTTGACCATGGCATCATTCTACATACCTATGTCTCTTTCCTATGCATCCAACCTTGGGCACATTCCTCCAATCAACGGACTATATTCATTCGTCTTCAATCCAATCATCTATGCGATGCTGGGCACCAGTCCACAAATGGTCGTCGGTCCAGAAGCGGCAGGCTCACTTTTGGTCGGAACAGTGGTAAAGGAAAGTGTTGACCGAAAACATTCAGATGAGAACGATGCAGTGCTCAACGCGGAAATCGCCGGCGTCGTTACAGGGATGGCTGGGGCAGTGATTCTCATCGCAGGTCTGACAAGACTTGGCTTCCTCGACAGTGTTCTCAGCCGACCATTCCTACGTGGATTCATCAGCGCCATCGGTTTTGTTATATTGGTAGACCAGCTTATCCCAGAATTAGGGTTGACCAAAGCAGCAGAACTTGGCGTTGCTCATGGCAGCAGTGTCGACAAGCTCATGTTCATTGTTCAGCATCTGGGTTCTGTTCACGGCCTAACCTTTGCCGTGGCTGCAGTCAGCTTCGTTATCATCATGATATTCCGGTAAGTGCTCGTCTCTGTTGGATCCCGCCAACTCTCTCTGACCGCAGTTCCAGAATATTAAAACGACGTTTGCAACTACGCTACCCGGCAGTCGCGTATGTACCCGATCGCTTCTTGGTTGTTGTACTATCCGCAGTCTTCACTTGGAGATTTGCCTGGGATCAAAAGGGCCTCGAGATCCTTGGCCAGGTCAAGCCAACTGGCGACGCGTCGTTTCCTTTCCACTGGCCCTTCTCGTTCACACACATAAAGCATATCCAAACCGCCATGAGCACATCTTTCTTGATTGCCCTTCTGGGGTTCTTTGAGTCCTCGGTTGCCGCAAAAAGCTTAGGCGAAGGTACGCATGAGCTTCATGGGGTCTCTCTCAGTGCCAATCGGGAGCTTGTGGCGTTGGGCGTTGCAAATCTCATTGGCGGCTGCTTCATGGCTCTGCCAGCATTTGGTGGATATGGCCGGAGTAAGGTCAATGCCTCCACTGGTGGTACAACGCCGATGAGCAGCATCTTTCTAAGCTTGATCACCATTTTCTGTGTACTCTTTCTATTACCCTACTTCTACTATGTACCCAAAGCAGTTCTGTCAGCCATGATATCTGTGGTCGCTTTTTCGCTGATCGAAGAATGTCCTCATGACATCAAATTCTTCTGGAAAATCCGTGGCTGGACAGAGCTTTCGCTGATGTTCATCATCTTCCTTTCGACCATCTTCTATTCCTTGTCGCTTGGAATTGCCCTTGGAATAGGGCTTTCGATATTGGCAGTCGTCCGTCACTCCACCAAGCCGCGAATTCAGATTCTAGGCAGGGTTCCTGGCTCACCAGACAAGTTCGAAAATGCTGAGCTCGAGCCAGAGAGCATTGAGTTCATTGAAGGTTGTCTGATATGCAAAATACCTGAGCCGCTAACGTTCGCCAACACTGGGGAGCTCAAGACCAGGTTACGACGACTGGAGTTCTACGGCACCAATGCTGCGCATCCAGCGTTACCACGGGTTCGAGCCGAAGAGCATAATCGCAACATCATATTCGATGTGCATGGTGTGACAGGTATCGATGGATCTGGCACACAGGTGCTCACAGAGATAGTAGAGGCGTATGTACAGAGAGGGGTGAGGGTCTTCTTTTGTCGCTTGCCAACTCGGCGTAGCAAAGTGTACAAGAAGTTTGAAATGAGCGGCATCGTTGGTCTTGTTGGTGGAAAGAGTCATTTTGTGGATAGCGTTGACGAAGCACTTCGACTCTCCGAGCTCGAAAGCTTGACAGAATATTTCGACAATCGCATGGACGGGAGCTGAATGAAGCAGTGCAATGGGAACACTCTCCTACAGATGCGACTCCTTCTCCCGTGCAAACACAAGCCGACAATTTCAAAACGTGGCGGCCTCCGGAAGATCTCCCAACATCACTTTGCACTCCAGCTGCAAAGCCAGTCGTGCCAAAGCAGTATCATCACTGCGCAACCGTTGATGCAACCTAGTAGCGCGTTGAATTGCAATGGCCAGACTCAAGTCACATACTATGCTACAATTCCTGATCATCGGCTTGGTATTGATTGATCCTCGCAATTTGCTTTGCGCAAGTGAGGAGATCTCTGTCGCTCACCTTACCCTGAACCGCAGAGGCGGAGCAGTGGCTCAACATGAACCTGCCAACTTGACCCACCTGGTGAAGCTACTCCGTGATGTCGAAAGGAGATATGCTCGGGCAAAAAGAGAAGTGAATGGCAATAAACTAGTGCGAAGGTGGAGAGCCAGAAGCACTGGGAGCGCAAACGACGAACAACTTCTCCGCGAGCCAGGTCAAGAGGGCAGCTGGTAAGCAGACTGCAGAGCATCGGTGCAACATAAGCGGCGATAAACACTGACCACTTTGATACACCCAGGTACACCAGCGTTCCTGTAGGTCCGCAGCCAAGCACTATCGAGGTCGATCTTGATATGCTCAGCCCTGACTTCTACACCGTACAAACCACGAGCGGAGAAGGCTCGCAGTACAATGTCTTTTCAGAAACGCATGGTCAGCGCCGTCGGCAGTTGATCACATTTGAAACCATGCTCACCTTCCCTGATTCTAGTCCCGAACGATGCCCGCGTCCATCCTCTCTGCAAATACCCATCCGACACAATCCACCTTACCGACCTCACAAATACGACCTCCACCTCCATCTCTCTTCCAATGTGCAATCCGGCCAAATCCTCTCGGGCTACCCTCTTCAAATCCGGCAGCGTACTGGGCCTCAGCCCCTCCTTATCCTCATCCTCCCTCTCCCGTCTCGACTCCGGCCCGCTCCTTCAGCAACTTTTGTCCACGCAAGTGTTGACAAAAGAGATGTTCTCAATCACGCTCCTCGACTCAACATCAGGGATTCTGTCCCTCGGCGGCACTCTCGCTTACCAAGTCGAAGAAGCAAACATCCGAACTCAAGTCGAGGTTGAGTTTCTTAGTGATCCCACCGCCACGACTGAGAAGATAAACGCCAAAGTCACCGATCGACTAGCCTCAACCTTTCCACCAGACGTCGAAGATCAGTTCCGCTGGGTACCCACCCGCGGCGCCGCTGAAGGATGGTGGACAACTCTCCTCCCAGCCCTCTGGATGAATGGCCTCAAAGTCCTCAAGAACCAGCCCGTCCTGCTTGATATTCAGTCACCTTTCATACTTGCCCCACCTCTAGCAGCAAGGAGATTCTACGAAAGCATCGGCGGTTGCTCACGCCTCGCGGCACCGTACGACATGTTCTGGAAATTCCCTTGTCTGAATAAACCGAAGATAATGCTCGAATTTGGTGGATGGTGGTTTCCGATTATGTCGAGTGAAGGAAGTCGGAGCGAGGCGGTGTGGGGCCCGGATGGGGGGAGACTGAGCTTCGGGAAGGTGAGCATGGGAGGGAATGGGACGGGATCGGGGTATTGCGTTGGAAGGGTGGTGGAGACGAGGATGGGGTTGAAGTCCGGAGAGGGTCAGGATTGGGAGGGCAGTGGCTTGAGGGACGTTTGGGTACTGGGTGAGCCAGTGTTCTGGGGTGTAGGGATCGCGTTTGACGGTGAGGGTCAAAGGGTCGGATTCAGAAATTACTGAACTGCAATGATCGACAAGAGAATTAGGCTCCTGGTTCCTGGAAAAGTTGTTGCTGCCGCCTAGCGGCTCAGGACTCTACCACTGAGCTCTCTTGGCACCTCAGGAACGAACGTCGCCGTAACACAGTCTCTTCACCTCCTCGCAACCGTAAATGAATTCTCCAAGATCTGTCCTAGTGGCCTGAGCCTTGCAGAAGCTCGAAAGACCACCTTCTCTTCTCTCTTCCTCTCACCATCAAGGTTCTTGCGGCCGTCCATCCTCTCTCCCCATCCAACCCTCTACCCTCCACACAGCGGAAAGATCTATCCTATCTCCCACATTGCCGGCAACAAAATCCTCTCGGACAAACCCAGAGGCGGGTAGGACGCGTGAAAATCCTCAACAGCCTGCTTGGATTCAAGACTCGTTTGCGGCATATGAGGTGCGAACGGTGTTCGTAGAATGGGGGTCCTGGTCTAGTCCTCGGCTCAAGGTGCTGGTAGGGAGTGTTATGGGATTCCGTCCCGTGCATGGGGAAGGTTAACTAGCCCTGAGGTGATTAGTAGTACGTAACAGCTGGAAAACGCTTAAGATCAGCCCACGTGGCACCCGTGAGTGTTTTTTTTGCCAGGGACAGTTGCAGGACCTGGAGGGTGGATCCTTTTAGGAGGATGGACTAGTCGTTGTTAGGAAGCTATGTGCTTGGCTGGTGGTGGTGGTGGCGGTGGTAGGGAAGAGCCCGGGTGGTCAGGGCACAGAAGCTAAGTTAGTGTTGATTGTGACACCATACCATTAACTAGCTCTCAATGAATAATAGTGTTCGCTATATCAATACCTGCATACGGAACGCATCCACATATTCAAATACGATCTGTCCCCCCATCCACCCTGGCTTCTAAGAGAGGTTTTGCATGCCAACCCGAGCAACCCCCTGACGGAAACCCCGCCATCATGTCCTACCAACCCAGGTTCCCCGCAATTTCATTACCGTTGTTGTACTTTGTCGAAGACGATCCAGCAAAGCCCCCCCCCCCAGGTTGGGATCGGAGCTACCCGTTGGAGAAAAAGTAGCGAATTAGCCACCACGGAACAGCAGCCGGACCCGATCTCATCAGACTCACACACATATTCCCAATTGGCATGACTCGTTCTGCCACCCCTGTCACAACCTGTAAATCTCCTTGTTGAGCCCGTCGATACATTCCGCTTAGCGGAGATTTCTCGTACCGCCAGAGATGTGCCTGACGGCATAATTGAAGCGGATATTGTTGTCGCCATCGCGGCACACGCTTTTGGTGATGCCAGCGCCGTAGGGGCCCTGTATTTCGTTGCAAACTGCGTCAAGATACGCAAGACGCCCTTTGCCTGTTGCCAGAGCGGCCCCAGTTCGTTCCTGTCGCGTTGCATCTGGCTGAAGCTGCTGGGAGTAGGGCCGTGGCGACGACGACAAGGATCTTGGCGATTTGCACGTTATGTTGGGTGCTAAAGTGAATAGAACCTGACCGATATGGTGTTGGAAGCGTGAGGTGTTTTTTGAGTCGTGGTCTGGAACGATGGCAGATGTCGAAAAGATTGAGGCATTGATGGTGATGAGAGAGAATAGAAGGCCTCAGGGCAACTTGTGTAGGCTGATAGTGACCCTCGCACAGCTATTGCCCTCATCACTGACTCGGACTTCTTGAGAATTTAAACACCGATATCGTTGATGCGGAGAATTGGCATTTGGCTCAGGGAATTACTTGAGGTCAGCAGGCCTTCGCGACAGAGGATCTGATATCATATATATGTATATATATTAATAATTTCCCGAACCTAAAGTAATATGTGATCGATCGCAAACTGAACCGCCGTCGTTTTGCTCCCGCGCTGAAAACTGTTTCGTCATTCTGCTCCCTCTATGCTCCCTTAAGCTCCTCCTCTGCTCTTCTATTCTCTCTCTATACTTTCTTTAAAATAGCGATACTTCCCCCCTGAGAATAACAGCGATAATTATCAATTTTAAGTTCAGGTGTATATAATATGTATATTCGCAATTACTTAGAGAAGTGAGTTGGGGGGCAAACATAAGTTGACGATATCTGAAAAGCAGACACTGCCAAGCTGACTCCCAATCAAGTTGGTGCATAACGTAGTCGAAGACTTACCCTAAAGCTCATTCTAGGGCTCTCCTCGGAGCTCTTCTTTAAGCGTATTTCAACACTTCGCAGTTCTTCCGTATACTATTGTCTTATCACTCTTTAAAGACTAATTATAGTTTCTGGAGGAGAATTTTCTCAATAGAGTGTCTCTAGCCGGTCAGAGGCTGGTGCTGCTCAAGCTTATAAGCATCGTGTTCGTCAGATCTCGCATTATCCGGGTCACAACAAAAGTTTTTCAATGACCGCCAATGGTGTTTCACCACCAGATTTAACGCTTGGGGCGGTGCCTTCAATGCAAACAGCATGCTCTCAAGAATTCTGCTGGCCCCTGTTCGTCTTTGATTGTTAGGTTCAGGCCTCGATGGCCTACCGGCTCTGTCATCGTGGGAAGGTGGCTTCCCTAGTAGTTCTTCTCGTGCAAATTGCTTGAGGAAGCGTAACGATCGAAAGGTTGGCCCCCAAAGACTTTCGATGGGTTCATATCTGGCGACGAACGCAGAGAGGAGCACGAGTCCAGTAGCGGCCCATGGATCCCATGCGCCGACATGTGCACTGGATTCGGACTGCGGAAAATTATTTAGCCAGATCTCGAAGGAAACTTGGCTCGTGAAGATTAGAGGTAAGCATAGTGCTGAGGCGAACATCGCCCAAAGGTAGGAAATGAGTGCAATGTATTTTGCAATCTTCTTTTGCCAGCGTCGCTCGGCGGGAGGAGCTTTCTGCAACGGTAGATTGAGGTCACGAAAGAAGAAGTATAGCGCATCTCTGGCGTCTATGGGTGACTTCCGGCCAGCAGGGGTGTATATAATATATATATATATACATTGTTGTTGAGGATCATTAACTTTGGCGCATTGAAATATTTGCGCACAGCCGCGTTAGGAAGCTGCTTGAATCATATTGACCATGCAGACCCCTTCAGCAACACGAAGGTGCAAGGCATCGGAGATGCGGTCAGGCAGCCCGACCCTGAAGCTGGCTTATGAAGGGGGCTTCATTCTGTATCGGTTGACTTTTCGCCAACATCACTTGTTAGTTGTGAGAGGAGACGGGAAAAGCTACCAATGATAAAGATGGATAAACTTTGCGCAAAACCTGCGGCCCTCCACAAAGAATTTCTCGATATTCCTACCCTCCTTCTGATAACATTAAAACGAGGTGAGAAACATCATTGCTTGCTGTTAAGAAGGAAAGAAAGCGCCGGAGTGTAGACTCGGAGTCGAAGAGGGCGTGGATCGAAAGGCAGGGGCAACGAAGGATCAACGATATTCAGAAGGTGGTTGAAGGATGCAATGTTCCGAGTAGAGTAAGTCTTGAGACTGCGACCCTGGATGTTCTCAAAGAGCTCAAGCCTTGATCGGTTATGTACTCTCTCCTCTCCCCTCGGACCGTGTCCTCTTGACCCCAGGAATGATAATGCTGGTTGACTAGTCGGTCTTAAGCCCCCGCTTAAGCTGACCAGCCCCCAAGGGGCGTCGATAGCATGGAGATACACATGAGGTTGATGATGGCATATGGGCGCATCCCTTTCCCTAGATAAAAGAGTTGAACTTACATAATAGTGCCGGCGCCAAGACAACATCTTGGCGCTCTCGGGAAACCTGCCACTTCAGAACTCAGGAACAAGCCACTGGATTGAATAAGTCATATTCTTTGATTTCTACGCCGCTGATTAGCCAGGATTGGCGTCTCTCAACATTTCGGGTATGCCTCCGTTCTCTCGAGGTGCGAGTTTGATACCGTTCCAACTGCGGACGCGGAACTCCTCAAGCTTCAGCAAGTCTCCGTCACAACTTCCGAAGCCGTTGTCGAAGCCGGTGTCGAGGCCTTTGATACAGAAACCATCGACTAATCGGCACACGAAAGATCAACCAGCCCCTTCGACTCAGCCCAAGCTTCCCACGGAGACGCTATTGCTCGGGGATAATTTCATCAGATTTGACCCTCGTTATGGCTTCGCACTGGTCCGGCTGTCTATTGCTCAGTCCTCAGCAACTCTCTCCCGTCAGTTCCGCAAACAATACGCGCGACTTCCTGAACCTGTCCGATACACATTCAGCTTTGCGTACCTCCTCGGCATCGTCTTTGCACTCATAGTTCCCCCTGCAATCGTCTTCCGCAATCATTTCTGCGACATAATCCGGGTCACCGGGCCGTCCATGAGCCCATACCTTAACACGGATTTTGAAGACGGTGCGACAGGTATCCATGATATTACGAAGAGTACAGATAGGATATTACTCAATCTATACCGTCCGCGGCATGATCTTCGACGAGGCATGGTGGTTGCCTTTCGGACACCACATGATCCAGAGAAATGGGCCATCAAGCGGATAGTTGCGTTGCAGGGTGATAGAGTCTTTCCCTTGGCACATTACCCTGAATTCGAGGCGCTGAATTCGAAAGGCTTAATTGTTCCTTTTGGCCATATGTGGGTGGAAGGGGACGTTTCGGATTCCAACAAGAAACATGCGAGTATGGACTCGAATATCTATGGTCCGGTGTCCACTGGTCTTGTCATGGGCAGGGCAACGCATGTCATCACTTCCTTTCTCCGCAGGTGGACCAAGATTGACTTCAAGCATTCCAAGCTACCGGAGCGCGTGCAACAAAATGCCGTGGCCTTGCAGGATCCAGATGAGGAATCCCAGTCACTGGAGTTTGAAGAGATGTTCCAAAATGGTTCAGCGGCAGAACTCTTGAAAGCGCTTAAGAGAAGACTACAGGAGGAAGGCACCGTTGAAAGGTGCAGACGAGACCCCGATCTGATAGACGCTTTTCACATTGTTAGAACCCAGGCCAAGCGTCAGCTCTCCGCACGCGATGACCAGACCAGCGAGCTGGCAACGAGCCTGGTGGCAATTGTCGATAATGTTTTGGAAGAGGAGTAGTATCCTCATGAGAAGCTGTTATGGGTGAAAGGCCGCAGCCTGGTGGAGAAGAGGGATCATGCCCTAGTGGCCAAAAACATCAAAGAGCTTTGGAAGTAATTTGTGACATCCCGTGAAGTACAAAGCTGCGCCCTGTGTCAGCCAACTACACGGACAGCTATAATCACAATAGTCAGAACTCCTGCCAATATCAAGCTTGCCGGGGCCGATACCAAAGCAATGAATTGAGCTGAAGGTCCTTCGTGATCAGCACCTACTTTCGGAAAGTCCAGGCACAGCACTACCCTGAGGGACGCTGTGCCTGCGATCTTCTTCAAATTGAGACCTACAGCACAGCTCGTCTTGCATGTCACAGCACTCCCTTAGCGTCTAACATGAACCTCGCTTGGGTGGTGAAAGGGACAAACTTAGACAAAATTGCCATACTTGAACTTGAAGATGGCTCCGTTGTTCTTGCGTGTTGCCCGTGGGATTGTACCCCTTCAATCTAGTTGACCAAATACTCACGACGTCAATTTGAGATTGTGGGTTTATGAAGTCTTTGGCAGGTTGGCATGCTTCTAAGGGATTATCTGTTTGTGCTGTCTCTGCAAGTCCCTCATCAACAGCGAGGCCAACGGCTTCCGCATCAAGAGCATCATCAACATCATTCGTGGCATCTGCGGCGTTCGGAACATCGTCTTGAATACCTTTAACGAAAGCTTTCTGGGTCTGCAGCTTCTCTGCATCTATGTCAGACAGCTTTACACCTGCTGCAGTTGCTTTATCGAAAGCCAATAGAGCAGGGTTGATAGGAACATCTTCATCTTGAATGGCTGTATGTGACATGGGCTGACTTAGTGGTTGATTCGATAGTGGACTCGGTAATCGATCCGATGGTTGACTTGGTGGTCGACTTGGTAAGCGACTGAGTAGTTGATTCTGCTTGTTGGCTTAGTTAGTGACTGGAGATGCAGATACTTCAGCAAGTATCCGCCTGCCTTCATTCGAGGGTTGCTGTTTCCTGGTGTATTCGACTGGCATTAGTGCTATGGCCCAAGGGTTTTGTGGTAGCCGGTTTGAAACGCCCAAAGGACCAAATGTACTTGGACAACATCCCTTGCAGACTCCAATCCGAGATTATGACTGCAAACTTGTCCCAGAACACCGACTGTGATCCCTATCAATCTGACTCCTGTCTCCAACCGTTTGCACAATGCTGGCTAATCAATGATGGGAGGGCCATGATTTTTGTCGTGAGTGGCTAAGATCACAGGGCCATCAGGATGATTCCAAGCATCACGTAGACCGTTTTCCAGTGTGCCCGCATCAGCTAAAGCCCATACCTCAACGCATAAGCAACCAGCAAGAGGATTAGATCCGCCACTCGTTTGAGAGTCCAGTGGTATGGTTCATTTGCTATTCTACGATAAACCTTGGTTAAGTTCCTTAATACAGCTTAGTACATTCCAATGAAGGGGAGCTGGGGTATGCAAGCGGGGTGGGGGGGGGCGGAGAGGAGATGTAAGCATACCGGTATAGCCCAGCATCAAAGCACGCGAATGTAATCGTACGATGTTCATGATTGACGTGAGGCTTGCTGTGTCCCTATATGGCCTCAATACCTAGATCGTAGCTCATTATAGCAGGTCTCCCCAGTCGCAACAATCTTAGCCAGTCGTTCCAACCATTCTTGGTCTACGCTATCGAATCCTTGCAGGTCTGCGCAATCGATATCGATGACCCCGATCACCTTGAACCAACAAGAGTCAGTGTTGTCTACTCTCTCTCCCGTTGCGAAGGCTGACCTTTTCCCCAAGCTTGATCGGAGTAACAATCTCACTCTCGCTTTCTCCATCACAAGCGATATGACTAGGGAAAGACGCCACATCCTCTAAAAGTAACGTCTTTCCCTCTCTGGCAGCGGTCCCACAAGCGCCTTTACCAATGCCAATTGTTTGACAAGCTACCTTACCATGGAATGGCCCCAAGATCAGCTGCCCACCGTCTTTTCGATCTACAACGTAGAATCCAGAGACGAGGCGTTAGCTAGATTGCATACCCAATTCGTTTGACCTTCCGCGAGACCTCGCATAGCATCGAGCAGTGGGCGGTAGGCATCTCCCTTGTTTATACCCAGGCAAAATCTGAGGCGTCTGCGTGCGGCTACGAGACGGTGCCCACCATGTCAAGACCTTTGTTTCTTTACGCGTGCTTGAAACCACCGCAACTTTGACTAAGGCTGTGGTGATCCATTGCCGATGAGAAGTCCACTAAGCTATATATTTATTTAATAGTCAAAGGCTACAAAAATTGTCGCGTAATCTTTTTCAAAACGTCTTCATTGAAGCGACATTGAAAATTATCGCGTGAATTCCTGTACTTTTTCTTCATGGCGCGAAATGAAGACTTGAACAGGCCTAGGAATATCTTTTAGAACTCCTTGTATTCTGTACTCAAAGAATATATCTATATTTATTGATTTGAGCTCGCTGTCGTGTGTAGAAGGTTAATGATGAGGGTTGGTGGGTCAAGAAATTATGGGCGCAGTAGCTCTGTAGTAGGTCCTTGGCGGCTTACTCAGCCTGCGCTTGGATTTAGCTTCTGCAGAGTTCTCCATTCATCATTTTCTAGATTATCAATTGAAAGCCAAACCGGAGAAGTCTTACTCTACAACATCCTCAAGTGCTTACCCTACATTCGCAGCTTCCTCAGACCCCCCAAGCAGCATGTCGTGCCCCGACTGTTTCAAAGGGGCAGTCCACAACCATGCCGGTGATCCCCAAGGCGCCATGCAAACCATGTACGGATATCCTTGTTACGTGGCGTCCGCACCTCCTACCTCACAGTCCAAATCCACAATCGTATTCTTCTGCGACGCGTTCGGCCTCAACCTGATAAACAACAAGCTCCTCTGCGACCGGTATGCTGCCGAAACGGGCTTCCGCGTGATCGCTCCTGACATCATCCCTGGCGGACCTGCCCCAGTGAGCACTCTGGCTCATCTTGAAGATCTCCTAGGCAAGACAATCGCGTGGTGGGATATCTGGGGTCAGCTGCAAAGGGTCGCCACGTTCTTCCGCGTTTGTGCCGTAATGGTACCTTTCGTGATCAGATCCTCTCCCGCCAAGGGCGTTCCTTTCAGCCTTAAGTTTGCTCGAGCTGTACGCGCCGACCTACCTTCAGGAGCACGACTCGGCGTCGCTGGTTTCTGTTGGGGTGGATACTCCTCGACAGCTTTGTGCACAGAGCCAGCCGTGGAGGGCGGGAAGAAAAGGTTGGTCGACGCGCAGTTTTGTGCTCATCCATCTGGGCTGAATGCACCGGGCATGGTTGTTGACGCTGTCAAAGTATTTCATACTGCGTACAGCCTGGCAAATGGGGATAAGGATTTCGTATATAGCGAGAAGAAGTTGCACGAGACCGAGGCGGCGCTGAGAGAGCAGGTGGGCGCCCCGGAAGAGAACGACTACGAATTTAGGATCTACAAAGGGTGTAGGCATGGATTCGCTGTCCGGGCATTCCCTGGCGACAAAGCGGAGATGACAGCGATGGAGGAGGCTAGAGAACAGGCCGTCAATTGGTTCAAGAAATACCTGTAAGAATATGTGTTCAGGCATGTTGCTCTTGGGAGTGGTGGTGTTCTTTATCTCCTCACGCTTCGGCAATTTCTCGAAATATACACCCAGCAAGATTCTGGCTTGCAATTTGGCGCAGCAGCGGCGTTGTCAAGTCATCAGTAACTAGTCCTCTCAGCCCAGTTAGAGGATTCCGACTTTCTCCGGAATCATTCTATACTACTGATATTTGTCTACGGGATCCCTGGGCCTCAGGCCGTATCAAGCATAATTCAAACTTTCCATATCTAAACTCGTCTGAGTGCAGAGAGTCTGGTGATAGTCGCTTAGTACCCGGCTTTTTTCCGTCCGATGGTGTAGCGGTGCTTTTAATTATCTGCTGGAGAAGAATCGGACCTGTGTGCCTCACTTCTGCACTCACCCGAATGACGCCTCTTTGGCACTTGCCCTTCGTAAGCAGCGTGAGCTCAGGTGAGTCTCTGGGGAGTATGAAGTGCACTGTTCCATTAGTTCGCTCAAATTGATGGTCGCACAACTCTAGACCCACGTCGTATAGATCTGACTAAGTGCCAGTTGAAAAAGTCTGAAGCCGCAAAGTGATTCGTGGGCATCATATCGATTATGTGGATGTGAGAGTCAACACCTCGCAGCAGCAGCGGCCAGATCTTAGGCTTACTAACGACCGATAGACGACGTTGCATCCAGGTCGTACGCTGAATAATATCGAACACACCACTTCCATTTCAGATCAAGAACTTATTGATAACTTCCCCTTTAATGAGCCAACCCCTTTCCAACAAGTCAACTCTCTTCCAACAAGTCAATTGCTTTGCAATAAGGCAAGATCTTTTTTTTTGTGTCAAATCTTCAAGTCACAGCACAATCATCATGTCGATTGCTTTACTCATCGTTAATTTAGTGGTGGTGTATCTCGCTGCTTTGGGCACAGCTTAAGATCCCTCAGCCGATGTCCTCCTGAGAAATCTGCAGTCGCTACCGGGGCAATTCGATGTCTCGCCAAGCGGATGCGCCTATGTGCTTGCGCACGCCTTTGCTGGCTCGGAGTACCGAAAGATATCGCTTTTCGGCGGGACCTATGTTAGGTCGATAAGTCTTGCCCAGCTAGGAATCGCACTGATGATAGTATACAGATGGGGCTACTCGCAGTGCGTCGTTCAAGTCACTCCCAAAGCCGCCGCAGTGGCCTATAATGGTGGTGTGCTTCGAAACACCTTCTTGCACCTGCTTGCTGCAGGGACTTGGGACCGCTCAAAGGGTGCCTCCGCCACATCCGGAGACGGCCACAACGTCGATTTCGTGTTTGCGCATGCGTCCTACTTTAATTGGCAGCTTGGCAACCCTGTCAAGCGACGTGGAAACGACGATCCGCAGCTTTACGTGGAGTACGGAGTGTTGAATGACTCAAGCTCCAACGTCCGCACGGCGTGGACTCAGCCTTCAGCAGTGTCGGTAAATCCCTATTTCCAGATCCATGCCCATAATTCGACGCAGCCGGAGGAGGACGAACGCGATGAGATTAACCAAGGCTTGCAAGACAGAGACTTGGACTTCCACTTGCTCAAGCGGGCCGTTACCTGCGGACCCGCACGGGATGATGAGATCATTGATCAATACATGGATTGTACTTGCCTCCCCTCCGGCACTCGGGTTCAGGTCGTCTGTTCAGGCTACTCAGAAGGCGCATCCAACCCAAAATTGACGTGGAGCTGGTGGGACCAGATTCGCAACAACCTCTTCGCAGCGGTCGGCACCTCTATCCGCACGGGCGCCATGAACTATGGCATCAGCATCTCATCGGGAAGCTATCATCCTGGCGGCACAGTGTTTACGACCCAGCGCGGAGGCAACACTTGGCAAGGCTCGACCATGAGCAACGACGACAACTCCTGCTGCCACCAGGCCATGAGCCAGGTATCCTCCAAGCTTGGCGGCTTTGCACGGCCGCCACCCCAGTGCACGTGCGAGAACCGTCAGAAGAGCTGGCTGCTAACTGTCCACTCGCTCAGTTAGCTGCAATTTCCACTGGACTGTGGATTCTTGTCTTCTTTCGAGCTTGGTGGTGCTGATGATAGCACATCGTTTTCGTTCTTGCGGTTTCAGGTACTTCATGTATGTCGTTGTAATAGTGGAATATTCTCAGGGGGTGGAAACAATCTCTCGACAACAATCTCGTTTGGGAGTCTTGATTAACTAGACTGCAAACACTTTCTGAACCTCGCAGCCAAAATGTTAGTCAGATTGAGCTTCCAGCCGAACTGAGCCAATGTTTTTCAAGAACTCAGATCTAGCCAATTTTGGACTAAGAATAAAGAGCCTTAACTTGGAGAGCTTTTTGAGTTTCTCAAACCCGAATCTGTACGTGCGAAGGCTTCTCGCCCTGGTCAATCCGTTCAAGCAAGCGAGCTCGCCGCTTTTTTGGCTGCCTCTCGTCACGTCCACTCACCCAGCTCCCTCCATGATATGTAGGCACTGGACTCATATATCCAAAAGTGAGGTGTAATCTTTTGCCGCGAAAAGCTAGGTTTTGGCCTAGTTACTGTAGTTAGTGGTAATTGTCACTAACTACCTTAGTCGGTCGCCGGGCCAGCAGCGCTAGTCACTATCCTTCAGCTAGCTCCCACCATCGTCCATAGACCAGGGCCGGGCTCGCCCAGTAGGATCTACAGGGCGATGAGACGCAATTCTGTCCGCATGCCTGGCCAACGGGGCATTAGGGATCGATTGCCCAGGCGCCGACGAATGGGAGGGATGTCGTTGCGCCGCCGCCGCCGCCGCCGTCGAAGGATCTGACGGTGTAGGGAAGCAAGTGTAGCCGGTTAGCAGGACTATGGGCGGTGGTAATGACGATTAGGGTCGCGATTGCGCGTATCCGAATCTATGCGGGGCGAAGACATTTGGCTTGAACTCCGTGGCGTCAATTGCTGTTTTTCTTGCTTTGGCGCATTCGGGCTTGGGGTCTGGGAAAGGGTCATTATGGGGGAGGATGTCAAAGGGGATTGACGTCTGCCAATAGACGAAAAGCGAGTAATCTGTTCAGGTGAGAGCTGAAAGGCGTAGTGCGAGTGTTGTGGTTGCACGAAAGCATTCTTGTTCTGCTCGTTGATGCTTTAGCAATAATTCCGTTCATAGCGGCGAACTTCTGCACAGCGACCTACCTCAAGGCCGGAAGGTCCGCGCTCGAACATCAGGACGCCGCCCATAATTTGGGATTCGACCCAGTAGCCGACAACGTTGAGCACACCAAAAGGATGCTTCGAGTATAACTTGAACCTTGGATGATAGAAATCGACCCAAAAATGCGAAGGTATAAAACCGGCGATCGTTGGGATCGTTGGGAGGGCTGAGGTCTGCGTCAGGGTGAAAACTGGCATATATCATGGCCGTCAAGGAGTGCAGTGATGCAGCGACGATTTCGAGCAGACGAAGATCCTCCTCATGGGTGTGCTTACGGGCGATCTGAAAGGCTTGAACCAGCTATGCATCAAGTCTCAAGTTCTGCGGCGTGAAGGTGTCCTTGATCTCGTTGTACTGCTGCACGGAGGCATCACTTGGCTCCATACGTTCACTGACATCCGGATCCCAGAACATGCGGTAGTTTCTTCTGTATGACGGCTGGGTTGGCTGTCCGTTGATGATCTACGCGAAGGTGTCTTGGGCGACGGCGGATGCCAGTATAGGCGCAATGGTCCGCTTGAGAAGCTCTAGCTTTTCTACATCAAGACTGGTAAGATCTGCAAAGATTGCCGATGTGTCCGTGGTGACCGGTGGTTGTTGCTGGTCCCTAAAGACAAATTTATTGCGCGCAGTACGGTCTCCTCAAGATACGAGATGCCTTTCATCTTGCTGCTTCAAGACTTGCACCGCACTGATACGACCGAGTTTGATACTGCTATAAGCTTGTAGAGTGACACTGAGGGAGCTGCAGAGAGCTGAATAGTGATAACATACAGCTATACTAGCTAAGTGAACAAGTAGGAAGAAGGAGAAAAGCTACCAGGGTCGTAGGCAACAGAGAAGTAATAAAGAATTGTGGACGCCAAGACCGCGGCCGCTAGTCCCAATAAGACCGTAGACGGGTGTTATGCATAACCATCGCGCCAAGATCACGCCAAGACCGAATCCCAACGAATCCTCACACGCTTCAACAGTAATGATAGTTGAGATCGTAACAGATACACAGATGCAAGAAGAACGAAGGTAAGAGCGGTTTTGCGAAATCGATGCGCCCTTCCAGGCGGCTCAGCGGGGTATGTGCCAAAAGGAGGTGATGGAAGGCGGGGCGGTCCGCACCTAGACAATTAAGTCTATAACTTCGCAACAAAAGGATTTGACGCAAGACCTTTGCACAAAAACTCGTAGAATAAAGCATTTCGAGCAACTTTGCATGCGAGTATTTTGTCCGCAAGCTTATATTCGCTGAATTGTTGCTAGATGTGCGACTTCAAGACTCGCCCTGACTTCTGTCACCCGCGGTTGCGCCACAACACTTACTGACTAATCAGCTCGCCATAAATAAACCTGTAATAATCACTCGAGTCCTACCGCGGCGTTTCAAGATCTTAGAGTTGCGGAAATGTTGGAATGGCAAGCAGAGCATCGTGTGCACCTCGTAAATCTACATACTGGCGCTGGAGAGTGCACTGTGCCCCCTTCGTGACGCAACCTCGAGAACCCTCGACGTCCAACTCTCGAGGCAGGGCGATATTCTCTGTTTTGAAACTCTCGTGATATGCGTACTTTTGGAGAGATGATTGGTTGTCTGTCTGCGCCTCCTTGTGTGAAACGGCATTTCTGAATGTACTTCGGACTCACCGAGGTGCCTCAGAGCGCTGCGTCTTGTATAACTAATACGATCTCTTCGACACAAAGCTATCACCGCCGATTGATACTCGAATCGTCACCGATACGTTATGGCTGAGCTTGCAAAGTTTGCGATCATGTACCGATCACCCGGGGGGTCAGGTCAGTGAATACCCTCTAAAGATAACGGAATGTATGCACGTGGCTTCGAGCATCAAGATTGCTCTGAATATGATGTGGAGCCCACAAAGTCGTCCGGCTCTCACACGCCTTGCCCTCGAGTTCGATGCTACGCAGTCATCCACATGGTATCCTAAGCTGAATGGCTATGTAAGTCGCGTAAGGTCAGAGGGATGATGGGGATGTTGTATTCCAATGAAGTGGCTGAGGAGTGGAACAAGGTAGTGTAAGGTAGATGCTCAAGAAGCATTCCAGCACCCGGACAAGTCTTCATAGAGGGAATCATTCACCCAATTCATTCCGCGTCTATCCCCCTCCTTCGGCCCTCCATCTTCGCTCTAGCTATAGCCCACCCCCTACCTCTCGCGAGCCTGTCATCATCCCTGGGCCAACTTCTCAACCTCCCCCTCCTCAAACCCAAAACTCTCACAAGCCTCCCTCCAAACCTTCCTCTGCACCCGCCTCCCCTCCTCCGTCTCCACCCAGCCCACCACCCGTCTAACCACCCCATCCATCATAAACTCTCCTTGAGCCTCCTCGCCCGCACAAGCACCACTAACCAACGTCCGAGCGCCCACTTCCGCCGTCCTCGCCACGACAGCCAGCATGGCCTTCTCGGCTAGGAAGGCAAGGGTGGAGAGGGGGTGGAGGAGAGGGGAGGTGGGGAGGGCCATGTCGCGGAAGAAGGGGGTGGAGCAGAGGCCTGGGGTTGGGAGGGTGAGGATCGGTGTGTAGAGTGAAGGTGAGGAGGAGGATGTGAGGTGATGGGCGAGTTGGCGGATGAAGAGGATTTGGAGGAGTTTGGTGGTTGCGTATCTAGATCGGACACATGACAGTTAGCATGATAGAACCTTTGGATCGTGTGAGGATGAGACAGCCATACCGATCCCCCCCATTAAACCCCTCCTCATTATTCAACGCCTTCAAAATCCCCCCTTGCGCATCCCTCTCCCCAAACCTAGCCATATAATGCGTGTCACTCGTCACAACCTCCAGATGCGGCCTCGTCCTAAACTTCTCCCCCGTCTCTCTCATCTTCGGAAGCATCAGCACCGCCAGGAGACACGTCGAGATGAAATTCGTCTGCAACGTCGTCTCCCACCCGTCCTCGCTGAGAGCGAATTGCTGCACATTGATCCCGGCATTCTCGACGAGGACGTCTACGCGCTCGAGCTCGGTGGAGGCGCGGGCTGCGAAGGCGCGGACGGAGGTGGTGGAGGAGAGGTCGACGGGCCAGACGAGGATGCGGGAGGGGGAGATGGAGGGGTGGGTGGAGAGGAGGGTTTGTTTGGCCTGTTCGCCTTTGGTGAGGGAGCGGACGGCGATGATGAGTTGGGCGCAGTGGAGGGTGAGGAAGTATGAGGCGGCTTCGAGGCCGAGGCCAGTGTTGGAGCCGGTGATGATGACGGTTTGGTTTGAGAAGGAGTGGTTGGGGAGTTGGGGGGTTACGAAGAATTGGGAGTAGAGGAAGGTGGTGAGGAAAGGCATGTTCGAAGAGAGATATTGAAGCTTGCTCCAGGGTTTTCTGCGGAGATGTTTGTCAGGGTGCAGAGAGAGATGAAAGCGGGAATTGATATATGTGGAGAGGCTTGGAGGACGCTTGGTAACTACTCGGAGGCAAGTGACTCGTGAGGAATGGCAAGGAAGTTCCATCAATGACATAGCAAACAATACTGACACCCCCATCGGCCGAATACTCGTTTTGAGGCCGATGTAAGAGCACTATCCATGTCTGCAATCTTATTCGGATTCTGGGGTTGATTCGGTTCCGTATCAAGGTCGGAGAGCGGACGAAGAGATGGACATCGCCAGCGTGCCATATGCTGCAGAGCCACACCATCTCCTCCACCGAGACGCGGCCGGGCTGTCAAAGGGATGGTAATCCGTGCGACGGGAAGACGGCGATACAGGAGCCCACAGCTTTATGGCGCCATCAAAGAAATACTTGTCAATGCGGTCAACAGGGAGTAGAGTCCAAGGTAGTAGTTCGTGTGTGTACGGTATGTGGTGCATCTGCCCCTGGACAGAATTGACCAGTCGGCCAAACTTGGCTGCCCGCCGCTGACAAGACGGTTGCCGATCAGTCTGAACGCCGAGAGGGCTGGTATCTGCTCGTCCTTGGATGGAGGTGGAAAGACTCTGTACTACACTCTGCACTACTTCCTTGCCTTGACTGCGGTCCTTTCGTGCTCGACCGCATTCGTGTTCGTCACCGCCCTTTTATCCAGACATGGAACCCTTTCCACGCATTGACAATGACCCTCTTACAGACCACGACCAGCAACTGACCATGACGATCTAGACGAAGTCAATCCCCAAACGCCAGCGGAATGAGCACACCGAGCTTTGTCCAGCATCATGTTCGGACAAGTAGCATCTCATAGACTACGTGAACACCATCCCATCATAATATCATATCAAGCCGCCACAACACCAACAGCATTGCTGCCACCTCGAGGTCCGCCTCTATTCCTCCGTGATGCTTCTGGCCTTCTCAGAGTATACCTGGTTGAATTCGTCAGCAGCTTCCAAGGATCGATACGGGTTGTGTCACATACTTGGCAAAAGCTCTTGCCAAAGCTTTTTTACAGCTGACCTTCTGGCTGCCAACAAACGAATCGACCGTCACAGCGATCGCGCGGTCAATGTCTTGGGTGGAGCAGAAATCTGAAAGCCGCATTTTGCAGAATGACTCTGCTATTCGCATTATTGCCTCAAGATGACGGACCTAGCAGGGTCGTCAGTGGTAGACATAGAGAAAGATTTGGGCAAATTTTACCGTTATAGGATACGCTCCTGTTGCTAGACTTTCTCTTCTCATGTCAGCGAAGAGTCTGGCCACCTTGTCCTGGTCGATCTGGTAAAGCTTTGGTCGACACCTCTCGCGGGCATACAAGATGTACTTCCTCAGCAATTCTTGAGGGATCTCGCCTTCTTGTTTGGGTTCGCCATCATTCTCGATCGGATGGTCTGTCTCCATGGCAGCCGCATCGCCTCCGTCAACGCTCAACTTGGCTGGATGAGCTCTGCCGTGACTATTCACCACAAATTTGGCAAGTCTTTCGTCCTCGCTCGGCTCAACGGTATCACGAACAACGCACAAGATGTCGAAACGTGACAGGATGGGTTCTGTAAGTTCAACGTTCTGACTGAATGGAACCGTGCCATTATATCGACCTCCGATGGGATTGGCTGCTGCAACAATCGCGCACCTGGCCTGTAACGTTGTAACAATGCCGGCTTTGCTGATAGAGATGGTCTGTTGTTCCATCGCCTCATGGATACTGGTTCGGTCTTGATCATTCATCTTATCAAACTCATCGATCAAGCAGGTCCCTCTGTCTGCCAGCACAAGAGCACCTCCTTCTAGCGTCCACTCGGAAGTGAGTGGATCACGACGTACGGATGCTGTCAGACCAACTGCAGACGCACCTTGTCCGGTCGCAAAAACCGCCCGGTGCGCTGTCTTTTCGATGTACTTCAGCACCTGCGACTTTGCTGTACCAGGATCTCCCAGGAGGAGGACGTTGATATCACCTCGAATCTTGTGCTTTCCCTGCGCCTCTTTGCTCACACCACCAAAGAGAGAAAGCGCGACGGCTGTCTTGATGTCGTCATGACCGTAGATTGAAGGAGCAATAGAATGCACGATCTTGTCGACAATTGCCGGATCTTTTGACAGAGCCCGAATCTGTCTCTCGTCTTCTTCGGTAAGTCTGAAACCAGCCATCTGGTCGTGCGTCTTGATGATGTGATTGGCTTCTAGCATCGTTGCGAATACCGGAAACCCGTTTTTGTTGTTCAGTTGGCCACTATAGTTGTTGCGATAAATGGCTGTAACTTCAATTTCTTCTCCTGGCTTGGCCGAGTCAATCAGGTCCGCCAGTAAGACGACTTCGCGATGGCGAGGCAGCCGGCCTGCCGGAACGGTGCCAGGTGATTCTTGCAAGGTCAACTTCTGATAATTGCGATAGATGGTCTTCTCGCTGTTCAATGTAAATGGACCACGCGACTGGCAGCTCTGACAGTACGTTATCTTGACTTCGGCAGAAGTCGACTCCTGGGCGAATGGCCCTAACGTCACACCACATTTCGTACATGTGAACTTGACCATTTGCAGTTGAGGGAAAACGCCTGTGCGACGGGTCACGACCCCTGAGACGCGAACAAGGCAGTTGAGGTGAGACTGTCTCAACTGACGAAGTGTGTAATGAACGGGGAGGTCCGAGATTCGAACGTGGATTTGAGGATGGATCAGACTATAGTTCGGGTAGTGGAGACGCGTGACCTCAAAAGCAGCTGCATCAAAAATCTTCAGCATCTCTGCCGGAGCATTGGCGAGGAAGTATGCCAGAATAGCCTTTGACGAAGCCAAGTGGTCGTAAGAGACTTCGAGAGATTCGGAATTTACTTCTCCAAGTGTGCGGATACGAGTTCCGTAGACCGAAGTTCCCGCTGCATCAATGTACTCGGTCAAGAATGACTTGAATTCCCGAGCAATGGTTTTCATAACAGAAGGCAAAGTTACCCACTCAGTAATGTTTGAAGCCTTGATGTCTTGCAAAGTCTCTAGAGAGAGCTCTTCCTCCATGATATTGCCATCCATTTCCACGTCATCTTGCTCTTCATCATAGTGATGCCGCCGTCGACGAGGCTGTCTTGTAAGATCAACACCCGCATCGTCCTCTTCATCAGGCATGAACGCAGCTGGCATGCGACGTCTGCGAGCGAGTTCGCGATCTCGTTTATCCAGACGCTCTTCAAGTTGCCGACGTGCGGCGACGTCAAGTCCATCGTAATCTCCTTCATCGTCAATCATTCGTCCCTGGTAGTTCTGTTGATCTCGGCGTTCTCGTTCGTCTTTCATGAAGTTGTCGCCGAATAGGTCGATACCGTCCTCGTCCTCGGCCATTTCATCCACATCGTCGATATCGCCAATGAGATCATCCTCTTGTTCGATATCTTCGTCCACATCGTCATCACGTGGCAGAACAGGTGGGGATGATGGAGGAGCTGCTCCGAGTCAGCAGCGATCTTGACGATACTGGGCTCTACTCACGGCTAGACGCTGGTATTGAAGATGGCAACTCATCCTCCTCATCGCGGGCCCGCTTTCTCCGGCTGGCGGTATTCAAACCTTTGTTTCCTGCGGACATGCTGGGTCGTAACGGTGAGCTATGAAACAGAATTAGCAGCGTCCATCATGGCTGCACCCAACAAACGGGCAGTCCATCGTGGTGCCATACCTCATATTGCCTATGTTACAAGGGGTTGGGTTGAGAACTTCGTAAAGTCTGAGATGATCTTTGGTTGTTTGAAGGTTTGGCGCCGCCCAGGAGGGACGCGTTCCGAAACGCGACTACCGCGTCGAGATCAATTTACCTCCGTTGCAAAAGGCTTTGCCGATGTCTTCGCACACTTTGATTCAGTAATGATGTGACTTGAGTGCTGCCAGCTTTTTTAGAACTTTTGCAACAGAAATGCGTGGCGTATCAAAAGCTATGGTCGTTGTGATCCAGTTTCTCACCACCCGTCGGCCTTTACTTCTTGACTCGACCTGAGTCGTCTCTGGGCTCAATCAAATCTCATGTGCATCGCATTGTCCAAGACTCTGAGTTCCAACACACGCGATACCGGTCATTATATCGAAGACATCTCTTGTTTGATTCCTCATTGTTTCTTTGCAGACTCGTCAAGAAGGACGATGGATGTGCCTACTGAGAAACACGCGACAATTGAAGCCGCCTCCCAGGAAGGACCAAAAATTACAGACAAGTCGCAAGATTCTCAAACTGCCTCAGAGTACGTAGTCACTCATTGCTCCCTCACTGCCATCCATTGTCTTCGTTCATGCGATCAATTCTGACATTAGTCGCTCAGCTTCATCCACACTCAGCTTCAACTCGAAGCCGATGCGCGTGAAGTTTTACCCTATGTGAGCCAGTCATTTCTGTTCAGTCCACCGACAACATTCTCATGTCATTCAGGCCTTCGATTCCTGTTCTCAGCCTTTGGGACCCCTGCGTCAAACAATATTCGCATGCACAACATGCAACGCTCCTCCGGCGTCATCGGCTCAAGTCTACACACCCGCTGGAATCTGCTACTCTTGCTCGATCGCATGCCATGGCGATCACACTCTTGTTGAGCTCTTCAGTAGAAGAAACTTCGTCTGCGACTGCGGTTCGACGCGAATGCCTACATCGTCGCCATGCACACTACGAAGCGGCCCAGTCACTGGCGCAAAGGGCGTGCATTCTCAGGAGGCTGCCAAAGGTAACCACTATAATCATAATTTCCAGAACAAATTCTGTGGCTGTGGGGAAGAATATGATGCAGATCAACAGAAGGGCACAATGTTTCAATGCCTAGGCTTAGGTACGGTGGAGACTGGGGGCTGTGGGGAGGACTGGTGGCATCCAGAATGCTTGATGGGGCTCCCCCGCAACTGGAGCGGACGGAGCAAGTCTGCAGCAGATCAGTCACAAGTGGAACAGGATGGCCTTCCTAAAGCAGATGCACCAGACCTAGATGAAGATCACTTAAGTCCTCCTGGCTTTCCCCATGAGGACAATTTTGAAGCACTGCTGTGCTACAAATGTGTGGAGTCAAATCCTTGGATGAAGCAGTACGCAAGTGCTCCAGGCTTTCTCCCGCCATTATTCAAGAGGGATGACCTACTAGCCTCAGCCAACGCTGCGAGATCCGCCAAGCTTGAAGCTGGTGGCACGAATACGGAAAGTTCTTCAGCTCCACCAGGGCCAAAGAAGCGGAAAGCATTCAGTGACAGTGATTCGCGATCAACGAGCCCGTCGAAGAGGATGAGGGAGGATCCAAAAGAGAAATCTCCAATAGATGACCTCCAGACAGGGGACAACAAAGTGACAACACCAAAACAGAAACACGATCTATTGTTACCCGCACCGCAAGTCACTTTCTCAATATTCCTTAAGGAGGATTTCCGCGACCACATCTGTCATTGTCCAAAGTGCTATCCCAATCTGATTCCGCATCCGCAACTTCTGGAGGAGGAGGACATTTATCAGCCGCCAGTATCCGAGTCTGGAGAATCAGATGCAGGCGCAGGATCAGGAGCTCGAAGTCAAGGCACCGGCAGCCTTCTTGACCGCGGAGAGGCGGCATTGAGTACAGTGGACAGAGTCAGGGCGATCGAAGGTGTTATGGTCTACAATCATCTCAAAGACAAGGTGAAGGATTTTTTGAAACCATACGCGGAAAGTGGAAAAGCTGTTGGAGCAGAGGATATCAAAGCATATTTTGAAAAGCTCAGAGGAGACGAGGCTGCTATTAGGGAAGCCGGAAGCAAGCCGGGAACGGGCGAGGACGACAAGGAGAACGATGGAGGAACAGATCACCGGAAAGAGCAAAGTGGCTACTGACGTGCTGTTCTGGCATACTATCCCCAAAGAATCAGCAAGATACAGCCTGAGTCGACTGCCGCTGGGAAGCTGTTGCGTCGCCTTGGAGAATCTCTCGGTGCCGGTGTCCAATGGCCTGAACGGCAGACGATTCGTGCACTGGCATGCAGACGGGAAAAGAAGATGGCTTTCTGGCTCTGATGTCACTGTCCCAGGGTTTCCAAGAGCAACATGGTAGAATCTCCTTCAAGGACATCTGACGACCTTGTTGCGATCTCGCAATATCTCTTGCGAAGCCCCTGCGCTAGCATAGGCTTTCCCCGCATTCAGACGACAGCTGCAAACCCCGCATCGTGATGATTTCCAAGCCTTGGGGAGAGTTCATGCTGATCTTCCTACTGTGCTATGGTGCGCCCAATCCAATTGCCGCCAAACCGTTGAGCAAGAGCTCCCGAGGCGAATCAGGCACAATATTCGGTCTTTGGGCAATGCATCATACCCTCAGGCAGCAGCAGAAGCCGCAGCTTCAAACCAGCTCTTCTCCCGGCGTTTGCGTCTTTCCCCTCAGATGCTTTCGCATACTATATTTCTAAACTTTCTTATGTGCAACCCCAGTGTCCAGCATTCTTTCTTTCTTTCTCCCGTTCCCCCATTGCATGATGTTGCAAATCCGAATGCTGGCAGCTGCCTCCGCAGCTCTGCTCTTCTCCCAAGCTCATGCATTATACCCGCTCAATGGAGTAGCCAAAACACCTCAGATGGGATGGAATAATTGGAATTCATTTGGTTGCGATGTGGACGAAGAACTCCTGATTTCAGCGACTGAAAAGCTCATCCAGTTTGGGCTGAGAGACGCTGGCTATCAATACATTGTCCTGGACGACTGCTGGTCGGCCGGCAGAAGCTCCAACGGTTCCCTTCGAGCCAACACTACAAGGTTTCCTAATGGCATGGCTAAAGTTGCGGACCGTATCCATAACGAGGGTTTCAAATTTGGAATGTACAGCACTGCCGGGACCTACACTTGTGCACGCTACGCCGGCTCGCTGGGCTACGAAAAACAGGATGCCCAAACCTTTGCCGACTGGGGCGTCGACTATCTCAAATATGATAACTGCTACAACGAAGGCCAAAGCGGTACCCCTCTAATCACCTACAATCGCTACAAAGTCATGTCCGACGCCCTGAATTCCACAGGTCGACAAGTCCTCTATTCACTGTGCAACTGGGGCGAGGACTACCCCTGGAAATGGGCCCAGACCGTCGCCAATAGCTGGCGCATGAGCGGCGACATCTATGATAGTTTCAACCGCCCAGACGCCCGCTGCCCCTGCACCGGCAACGAAGAGTACAACTGCGCGCTCCCCGGCTTCCACTGTTCCGCCATGAACATCCTCAACAAAGTTAGCCACTACGTCGACAAAGGCGTCCCCCACGCATGGAACGACCTCGACGCCCTCGAAGTCGGAAACGGCGGCATGACCGACGACGAATACAAAACCCACTTCACCATGTGGGCGGCCGTAAAATCTGCCCTCTTGATGGGAAACAACATGGACAAGCTCTCCGCACGCGACCTCTCCATCCTCAACAACCCCGCCATCATCGCCCTGGGCCAGGACCCGAAGGGCACGTCTGCCGTCCGCGTGTGGCGTTACTACGTCGACTACGTAGACAAGTACGGCCAGGGCGAGATCCAGATGTGGAGCGGCCAACTTGCGGGGGGCGACTACTTCGTCGCGCTCCTCAACGCCGGGAACAAAACCCGAGAGATGAACGCCACCGCGGACGATATCTTCTACGACGCCGGCGCTGAAGGTACCAGCAAGGAATCAACTATGGAATGGACGATCCACGACCTATGGGCGAATCGCATGCCGGAAAGGGTGGCTCAGGCACTCATCGATGGCAATTCCACGAGGGCTGCGAGCTTGAATGTCACGTCGTATTACTACAATGCGACGGAGACGAGCTACGAGGATGGGTTGGCGAGGAATGATACGCTGTTGTTGGGCAAGCCGGTGGGGACGCTCAGCGCGAAGGGAGCGATTACGGCGGAGGTGCCGAGGCATGGGATTATGGCTTATCGGTTGAGGATGGTGGGTGGGGGGTTGAGGAAGAGGGATGAGCTGTGAGTTGTGAATCTCGGACTATTGGATTGCAGTAGAGAGAGTGTCAGTTGGCTGCGCACATGATTACATGTACATACCATACAGCTGTGTGTCCCAAAGAACCAAAGGCAAAGTTTCGTGTGCAGATTCCATCAGATCAGAGCGGCTCGATGATTAGATGAAGGCTCCCAACGGGCCTGAAAGCCCGCACGCGTTGCAATTTTTGATAATATAGGATAACAACGGAACAGATTTTGCAATCGACCACAGGACATGGAATACAGGGCTTCCCGTTCGCTCAGCCGTACTTAAGCCATGTGCCGGCCGGTTAGTAGTTGGGTGGGTGACCACCAGCGAATACCTGCTGTTGATTGTTTTTGCCTTTTTACATACCTCTCCCTTATTTTCTTGCTTCTTTTATATAATCGGTTTGTGGAGTGAACTTGAGAACAAGACACTGCGAAGGTCTAACCGTTTTTGCCCTGTCCACGTCGAGGATTCAAACACCTCCACATTGGAGGAAAATAGATATCGATAGCCCGGGCCAAAGAGAGCTCGGTCATGAGAAGAAGTCCGATCTCGTGTGACGACTGAAAAGATGACGAGGAACGGCCTTGGTTTTATGTACTTCTAATTAGGTAGTACTAGTAGTAGTGTAAGAGAACTTCCTTGTCGATCAACACGGAAGGAATATAAATACTCTAAAACATACCAGTAAACTAAGTATACAACAAGCCCAACGAGGCAATCAAGCTGCCACTTTGAGCTTCGCGGTCGAACGGACAGGTCTCTCAACTATCCCCAGAACGTGACATCTTGGCGGACCAATCAATCATAGTTAATGATAGTCGGCCAATTTTGCTTCATCCAACACAGCAATCAATGATGTCGTGTTCTAAGACCCTTTCATCGATCGGGAGTATGCACACCTCTAGGACCCCTCACCCTGTCTGTACGATGTAAAGTCAAGTGAGCAGTATTGTCTATCCAAGGCCTATATACTCTACTCTAATCAAAAATTGTACGTCTTATCTCTATGCCGCCCCAGCCGCACTCACATAAGGACTAGCCTCCTGGCCAATAATATTATATCCACATACCCATACAGATTCATCTTCGTTCCATCCTCCGCCATCTCCTTGCCCCAAGCCTTCATATCCGCTTTGAAGACATCGACGTTCTCCTGCTTACTCAAATCAATCGGCTCCTGATCTTTGCCGACCTGCCTGATCTGAGTGCCAGCCACGACACTCGTGATACCGAAGTTATCCTGATCCAGCTTCTGATCAAGCACTGTCCACTTTGCCCTCCAGGATATCCTTGCAGAGGTTTCCGGAACTCCTGGCATACGGGACGGGCGAGACCGACGCCGTCGACCGAGTCGACGGCTTTGACCATCCCGGCGACTGTGCGCAGACCACCAGTGACGTATGTCTTTGTCTTTTTGAGGGCGGGGGTGATAGTGTCAGCGAACTCGAGGAAGAAGGCTTCGCGCTTCTTGGTGCTTTTGCGCTTGTGGGTGAAGGCCAGAGACTGGTATGTGCCGCCGGAGAGTTCGACGAAATCGAACTGGCCTTCGTTTTCGAGAGAGGAGCAGAGATCCCGGCACTCATCCGTAGAGAAGCCGCCATCTTGGAATTCAACGCTGTTGAGTTTGATGCCAAGGATGAAGCCAGTGGAGGTGGGGAGTTTGGCGCGGATGGACTTCGCGATTTCGAGGATGATGCGGGAGCGGTTGGCGAGGCTGCCGCCGTATTTGTCAGTGCGTTTGTTGGTGGTGTTGGAGAGAAATTGGGCCAGGAGGTAGCCGTGGGCGCCGTGGAGTTCGATGCCGTCGTAGCCGGCTTTGTGAAGGAATTCGGCCGAGTGGGTGAAGCCAGCGATGAGATTGTCGATTTCTTCCTGGGAGGCCGGGTGGGGGTTTCGCGAATTGCATGCCCATGAAGTTGCCTTCCAGCTGGACGTCTGACGCGGAGATTGGATTGGGCTGGATGTGAGATTGCACCTGACGATTCCATATTGGCTAAGCTTTTTTCCCGAGAGGCCAATTGAGCTTACCTGTCGGCCCGGGTGGCTGACTTGACCGACGCACAAACTTCCGTGTTTCTTTGCTTGGGCACCAAGATCTTTGAAGGCTTCGAAGCGCTCACCAGAGAACGAAGCATCTTGAGGGATGACTAGGTTGCCTGCAGCTTCTAGCTGTTCGTAGTCGAACATGATATTGCCAGTCAGGATTAAGCCCAGAGCACCCTCGCCCCATCTCTTGTAAACAGTAATCATGCTCTGGGTGGGGACTCCTGATTTCTGGAGATCCTTGGGGTCCCAACTGGAAAGTCGTTCCGACACTGCCGCCTTCATAAATCTGTTCGGCGCAGTTTTATTTGCGAGTTCGAAGTGAAGTGGATTGGCCAAAGGCGAAGCGTCAACGTGCTCGGTAGGAAAACGGTCCGAACCCATTGTGGTGTATGGTATGTATATGAGGTTTCTAGAAAGGTACAGATTGGGAGGCTGTGATTGAGAGGGCAGGAGGAAGTATGGATCAGAATGTCAGGAATCAATGCTGGAGAAAGGATGAAAGAAGAGGGGAGGATACAAGGAAGAAGAAGATAGGCCTATGCTGAGTAAGCCGTCAAGGAGGAGATCCTCATCCGGCGAGGCAGTTGTGAAGGTCCCTACTTAGTATACCCCTGCTTGGGCCACTCGCCTGATGGCGAATGGTGGCCGGCATAACGCATAACGCACACATCAGCATAACCCTGCGTCACTGAATGGGTGTCTTTGCTATTGAAGAGTAGTGGCCTGGCCCAAATTTTGCTGCAGCCTTGGCACGAGGAATATGGATTTTTTGGTGTTTCTCGTGCCAAGACTGCAGCAAGATGATGACGCTAAAACGCGGAAGCGCTATTCTAAACAAGAAGGTTAATCAAGGGAAATTCGAAAAGCACTTATTTGAGCGATTTGTAACATGTTTCGCAATGGCCACCACTCGCCACAGGCGAGTGGCCTAAGCAGGGGGGACCCTCTCGTTGACCACGGATAACAAGACGCTTTGCCACGCGCAGATCCTAACTACCAGCAAGTGCTGGTGGGAGCAAGCCCGAGTACAATCAAGCTCGGAATGCTGATGTGAGCGAAATGCCCGACGGAAGCGAGTTGCCCATGTGTACGACTAACAACCTCGAATTCTTGCCAAGCACTCTCTTGGTATCAACACAACAGTACACGGAGTCGCCTTTCCGATTCCCTCATTTCCATGCACCTTGACTCAAAGACAGAAGCCCTTGAATACAGTCCAGATCCTCCTCTTTCTCCTCGTTATGTGTGAAGCGGTCCGCTTGCTGACAATCGGTTTCCGAAGGAGCACTCCCCTGATCACACCCGCTGTGCTTGTTTCTTGCATGGGGATGTCCCATGCTTGTCGCAGGAGCGTGATCCTGCAAGACCCGTCCAGAAGCACTGCTCGACGGTTGCGTCCGTCTCAAATGGTGAGTGGACGATCTGGTTCCTGGTGCCCAATTCTCCTTGTCTGAGTCGCCAGATGGCGATCTCGCGTGCGATGCCTTCCCAGACTTGTTGACGTCGGCATTGTCATCCTTGGGGTCACTTGCTAGTCGCGCCATAGAGGACATGGAACGCACCATTTTCGGTTTCTGCTTAGTAGGAGCTGCTTGTCTTCTCGCATTCCCTGCCCCCAGTCTTGGCGTCAAAGCCGTCTCTTTTCGTCTCTGGGGTGCTTTGGATTTTGCGTTTTGGCTCTGAGACCTGATGAGGTTGATGGCGCCAACGGCTGATCCTTTGTTTTCGTTCTCTGCTTGAGCTGATAGGGTCGCCCTCGCATCACCATCACAGTAAAACTCCCAGGTACGAGCATCCCGAGATCTCCCAAAAATACCGCTGGTAGGCCTCGCCCTGTTCTTCCGACCTTCCTTGAACAATTCGCTCGCCGCTATCGCACTTTGACTGCGTCTCAGTCCCTCCTTTCGCAAGCTTACAAGGTTTTGCGGCCTCTGTTTTGGAGGTGATGGAGTCTCCTCGTCAGTCGTTCTGACCTTGACCGCTCCATCCAGCGTCATTGACAATCTGACTCTTGAGCTTTGCGACGACGGCAAGGCAAGCTCTTCAATCTCATCAAATACTCTTTTCCGACCAGTGCTTTGTGGGTCGACGGACACGAAGCGCTCAGCAGGGACCTTCTCGGCAAGTACTCCTCGAGGGCCTTCAATTGGAAGTGATGCCGCTGCGATACTGCTGCTTTTGCCAGGATTTATCTCGCTACCGAATCTCGCCGACTTCCTGGTTCCATCTTCACTAGGCTTCTTTGTGGGTGGCGATGGGGGAGCAGATGTATCGTGACAGTCTCTAGAAGGCACCCCTGACTCTGCTTCCTGGGAGTCAATGGTTGACTGGCTGGTTTGTGTACTCGGTTGATCAACATTGTGTAAGCCGAAGGAGGTGGAACAATTGCTTTCAGACGGACTCATCGGGTTCAGTAATTCATGGATGCTTGACGCACGAGACGCGTTTTGATTGCGGTCATTGCATCTTTTACTGCTGCTCGATAGAGTTGGCTCACTGTTCTCGACAGAGGAGAACGATGTTTGCGGACTGGAGGGAGCGTCTTGTGTGGTCGAAGCTGACTCGTGCAGGAGCCCCTGAGGAATGGAATTGCGGAAGTGTGGCACCATTTCGTGAAGGAGTAAGGGTCTTGATTTTCGCCGATCGTTTTGTCTTCGGTTCTGGAACCATATCTAGACAACACGAATTAGCTCTTGAGCAACGATCTCAAGGCTCTTCCTTCAACGCACCTGAACCCCCTTCTCACCAAGCCCAACACGGGTCATGATCGCTGTTCGTTCGGCCTTGTCTGGTTTGGAGTTTCGCTGGTAGGCCGTTTCTAGAATTGCGTGGTCTTCCGGACTATGTGGCACATCTTACGTCAATTGCTGATCAGGAAGATAAATAGCAAAGGGTCTCTTCTGGGAGGTGCAAGGTTGGAAGGACGTGCCTTGTCCGTCGCCGCTTTTGACGAGCCATCATGTTGCTGTCGACTCTCGACGGGACATTCTGTGTCAAAGAGACTTGGGAGTGTACAAGGAATGCATAATTAGACTGCTGTCTATTTCCTTCGTCCGCCTCTCCTTGAATGCCTGTCAGTGGACCGGTATCCGTAAAGCTCATGGCAGCTGGTTCATTGGTGTGTTTAGCTTTGCAAAGATAACATAGTAGACGTCAACAAAAGAGTCTTGGGATATGAAGAAGCACAAACACTACTGGACGCGTCAAAACCGTGACGCCGCGTGGGGAAATGCCAAGCCCGCGGGCGGCTTGGCAGCGAGAAACCTGTTGATCCTCCCAATAAAGCAATGTTCCCATCTCTTTCCAAGCATGTCTACTCCGTATGCCAACGCAGATTGAAAAGAGACGGTAAATTGGAACAGGGCTACAGATTCGGGTGTGCTTACGACTGGAGACAAAGTTTAAGTAAAAGAAGAGGAAGGGGAGGCGGCTCGTTGCACGAAATCTGGCAAGAAGAGCGACGAGCTTTCTTGACCTGCCTTGGTCCACCTGCATTCCTTCATCAAACCTCAAGAACGAACATCCATAGGCACAATGAGCCTTGTCGAAGTCAAGCAAGAAGATCGCGCGCATCAATTGAATGAATATCGGATCGAAGCCAATAGGGGCGGTCGAGGATCGACGTGTGACGCACGCGGCCACGGGATGCTGCCGCCTCGCCCTGTAAGGCTGTGGTAGTTTTGTCCTCTGATGACTTCGCCCAGGTCTAGATTTGGCGTCGCAATATCTTCCACAACAGCGCGGCCCCTCCAGTAGGCATTTTGGACGCTAAGTTCTTTGTCGGTGACCACTCTGACTACAAGGGAGACATTTCGGCCCAAAGGTTCAGGGAAAAGCTTCGCAGGGAACATTATTCCCAGGTTCCTACTTCCGCGATGGGCGATGTATCGCAGCTATTGGCACGACGATCAGAAGGATCCGCGCTTGCATTCTGTTGCCTTGCGCTGTGACCACGCCTCCTCCAATCCTCCACTATCAGTGCTGGTCTGCACTGCTTGGCCGTTCCACTAATTATGAGAAATCGAGCTTGAGGCGGCTCCGCAATGAGAACATCTTGTCCAGCTGCGCATCGGCTATGCTCGTGCGCATAAAGCAGCTGCTGGGATAGGACCCTCGCCTTTTGTGGGTTCCTATAATGGTGTGGTCTTCCGAACCTTCTCCGTCAAGGACAGAATGAAGGAATCTAGCCTCTGGTGGCTTTCAACTAGAGATTTTTTAACCGCCCTTCACTATCAATGAATGCTTTCGTTCTCCGGATACTTTGATAGAGCAAGGTGTCATGGGTTCTTGCTGCCTTCGTTCCGACCAATCAATCTTTCCCTCATCAAATCTACCAAGAGGTTTCACTGCTTGTCACGCCATGCGCAACATTAGTGTCAATTCCCTTTTACTTCCAGGATATTTTGCAGAGGTGGATGCTCCAATACCCTAGACTGTGGTCATGGCAAGCAAAGCTTCGTTGTGTACCTGTTCTGGTACAGGGCACACCGTGAATATCGCGGCTGTCACCTGCAAATCTTACGTCTTGGCCATCGAAGGCAGCAGCCCCGTCTGCAAACTTGCCTGCATTTCTATCTGCGAATCTTTGGGACCCTGACAATTGACCCATTCATTGGCCGCAATAGGCCCAGTGATTTTTTCGCATTGGCGGTGAACATTCTGTCATGTGCTGGGTCAACTGAATGTCTACCTACCCCTATTCGCTCCGTTGCTTTCAATAGCACTGATATCAGTGATCCCGCCCCCGGGAACTATCAGGGGCTTCCAGTGAGGCTCAATTAGTTCGGAATGCGATACGTTAAAATGAGAGGTATGGTATCAATGGAGGTTTGGAGAAGAGCAGCTTTTTCCGACTCATGAGTCAACGATAGTGGAGTCATTTGCTCTCAAGCACGAGGGAAGCGTCCTGCTACCTCCATCATACACTCTATGACAGCAAGTTACGATGCACCGTTGCTAATCTTGCTAATAACAGCCTCACACTTCGCTTGTGAGAAACAGAACAGGGATGCCACCTATGCGGATTGCGGTTGCAGGTACGTGCGGGTTGGCACAATTTATTGCCAACCTCCTAGCAACGCAGAGCTATCACGCTTTTATTGTCCTATCTCGAAATGTGAGTCTTCTATTATCGTCCATCCGTCTGAGCTGACCGTTTAGCCAAATCCGGCCATGGCAGCCCGGGGATGGCAACTCATTCAAGCAAACTACAATAACGCAAGTGATCTTCGATACAAACTCGCTGGAGTGGATACAGTGATCTCAACAATTAACGGTGACGCTCAATTAGCGCTCATTGACGCAGCGGCGGCTGCACATGTTCGTCGTTTTGTTCCCTCTGAATTTGAAGGCTCCCCAACAGCCCGTCCAACCAACGACGTCTTCGATTGTGGTCGCCGAGCTGCGTTGAGCCGGTTACAGCAATATGAGTCCCAGGGAATGACGTACACTGTGTTCACTTGTGGAGTATTTTACGAAAGATTTGGCCCAGGCGGCATGCGTGCTTCTCAGATTGGTACTAGGAGTGTGATTGGTGGTGAGGGTGAATACATCATGGACATCCGCAACGGCAAAGCCATGATCCCTTACTTCAACTCGGCAGGGCAGCCTGTCTACATTTGCATGACCTCCGCGCGTGACGTGGCAAGATTTGTGGTAGCTGCGCTTGATCTGTCCTCTTGGCCACGAGAGCTTCGAATGAAAGGAGAACGGATGCCAGTCAGTGGGATTGTCTCGATTGGCGAGGCACTGAGAGGTGGGAAGAAGAAGAATTACAGTTCATTACCTCGCTGATTGTGATCACTGCATAGGCCGAGACTTCGAACGCGCAAACTATACCAAGGAGTCCCTCCAAGACGTGTTGACAGTCGCTCAAGCTCTTCGGGATGAGACTCGAGAGTTGCGGATACAGCACCTGATAACGACGGCAGAAGGGCGCTATGACTTCAATTCAATCAATCTGAATCCCATGGTCAATGTGATCCCACAAACCTTTCAAGATTGGCTCCTGCAAGTCTGGAGGTCCTGAAAGTGTCCTCTGAACTTCGAAGAAGCGACCAGGGACTGATTGACATATGGTGACCAGCAGTGAAGGAACACTTACCGTATCGCTGGTCATATCTCCCCAATCAGACGGTATAGAGTCGATAGCACCTACAACCTTACCCACCTTACCTAGACACATTAGAGAACGTTCCGTCATACTGTCACCTACTAGCGGCCTCCCGTATCTCCAAGGAGAAAGAGGTATACACAATCGGGAACATTTGCGGAGTTGGAATCTGGCGTGATCTGGTGTCGGAGATACGCGTTGGGTCGTCTGCCTTGGCCCATCACTATTTCCGGGTACTTCTTTCACTCAGCACTCATCATACAACTCCTACTTAAAAGAATCAGTCGGAATTATTCTTCACTCATTAATGCATTGATATGATCGCCAATTCACGTGACATACAAAAAGGCCCGGAAAAAGCCGATATCCTACTTACGCTAGTGTAGAAGCAAGTCTCCCAGAGTCTGTGCGAGGTTCATCCATGTCCTACCCCTTTTGATTATCCTCGTCACAGCCAACATGGCCAATCTATCAGGTGTTCAAAGATTGTCCTCTCGTGGCGAGACCGCTGCCAAGTCCAACCTTGCCCGATTTCATAGATGTCATCAACGACTCCTTTTCTGCTAAGTCTAATCCCATCGGCTTCATTTCTCTTGGTCTGGCAGAGAATGTGCGGATGAACAGATGGCATTGAGTTCTGAATGGTCACGATACAATGCATTAGAACTGACTGGATTTGCTCAATCAGATACTGATGTACCGGGAGATGGAAGAGTATATTGCTAACCTGGTAATCTTGACGTGCCACTTTGCCATTCGTTTTCTTACTTTGCCGCAGTACCATTCCCTGCATTCAATTTTTCTCACAAGCCCCAGTCTCTGTATTTTTTTGTCGAAGCGAGGATGCGCATATGCCGAGAGATATGCCCACCAGCTTCATTTATACCTTACGCCACTTGCTGCATTGCGATTTACCTCACGCCTTCTGACTTTTCTAAATGTAGCACATCCGCCTCTCAGGCCAGGACTTGACGTACGTAGATGGCTTTTCTGGCAGCAAGCTTCTACGCCTGGCCGTCTCACGTTTCGTTACACCCAACACTTTCAGCCTCTCATACCGATCATCCCTGCGCAGGTTATGGTGACAGCAGGAGTGACAAACGCAATCGAATTGACTGCTTGGTCATTGGGCGATCCGGAAGATGGGGTCCTCCTTGGGAGACCGTTCTATAGGGCCTTCGTTGGTGATATGCGAGTACGCGTCGAGTAAGTTGTTACCAGCCGGCCTGCGCGACAGCCGATAACATTACTCCAGACTAAAGACTGTAACTGTACCCTTCGGAGACATCGACCCTTTCAGTCTTGAGGCTGTGGGCGAATATGAACGAGCGTTACTTCAGTCGCACAAGGATGGCACTCGTATTAGAGCGCTGATGCTGTGCTCTCCCCATAACCCCTTAGGTATGCTCCAGCGGTGATTGAATGATTGACTTAGCCATTTTGAGACGTTACCTAGGCCGCTGCTATCCTCGTGATACCCTCATTGCATTAATGAAGCTTTATCAGCGATACAAAATTCACCTTATAAGCGACGAAATCTATGCCCTCTCGGTCTGGGAGAATTCTGAGCACCCTAATGCTGTCAAATTTACCTCTGTCCTTTCTATTGATTTGAAGAACACCATTGATCCGGATTTGGTCCATGTTTATGGGGCATGGGCAAGGTGAGCCACCATCAGAAGGAAGCGAAGCCGTATTAGTGTCCGGCCAACATGTGTTGAGAACTGATGACATGGGGAAAGGATTTCGGCATAAATGGCCTCCGGCTGGGATGTATAATCAGTCAGAGTAATCCGGCTCTATTGGCTAGCATGCGGTCAAGATGGTAAGTGGAAACACAATCAATTGCTCGCTGCTGCATTCTGTCTAGCAGCATCACTGATGAGTGTCCCTCTCGCAGTCTTTTCACTTGTCCATCCTCAGCAACAGAATATATTGCTACTCGAATCCTCGAAGACAACTCTTTCACGAACCGATACATCGCCAGCAGCCGCCTGCGAATTGCTGAATCTTACGCTTTCATCATAGACTTCCTTCGTTACCATTCAATACCGTTCTACCCTGGTGCAAATGCAGCTTTCTTCGTGTGGTGCAGTTTGAGAGCATACCTGGAGTCGGAGATGAACAGCAAAGACAAAGAGGGGCGTACGGATACTGTCGATCAAGCACTTAGAGATGACGACGATACAATCATGCAGAAATTGCCAGCGAAGAAAGTGTTCATCGCCAGTGGTGCTGACTGTGGGAGTGAGGAACCCGGGTGGTTCCGTATTATTTTCACGCATTCGAGGGCGTACTTGGAGGAAGGGTCGAAGCGGATGATTGAGGCACTGTCTTGACAACACAAAACGTCCACCTTTAGAAGGCCGGAGCAAGGATGACTATTCTTGGAATCCTCCTCATGTAAAGGACTGCTTTCAGGGGGGTTGACTGCAGCTGACTTTGCCTTTTGGCTATCAGAGACCGATGCCGACTGACTCAGCCAGGACGATATTGTGGAATCGGTTGGACGTGACATATCGCTGCACTCCTATATGCCTCACATTGAGGCTCCAGAATAGCGATATGGCTGCAACGCTCTCAATGTGTACCACTAACGACAAGCACTGTTGTGTAAGCAATAGTTGCTCTAACTTTATAAGGCTAGGACCACGATTGGCCTGGATCGACATGTCAGCGCCAGGTTGAGAAAATTCCTCAGGAGCGGACCGCAAGAGTATGGGATGTTTAGGGACTGCATAACAACTCATCTACATTCAGGCGCTGTGACGAGACTTGGAAAAGCTAAGCACCACAGCTACTTACATTATGATGGCACCCTATGAAAGCTTTCCACACAGCCTCACCTTGCGAACGGGGAGATCAGTATTATGATGGTTTTCCCCTAGCAGAAAGGCGGGCGGCATTCCAGCATTGATGCTACGATCAGCTCACCGAATCCACAACTACAAGGTCTATTTTCTGCGCACACATGCCGCTGGCACATCGTCACCTATATGTCAGGACGGATTCGCTTTCTGCACCGACGACCCTGCATTGCAACAAACATGCGAGACACGCCACCCGTTGGCTCTTTCCTACTTCCAGATCACCACGTTTCCAGCGCTAAGTTAATATCGCAAAGAGGAGAGAGGCTGTCTTCTGCTAGCTTGACTTCTCCCAGACGTCTGCCAAATGGCGACCTCGAAGCATTTTCCGACCATGCTAATCTCCTTTGCTCTTTCATCAGGCATAGGCAGATCGTGAAGCGTCAACCCATAACTCAAGCGCTGAAACCTTAACCTCCTTCTAGATGGATCAGCCCAGCCTGCATTAAATATTGACATTGATCAATCACACCTTGGGGCCGATGCTTGGAATCAAGAGATCGTTTTTGACACCAAGCGTCTATTCTATGTCTTGCTAAACCTATACTTTCATCGCACCTAGGTCATGCGTACCTGACAGGTCTTGCTCGTGGCCCTTGTGCGGATCGGTGCACTTTGACATCTATTGCATCTAATTTCCGCTCAGCTGGGAACCCTTCCTTGACCTCCACTACAGATAGCCGGCTGTCTTGGCAGTGCTTCTCATGACGGCCAATGCAGTTTTACTTCTCCACCATCTCCGCCCTCACCTTTTGGTAAGTCCTTTGGGGTCTTTCATTGCATCTGCAATTCTCGAGACACTCCTTGAAGTGCTTGCAGTAGACTTTGCGTGGTCTTGGTGCACTTTTCTCGTGTCCTTTGTCTGTGGCGTTGGTCATCTTTTCCCCGAGGTCGTTTCCATCTCAGCAAACACCTTGGCCACTCTTGTTCTCAGAATATTTTCTTACCCTGTGTCTCACTTACCAGCAACCTTTCCCCATTGTTGTGCACGGTCCACGCCTCCAGTCTATGTAAGTATCATCGCCACTACTTGTTGGTGTCGTATCCTCTCGGCTCAATCATCTTGCTTCAGTATGTTGCTCGGTTTCTCTTCGGTTTTGTTTACTTTTGTTCGATCGTTTAGTCAACAGTCCTTGGTCGATGGCATAGCTTCGAGTATGATTCATCCTTGATTGATGTCCTGACTTCCCCCCACATCAGTATTCTTCATTTCTGCTAGCGTTAGATTTGTGTCGTTCCAGACCCTCAATTGGACGGCATGCAAAGTCTTTGACGGGAGCAATGCGATGTCCCAGAGTCAGCTGAATTTTAACCACACAATTTCCGGCCCATCCCTCTACTTACCGTGTCCCGTTGCTCTTCGTTGAGCATCGCTAACTTTCAGGGACTCCAGTCATTTGATGCACCGTTTCCTCGACGAGGCCTACATAGCTTATGTGCGCAGTCGGCTTCGTGAGTTCTGGTGTAGACCTTTGCATATATGATTCCTTCCGCAAGTACTGACTTGTTGCAGATCACGCAAGAGGACGATATGGTATACACGGAAGGAAGGTTGAAACGTGCTCTGGATGTCTTTCGTGCATCCGAGCCTTATCGCAAGCGCCGAAGTCTTCCTGGCAGCAATCTCGAACAGCACCTCGAGAGCAGATGCAAGCAATACGAAACTCGCAGTGGAAAGTCGTCGCTCGTAGTCAGGTCGACATTTACCGGTACATGGAATGATCCAGACGAAAGTGGTGACTACACGCCCAGCAAGAAGAGGACAGTGACCAAAATACAAAAAACGGCGCGAACCGAACCGAAAAGAAAGCGATGTGATGTCGTTGGACTTGGCGGAGATAGGGCCCCTAAGCGAAACAAAGTCTCGTACACGACAGGAAGACAGAGAGGGTTGAGTCTGGAGGTGACTTTCAAGTTCAGGTCTGATACCGCCAAGGGCAAAGTCGCAAAGCTGTTTCCGGCGACAGATTCGGATGTAGAGCTTTACCACGGCGGAGGGTATATGAGCGACCGTGATAAGAAAGACGCGGGCGAGAAAGACACACGTCTCGTCGATCAAAATGAGGGTTCCCTCTTCCCTCCTTCGCAGGCTCCCTCTTCGTTGGGTCACGGCATCCTTGCTCACTCCCACGAACATGACGACGCAAAATCTCAATCGATAGGCTCCACGAGAAGTGCCATCCGAAATGACCCAACCCATTATCGCGTGTCGATCGCCTGCGAGTCCGATCCTATCATAATCGAAGACAGTGATGATACCGGGATGGATTATGGTTATCTCCTCCACAATCCCGAGCTTCACAGGCTGGCCACCCAAACGAAGATGATCAAGACCAATTGGGCTCATCCGGTCGACTACCGTTGCAAGCCCGAAGCATGTAACTTTTGCCTGGACTTCAGGTACCCTCTCTTTGGATGTGGTGCGGTCAACATCGAAGTCATACAATTAGAGCCGGGGGTCTATGAAGAGATGGGCGGCGGGCACAGAGAAAGGGGTATGGCACCTACAAAGATATGTCTCAATTGCTCGTTAGAACGAATTGCCATTGCGAAGTGTCATAGGCATGAGATCTTGCGCATCGAAGGCTTCCTGGAAGAAGAATTCGACTTTCAATCCTTCTTCAGTGAGATCGCAGCATCACCTCAACCGGAACATCCGACATGTTCTATCTGTATCAAACCCGCTTTTTACGCATGCGCGACCAGGCAGACGGAGGACCCGTTTGGGATACCAATCACAGGGGAAGATGCCACCGGCTGTGGTCTTCTCCTTTGCGGAGACTGTGCCGCAGTTGTTGTGAGCTGCGGTCTCAGCATGGAATACCTCGAGGGATTTGCTGAGAGTAGCAAGATACTTCGGGCAGATCGTGACTTCTTGCTTCCTGGAAGTGATCTTTGGCAGGCATGGAGGAAATGAAGCGAGACGAGGGATAGCGATAGCTGGGATTGACGAGGCCGGTCGTCAGGGAAGAAAGCGGCTTCAGAAGCAGAGCATTGGGTTGTTGTCACTGAGCACAGTTTGAGTCCTACAAACAGTCCCCTGGGTTGCAGGCTTCAGGCGCTTGAGGATGCGGTCCGTCTGGGGCGTGAAACGTGATCTTCGGGCATAGTGCGAGCTTTCTCCCCGCGCGGAGTCTGAGAACAATTGCTTTTATCTTTATGAAACTCAGATATCAGACGCAATTTCGCTAAGATCGCACAACACGGGCAGATGTTATCAAGGTGCGCGGTTCCATGTATGCTAAGGCTGTTGTTATCGGGCAAACGTGAAACGCATGTTGTCAAGCAAATCGCTAGAACTGAGCGGAATGGCTAGGAATGCTTGTAGAATCGAAGCGAATCGAATAAATCAACTGCCTAGAATCTATCTAGAATTGCTCTTGAAACAGAGCTAAGTGTATGACGAAAATGAGGCCCAAAAGGGGCCGGAAATTGGCTCAAATAGGCCGATGGAGAGCCTGAGGCGCAGGCTGACACATGGAGTAGATGCTTGGGGAGAGCCAACAGATATGTTTCGAACCTTTCTTGCCAGAGCTCGGTTGTTACTTTTGTGCTGCTTTACCGTCCATCATCATGAGATCGACTCGATTGCCCTGATCTCTGCGGTGGACATACAGTATCAATGCTCCTAGAGGCCAACGACAGCAGTCTTACAAACATCTGGTCACCGTTCCCCGGCAAACACCAAACCTACTTCCTTCTCCATGACATCTCTCGGTTCGGCAAGGCGGGGGTCTACCAAAGTCTTTGCGGCGAGTGTGAGTACCCGAATTCCTCTTCGTCCTCTGAGGCCACTTACGCCTCTGATTCGGTCGCAATTGCTGTTCACATGGCCCTTGAGTTGTTGTCATTTTCTGGCATCCCCTTCAGCACTAATATGCTACATGATGCCAAAGCTTCGGTTCATTACAAAGCCCTGCACTATACTCTGTATGCAATCACGAGAAGTAAAATCTTCCTCTGGCGACTGGAGATGAGCGGTGCAGTCGAGCCCATCATGTGCCTTTCATTTGGCAGTGCTGGCATAATATATGGCCTGAACAACCAACTTGATTCAACATTCCAGGCACCGCTCAGCTCCTGATGCCGAGACCTCTCCGCTGGTCTCCGCTCAACCGACGAAGACCGTATGAGTTGAGCAAAACACCAGGGGCCATGAAAGACTGGATCTGGCACTATTATCGTTCAAAGATTCAGGCTGGCTAGACAAATCGAGCCCGGGCCGAGGGGTCATACCTGGCCTCCGGAAAAATGGACTTTTATTGTTCTTCACACGAAAAAATCGTGGGGCATGATCGATTTTGCGGGGCTACAGTGTCCACACACTCCGCATTGTCCCGAGACTCTCCATCCGCTGGGCTAGCTCTCAAACAAAGGAGACTGCCGTCATTCGCAACCCTCAAGAGCAGAAAAAGGAATCGCCAATGACAGTGACGAGGTCTGCGCCAATTTCACGAGGCCGCTTGTCCAAGGCTTTTCGAGGGTTCTTACGATATTTGTGCCTGCGCTAACGAGAAAGGTCACTGGAGACAAGATTCCCAATTGGGCAAATGAACACTTGGTGCCTGGATGACCAGCAATTCTCAAATGGCGACAGCAAGTGTGAGCAATCCACCAGATTCACAAGCACACGCAGTCAGTCTCCGGCAGCTGGCAGGCAAACATCCATCCTGTGGCGGGCACCGGCGTTTTCCCGAATTTCAGATATTTGCTACTATCTAACTCTTCAAAGTTTCTGATCCTTGCTGCTCTCAAGTCATTGCGCCATGTTATGCTTTCCATGGGTTCCTTCGAATTATGTCGTCTTTGACCTTCCCCAGAAAAGCTAACTCGACTCTGATTCAGGCAGAAACACAAGTATGTCTCATTATGGTGGGCTTGCCCGCTAGAGGCAAGAGTCTCATAGCTGGTAAAGGTACGTTTCCTCCGAAGTATGATGTCGTTCGAGGCTGAAGCCTCTGACAGTCAAACGTTACCTTGGATGGATATCGGTCAAAGCCGAGATATTCAATGTCGGCAAGTATCGAAGGAAAGAGAACGCTCAGCCAGACGCAAGCTTCTTCGAGCCACACAACGCTCAGGGAGAGAAGGCGCGGCGGGCAGCCGCCGAAGCAGCAGTGGCAGATCTGTTGAAATGGTTCCGGACGAATTCGAATAACACAGTGGCCATCCTCGACGCCACCAATTCCACGAGAGACCGACGCAAATGGGTGCATGAACGCATCACGGCAGCTGGTATCGATGCGATCTTCGTTGAGTCGAAATGTGATGATGAAAAGCTGATCATGAGTAACATCCTGGAGGTGAAGACCACTTCACCCGACTACAAAGGCCAGGATCCCGAAGAAGCGGCAAGAGACTTTCGGAAGCGAATCTCGAATTATGAGAGAGTCTATGAGACCATCGACGAATCGGAAAGAGGTTATACTTACGTCAAACTCATCAACGTTGGCCATCAAGTCATCATCAACCTCATCCAGGACTATCTCTCCAGCCGCCTTGTATACTACCTGATCAATCTTCACATCAAACCACGCCACATCTGGCTGTCCCGGGTGAGTAATTCTTCTGGTTCTGAGGTGTTTCAAGAGACTAACGCTCATCAGCATGGGGAGTCGGAGTATAACTTGCAAGGTAAGATTGGAGGTGACGCGAACATATCGCCACGGGGCGAACTATACGCACAAGCTTTGCCAGGAATTGTCCGAAGATCAGGACTACCTGAGGATACGAAACTTGTCATATGGACATCGACACTCAAACGAACGATCCAGACTGCCCGATACCTGCAAGCCGAGACCAAGTGGGACCAACTCGAATGGAAGGCCCTTGACGAGCTGGACTCTGGCGTCTGCGATGGGATGACGTATGGTGAGATCGAGGAGAAGTACCCTGAGGATTTTGCGGCAAGAGATCAGGACAAATACAATTACCGGTATCGAGGTGGAGAGTCTTATCGTGATGTGGTCATTCGACTGGAGCCGATCATCATGGAACTGGAAAGAAGCGACAACATCATCATCGTTACCCATCAAGCCATCATTCGATGTATATACGCCTACTTCATGGACTCCAGCTCCGACCAGTCGCCATGGATGGAAGTTCCGCTTCACACGCTGATGAAGCTCACGCCCAAGGCATATGGAACGCGGGAGGAGCGATTCAAAGCAGACATCCCGGCTGTGTCGACATGGCGTGGGAAGGGAACTGCAGCGAAGCATCACGAGTCAATATCAGACCCGAACGGACCGCCAACAATCATTGTGGGATCCCCGGATAATTGAAGCGTCAGTACAGGTGCTCGAGGACATGAGACACCAATACCCGGGTGGTAGCAACGTGTTTCCAGAATTTGGTGTGAGTTATGCGGCCGGCTGTCTTCGGAGCACTCTGTCCATCTCAGTCTGGGCAGCCAGAATCAGCATCAGCTTGGAGTTGGACTCTTTCTGGCTGTCCGGCAGGGTACATCCACAGCATCCCACAACATATCTTCTCAACCCTTCTTGATAATGGCCAAGGGTGGGTGAATTCAAGGGTGATTAAATAACCATACCTCACTACACTCCGATGCTATTCTCCGCCTGCACCTGAGCTGTTAAGTTTGGCCGTGGGGCGGATTGGAGTTGGCGATCCTGCTGCAATTGCTAGACCTACCACATAACCACGTACTATTTTAAGGGCCATAGACTGGTTATTAAGCATGACCTATAACCCATTGCTGGAAGCTAGTGTGCGTCAGCAGTGATTACCAGTCATGCATTCTCTCTTGACAAGGCCTACTCACGTTGTGGGTCCCGATATGCCGTGTTGGACAGCGACCGCCGACTCTTCCTTGTCATCCGCTTTGTGCTACTGTGCTTCGTACTCTGATAGACTGCGCAACACCCCCGGCACAGAGATGAGAGGTCGCATCTGCAGCTTGACTTCGATCCAATGGCGGCATTGTGCAATCCTTCGGCTGTCCCAAGACCTCGTCTGGGAGCGGGGTAGGGCTCCTGAACATCCTTCACGAAGGATAGAGGGAGCGAGTCGAGGCTTTCCATCGTCGGTCAGGCCACCAACGCCGTAATACCGCAACGCCAGAACTGGTCGCATCACCTGTGGCTTTTGAGCGGATGCTGACAGGAACGTCTGGGGGCAGGACTCAAGGTGTGTCTTCCTCGCTCTGCTTCTGTTCCTTGTTAGTTTGCTTGTCATGGGACTTGGTGCCACGTTTGGACCCCGATCCAGTCGTCTCTTTGTCTTTCTTTCTTTCATGAATCCTATTCCTGGCCCCAAGCGACCAACTTAGAATGCCGCTGGGCCAGAAAGAGTTGAGCACTTCGTCTGGAAGGGATCAAGTTCATCCTCCTCGGAGGCCATAGCGGAACTGGAATGCTTTTACGGTTCTATCCTTGTTCTTACTATACTCTGTTGGCCTCCGGGTAGTTGGGCCCGTTAAGCCCTCTCAAGCTGATAGTGAAACTATCTATCAAACTAACGATGTTGGCAAACTTGGGTATCCCATCCGTGCCACTGCACCATGGGACAAAGAAGGCTGCGCCTCGTAATAATGGGCAACCAGTAAGTAGGTGGTCCGTCTCCGCCGCGGGGGTTCACGTCCTTTCCTTTGTGCTTCTTTTCAGCTCTGCTCTATTCGCATTGACGACCACGAGGCAAAGTATTCCGCTCCCATCTGTCACAGTTGCATGAACACCGGAGTACGTGTTGTTGAAAAGATGTACCGACTGAAGAGCCTGGCTCTCCTTTCGTCTCTTTTATTGCAATCACCGGTTGTGAATGGTCAGAGTGTGACCGCAGCGGCCGCTCCTTCGAGCTCTGCCTCCTCAACCTCTAGCAGACAGCCAATTACTCGGACAGTTGCTGTCGCAAAGGTACGTCTTACTTCTGTCATCCGACCGTCTACAGCAATGGAAAGAAGTCTTATCAGGAAGCATAGGGCGGTCATACCTTCGTGCCAGACGTGACTCAAGCTGAAGTCGGCGATTATGTTGAGTTTCAATTCTATCCCACAAATCACAGCGTCGTTCGCGCCGCGTACACATATCCCTGTATACCATTCGAGCTCGTAGAGACAGACAAAGTCGGTTTCTTCTCGGGCTTTCATCCAGTCGACGCCATCCTCAACAGTCCTCCCAAATGGACGCTGAGAATAAATGATACCGATCCAATCTTCTTCTATTGTTCTGCTCCTGGATCATGTATCAACTACGGCATGGTCGGAGTCATCAATCCGAATGCTACGACGAGCTTGGAGGTTCAACGCAGTGGGGCTGAGAAGTCAACATATATGTTACAACCAGGCCAGGTATGACCTATCTCGATGACGGCATGGAAGCAAAGCACGCTGACAACAAATCAGAATTTCCCTGACGAGTCTAATCCGCCCGGCGCTTCCACCGCCAGCTCGTCGTCTTCCAGCGCATCATCAACTACGTCACCCACAACTGCTCCGGCGTCCACGACGAGTGCAGCTGCTGCGCCTGTCACGCGTCACTCTGGCCTAAGTGCTGGAGCTATAGCCGGCATTGCAATCGGTAAGTACGAAACTCCGGGTAATCGTTTGGAGACTAACAATCTTCCAGGTGGTGCTGCCGTCCTCCTTATGGCGGCTGCCTTGGTCTATCTCTGTGGACGCAATCGGGCTCTGTCAGATGTCATCCGTCCAAAACGAAGTCACCCACAATCTGGCGACTTTGAGGGCAACGGCGTCCAATACGTCCAAGCAGTTCCGAAACACATGTCCGGCATGACCATGGTCTCATCAATACCAGAGAGCGGTACCTATATGCAGCGCTCTCCTGCTCTGCCAGGATACATGGGACCGCACGATAGCCTGCACTCGCCTCCGGGAACACTTTATGCGCCTTCGGATGCGTTGAGTCCTGCTACACCTGTGGTTCGAAGCCCATCCCCAGGATCGGCGGTCGTACCAGCCTACACCCAGTCACCTCCGTTACCATCTCACACTCCGTAAGCCAACCCCGTCTCATCTGATACACTGTTTTGAGTTGAGCTAACATTTTCCTAGTGTGGAGCATAGGGGGGATGGTCCCCACGAAATGGACGGTGGTTTCTACCGAAGGAACAGCACAAACAAGGGAGGAGTCGAGCGGTATAGCTGAAAACCTTCGCGCCCAACCTTCAATTGAGACGCTTATCGGCTCCTTTCGACCTTCCTAGAGGTCTCTAACGCCAGTCAATGACTCTCATTAGTGCTACAAGAGCGAGCAGTCCCCGGGCGGAATATTCATTTGGCGTAAAGCGGCCGATCAACCTGAAAAATTCTAGTCGACCGTGGGTCATCCCAGGGCGGAGCATGGCAATCAATCCTGTGACAGTTAGTTTTAGAAGATTCAAGAGGCCATCTTGACCATTGTCTGATTTTCCCTTCCCCTCGGTGTAAAGGACCCGTAGATCCTTCCACTGTCAATATTGGTGTCCTCCTTGAGTCCTGAAAGACTTCCCGCACGCACTTGTCCACACCGTCATCCTCCAAGAAGCATCGGCATCCGTCGCAGTCTGCAAGAATCTGAAACCTGACCAAAGCTACCTCCTTGATCATGGCGCAAACCTTCTGATAACCTCAATTCCGACTGTCGTGTTCTGCCAATGCTCTCAGCCTTCACGGCTCGACCCATAGTCGAGCTACGACAGCGCGACAAGTTCAAGATCGAATCTATCCTTGCCTACGGCGACCGTCTCCTGGTAGGCCTCAGCACTGGCATTTTAAGAATATACCGCCTCAACGAGGCTACTCCAAATGCCCAACCTGAATCCCAACGCGATGGAGACTCGGGAGCCGCAAACAGCGCAGAACGCGAAGCTCCAAAGCAGAAGGTAGCAGAGCTATTGAGCGAGAAGGATAAATTCTCAAAATACAAGATCGAGCAGCTTGCCATCATAAAGGAAGCCAACATCCTCGTGTCTTTGAGCAATGGGCTTGTATCGATCCATGATCTACAGAGCTACGAGCTGCAGGAGCAGCTTACGAAGACGAGAGGAGCGAGTGCTTTTGCAGTAACGAGCAATATCATCAAGGATCCCAGCACGGGAATTCCTTCTATTGTCTCGAGGCTTGCTGTTGCGGTCAAGAGGAGGGTGTTGTTGTGGTCATGGCACGATATGGAGCTTGAAGGGGAGACGACCGAGATTGCGCTCGTCAGCAGTATCAAGACGCTTACGTGGGCGAGTGGCAGGAAGATCGTAGCAGGGTTGAGCTCGACCTATGTTATGGTGGATGTCGAGAGTCAGGAGGTCATATCGATTGTGGGGCCTGGAAGCATTGGAGGAAACCCTGGGCAGGAGAGTGGGAGGTTAGGAGGTATGGGTGTGGGGACCATGAGTTACATTGGAATGGGTGCTATGATACCGAGGCCGCTTGCTACGCCTTTGGGAGAGGGCGAAATGTTGCTGGCGAAGGATATCAACACGCTTTTCATCAACAGGGAGGGGGAACCCCTTGGGAGAAGACAGATACGGTGGCGGGTTGCGCCAGAGGCAGTTGGATACTCTTACCCCTATCTACTTGCGCTGCAAGAGGCGAGTGCCAGTAAAGGAACGCTTGAAGTGAGGAATCCAGAGACGTTGAGTCTCCTTCAATCGATCAGCTTGCCCGGCGCGAACTTGCTACAGGTTGCACAACCGAACATCAGCTTGGCACACGCTGGGAAGGGATTTCTCGTCGCTAGCGAAAGAATGATATGGCGCATGGGTGCTCTGGAATATGACTCCCAGATAGACGCGCTGGTGGAAGGAGGCAATCTTGACGAGGCCATCAGTCTACTTGGGATGCTTGAGGACGCGCTGCTACATGACAAAGGAGGACGCTTGCGCGAGATCAAGATGCGGAAAGCGCAAAGGCTGTTTGATGCGAAAATGTTTCAAGACTCGTTGGACCTGTTCACTGAAGTTGCTGCACCACCGGAGCGAGTTATCAAGCTTTACCCTAAAATCATTTCTGGAGACCTTGCCGAAGGAAAAGAGGATACTGGGAAAGATAACACGGACACCGGACCTTTAACTGCGGTCAAGACGACAGCAGCAAAAGGTCACATCAAGACAGACTCCAGTGCTGGCAGCATCGAGAGCCCCAAAAAGGCAAGTAATGATTCGATTACAACGTTGAAGAATGAGCAGTTGGACGACAAGAGTGAAACAGCCAGTGTTCATACCGAGCAGGAATCTAGCTCTGCCAATGGAGCCTTTCCTGAAAAGGAGCTCAAGACTGCTGCACGCGCGCTGCAAGGCTTCCTCGCGGACGTACGACGTCGACTAAAACCGTTTTTCAACAACGACCAGACTCTCAAGGATGCTTCCGAAGTGCAGACATTCGACCGAGATGCAAGCTCAGAAAGGACGCTGGAGCACCTCCTAGACCTGCCATCGCTGGAGAACATCGATAGAGGGCAGAGGCTCAGAGATGTTGCCTCGCTGGTTGACACCACACTATTTCGGACCCATATGTACGCCACTCCATCCCTAGTCGGCTCCCTCTTCCGCATCCCAAACTTCTGTGATCCAGGTGTCGTGATGGAGAAGCTCGAGGAGACAGGACGGTACAATGATCTGATCGAATTCTTGTTCGGGAAAAGACTGCATCGTCAGGCGCTTGAGCGACTGCAGAAGTTCGGCCGGACTGAGGAGGGAGATGAAGACGCGGCACCATCGCGAGGGCCTGCCAGAACGGTTACATATCTCCAAAATCTTCCTCCTGAGCTCATTGACCTCATCTTGGAATTCGCCGAGTGGCCATTGAGGACAGACCCTGAGCTGGGGATGCAGATATTCACCGCGGACACAGAAAATGCAGAAACCCTTCCCAGAGAAAGAGTCCTTAAATTCCTCGAGAAGATAGATACTACCCTGGCCCTCCGATACCTCGAGCATGTCGTCGACGAACTCAACGACCAGACACCCGAGCTTCACCAACGCCTTCTGACGCTCTACTTCGACCGCCTCAGGCAGCCCTCCATCAGCACTGCAGAGAAAAACGAACTGCCCTCCAAATTCCTCACCCTCCTCCGAACCTCAACCCAGTACTCACCAGCCCGCCTTCTCGGCACCCTCCCCCGAGATGACCCAACCTTCCATGAAGCGCGCGCCCTCGTTCTCAGCAAAATGGGCCAACACAAGCAAGCCCTAGAGATATACGTTTTCAAGCTACGTGACGCCGCCAAAGCCGAGGAATACTGCAACCACGTCCACCTGACAGAAGATACCGTCGCAACCACTCTGCCGCCTTCGCGACGGAAATCGACGACGGATCCGGAGAGCGAACAGCCGAGCATCTACCACACGCTTCTGGGGTTGTACCTCAGCCCGCCAAAGGGGGTGGGGAAAATGTGGGGTCCTGCGATTGAGATTCTCGCTCGCCATGGGGCGAGGTTGCCCGCCAGCTCGACGTTGGAGTTGATTCCCGAGTCGTTGCCGGTCAAGGAATTGGAGTTTTATTTCCGGGGGAGGATTCGGGCGGCTAATAGTATTGTGAGTGAGGGGCAAGTCGTTGCTGGGTTGAGGAAGGTGGAGGCTGTGAGGTTGCAGGCGGCGCTTTTGCTGGGGGAGGGGGGCGCGGGGCAGATGGCGAGGGGTGGGAGGGGAAGACGGGTGAGGGTGGATGAGGAGAGGGTCTGTGGTGTTTGTTACAAGAGGTTGGGTGGGAGTGTCATCAGTGTCTTTGCTGAGTAGGTGTCTCTCCCTCGCATGGTGTTTTGTTTGCTTTGGATGGTCCATGCTGATGCGACGAACAGTAACTCGGTCGTGCACCTCGGTTGTGCGAATCGAAAGCAGGCACAGGCGGCTCAGGCGTGAAGGTGCTTCTAGCAGCAATCTCCATGGCGTTTCCTCCATCCTAGAAAACCACCCCAGGCAGACTCAGCACTGATCTTACCTCCACAGAAGCCTGTCGTCACCCGTAAGAAGTAGTATTCAATTTCATCCTTTCGCAGCCCAAACTAACTCCG
>JAABUK010000942.1_pt1 | contig 58397 bp, 58 predicted proteins | sample 5559141 | NCBI WGS metagenome assembly JAABUK01 (sample SAMN10711869, study PRJNA513367) | rock metagenome | isolation source: Antarctica rocks | place: Antarctica: Victoria Land, Pudding Butte nord | collected 2016-01-03
GCCGCGGAGGGAGGCTTGTTCGCCGAGCAGGGAATCGAGGTGGAGTTCGTGACTCCCCCGGCGGCTCCCGACTGGACGTTGCGGGGGTTTGGGTCGAGGCTCAATGCGGTGGCCGCAGGGGACGCCGACTTCGCGCTCACCTCGGTCGCCTACCTGGCCTCGGCGCAAAGGGAGGCCGGGGGGTACTTCCCGGCTCGCTTCGCCGCGGTGTCTCATCAGCGCAACCCGATCGCCGCGGTCGTGCGCGACGATTCGGACCTTCAGGACCCTGCCGACTTGCCGAGCGCCCGGGCGGCGAGATGGTGCATGCCCTGGTTCACCCAGGAGTACGCGGGCGCGCTGGCGTACATGGGGCTTGGTGCGACGGTGGTGGGATCGTCGGAGGGTGTCGATCTGGAGACGCTGGGGGGCATGAACCGTGCACTCGGCGGCGGAGGGATCGATGTGATTCCCGTCTGGATGGACATGACGCCCTACCACCGTGAGGCCCGGTTCACCGACGCGGGCTTTCCCACCCGGGTCATTCCGCTTGACGTCGAGGTCTACACCACCGGGCTGCTGGCAGCGGACCGCCTGCCGTTGGAGCTGGTGACCCGGATGCGGGACGCGTTCGTGGCGGGCTACGAGCTCCAGCGCGAGGATCCCGAGCCGGGAATAGCGGCATTCAGGCGGCGCTTCCCGACCATCTCCGATGAGCACCTCCGCGCCAACTGGGCGCTGTTTGAGCCCTACGCCTTCGACGGAGTCCCGCCGGGCTCGATGGACGCAGAGCGCTGGCAGGCGACGATCGGCTACACGGCGAGTACGCATGGGCTGCCGATTTTCCCCGCAGAGAGCCTGTATCGCCCCGAGCTGCTGACACCCGCGCTGGAACTTGCCCCAGCGTAAGAACCGGCTACAACACCCAGTCCCCCTCGGCGCTCGGATCGCGACGGGCGTGCGCGCACTGATGCTCGCCTGCGTGGTGGTAAGCGCACTTCCGGCTCTGGCGGGCGCGGAGCAGGCGTCTCAGCCGGCCTCAGCGGCGGCTGGCGGCCTCGACGCCGGCGCCTTTCACACGTGTGCGCTGCTTCACGACGGCCGCGTGCGCTGCTGGGGGTACAGCGCTGAGGGTCAGCTGGGGTACGGGAACACCGACACGGTCGGTGATGATGAGACGCCCGCTTCGGCTGGGCCGGTGAACCTTGGGCCCGGACGCACCGCAAAGGCGATCAGCGCCGGGGACCATCACACGTGCGCGATCCTCGACAACGGCGGCGTACGCTGCTGGGGCTACGGGCGAGCTGGCCGGCTCGGCTACGGCAACACGAGCAACGTCGGCGACGAGCGAGCGCCGAGCTCCGTCGGGGCGGTCGACCTCGGTCCCGGGCGCACGGCGACGGCGATCAGCGCGGGTGGCGCCCACACATGCGCGATCCTCGACAACGGCAGCGTCCTGTGCTGGGGCTATGGCGCGCAGGGTCAGCTCGGCCATGGCAACACGAGGAACGTCGGGGACCGGCAGGCACCGGGGTCGATCGGCCCGGTCGACCTCGGCGCGGGGCGCACCGCGAAGGCGATCAGCGCCGGCGCCGCATTTACGTGCGCGATCCTCGATGACGGCAGCGTGCTCTGCTGGGGCTTTGGTGGGTTCGGGCAGCTCGGTCACGCTCCTGGTGATCAGGGATCGGGGTCTGGCAACCCCGACAACATCGGTGACAAGCAGACGCCCGGGTCGGTCGGCCCGGTCGACCTCGGTCCGGGGCGAACGGCGAAGGCGATCAGCGCCGGCGGCGTGCACACGTGCGCGCTGCTGGACGACGGCAGCGTGCTCTGCTGGGGGTACGGCGCCCTCGGCCAGCTCGGTTACGGCAACACGGACAGCATTGACACACCCAGCAGCGTCGGACCGGTGGACCTTGGATTGGGGCGCACCGCCTCGGCAATCACTGCGGGTCAGTTGCACACGTGCGCAATCCTCGACGATGGCAGCGTACGCTGCTGGGGCTTTGGCAACGATGGTCGCCTGGGGTACGCCAACACGAACAGCATCGGCCAGATCGAGACACCAGGCTCGCTGGGGCGGGTCGGCCTCGGTGCAGGGCGCACCGCCACGGCGATCAGCGCCGGGCAGAGTCACACCTGCGCGCGGCTGGATAACGGGAAGGTGCTCTGCTGGGGGGCCGGCGCCAACGGTCGGCTGGGATATTGCCACCAGAACGCTGTAGGCGCCAAGCAGACCCCCGGCTCGGTGGGGACCGTCAATCTCGAGCGCGGCGACGGTGGCGTTGGCTGTAAGCCCGCGACTGGCCCGCTTGTCAGTGAGGCCCGGCGCGAGCGCGGCTTGCGCAGCTGCCTGGTCCGGGCGGCGCGCCGCCCGAAGCACGCCAGAGGCACCGCCCACCGGGAGTGCTTGAGACGCTACGGGCGCACTCCAGGGCGGGTCGTGCGTCTGCACGCGCGCGCGGCCTCCAGGAATCGAGTCGTTCTCCTATTCGGTGCCCCTGGCACCGACGGCAGCAGGCCGCCGGCCGCCCGCCGCTACCTGGTCAAGCAGTCATTTCGCCCGATCCGTTCGACACGCGACCCCGCGGGCACGCAGACCCTCTGTCACGGGAGCTGCCGTTTCGCCGTCGTCACAGTCGGCACCAGGATCAGGCTGACGGTCACGAACCTTCGGCCACACACCAGGTACTTCTACGCCGTTGCGGCTCGCGACAACGTCTCTGGCCGGCCGGGGCCACGCGCGAGCGTCAATGTGAAGACGCGCTAGAGCCACGTCTCGGCCGTGGTGGACCGGCCAGCTCAGAGCCAACGCTAGCTCAGCGGCGGACGCCGAATCCAGCGGGTACTCATCACCCAGCACTCTGATAACTTCTCGTATTGGGACCCTCAATATTCGTGCTGGCGAGGAACGCGAATTCCTAGGGCTCAGGACCGCTGGGCGCACTCGCATGGAGGTGATCGCCAAACGGCGCTGTCCCGCGGGCCGACCTTCACAGCAGCGCGTCGGCCAGCGCGTCGATCGCCGCGACCGCCGGCGCCTTCGGATCGAAGTCGAGCAGCGCGCTCCCGTCCTGGTCGGCCTCGAGCAGCCGCCCGTCGTGGGGGACCGCTCCGCCAACCTCGACGCCCTGCTCGGCAGCCAGCCGGTTGACGGCGTCCCGCCCACCTGCGTCGCGCACCTTGTTGGCCACCAGCAGCAGGCGCTCGGGGTCGAGCTGCCTGGCCAAGCCGATCATCCGCCGTCCGGTCTCAAGCGACTTGAACGTGGGCTCGACGACGACGAGCATCGTGTCGGCGTTCAGCGCCTTGCTCTGGGCAAAGTGCTCGAGCGAAGCTTCGAGGTCCAGCAGGCACACCTCCCCCGCGGTTACGGCCGCGATCTCGACCAGGCCGCGCACGGCGGCGTGCTGCATGCCCAGTCACCCCGTTCCGGCCTTCTGCTCCGGCCGCATCGCCAGCAGCTTCACGCCGTCCGGCGCCTCGAGCGAGTACCGCGAGCACACCTGCTCGAGCGTCCTGGTCAACCTGTAGCCTGCGGGCGTGTGCTCCGCGAGGCCGGGCGGCAGTCCGGGCATCTCGGCCATCAGCGCGGGCGACACGCCGAGTGCGAGCGCCAGGTTGGGGTTCGGGTCGCCGTCGATCGCGAGCACCGGATGCCCCCGGCGAGCGAGCAGCCGCGCCAGCGTCCCGGAGATCGAGGTCTTGCCCACGCCGCCCTTGCCGACCACCGCCAGCTTCATCGGACCGCCTCGTGCGCGGGATTCGAGTGTGTTCTCGCCTTGATCATCGCCGATCGTGGGCCTGGCTTGCCGGTTACGTTGTCGAGGGCGGTGAGCGTGTAGTGGTAGCTGGTGCGGGCGCGCCGGCGGGTGATCGTGCGCCTGATCTTGGTGCCCACTGCCTTCACGTTGAAGCGGCAGCGCCGGTGGCAGAGCGCGAGTCCTGCATGCGGGCCGCGATCCGTGAGGGCGCAGAGGGGGTCTGCGGGGCCTGATCCCCGGCAGCGGTGGCCGGAACACCGATCGCCGCCGGAGCCCGCAGCAGGAGCGCCAGCACAAGAGACCGTCTCACCGTTCGAAAGCTACACACGGGCGAGGGCGGGGCCTCGGAGTCAGGCCGGCAATCGTTTCGAGGAGCTCATCCTGATGCTCGCGCCGCGGGCGGTCGCAGCGCGTACCACAGCGAGCCCGCCACAATCGGAACCGCGGTGCTCGAGTGCCACAGGGCTGCCGGCCAGCGGGCGCGTCCGCGTGCCGCGTCGGCGAGCAGCGGGACGTGCGTGGCGAGCACCCAGAAGCCCGCGAGGAAGCACACGCCCCCGCCCACGATCGCCGGCCATCCGCCTGCGATCGCGCGGCGGCGCTTAAGCGCGAACAGGCAACCCGCGGCGAGCGACACCACCGCGCCAGGCACCACGTGATCTACGATCTCGAGCCTGGAGGCGACGTTCACCTCGAGTCCGAGCGCGCGCCCGAGATAGGGCACGGCGATCGTCCATGCACCCAGCAGCGACATGCCCGCGGCGGCCCGCGCACTTCTGGTGTCGACGGCTGGGTCGCGGCGCATGACGCGACAATACTCGGCTCGGCCTCAGCGCTCGCAGTAACGGAACGAGCCGTAAACTCATGCTGCGATGGGTGAAAGCGGGAGCTCGTCGAGGTCGCGCTCGCCCTTGGTGGGACGTGGAGTCGCAGCACTCGGACTGTTGGCGATCTGTGCCGGCGCCGTCGTCGGCGCCAATCTCTTCGGCGTTCGGGACAGCCTGCTGGGCTCGGCCACCCCGAAGCCGAGGGCGATCGCCGTGAGCGCGTTCTCTCCCGTCGGGGAGGGTGGGGCGAGGCAGCGCACGGTTCTCCGCTCGCAACCCTGGTGGCAGGGTCTCGATCGGCTGCGGGGCTCGGCAGGCGCCACGACTCGAGGCTTCACCGTGGATCGGTCCGCGTCGCAGTGGCGGGCGAGGTGGACGTGCCGGAGCGGTCGGCTGGCCGTGCGGGTCGTGGGGCGAGCGGCCGCGTTGATCGACGCGGCGTGTCCCGGCAGCGGGACCGCGTTTGCCACCCAGACCGGGAGCACCCGGCTGGCGGTGACCGCGGCCGGAGGGTGGACGCTGCGGATCGATCAGCAGGTCGACGTTCCGCTGGTCGAGCCGGCGCTTGCCTCTATGAGCGCGCCCGGGACGTCACGTGTGTTCACCGGCGACTTCTACCGCGTCGACCAGACCGGCACTGGGCGCCTCACCATCTATCGCCTGCGCACGGGGCGTTATGTGATGCGGCTGAGCGGTTTCTACGTCACGCCGAACGTCGACCTCGAGATACGTCTCAGCCCACTACGATCACCGCACTCGACGCCGCAGTTCCTGAGCATCCGTTCCGCGCTAGTGGCGCCGCTGCCGATCACGGCGGGTTCGCTCAACTTCTCCGTCCCGCGCGGCGTCGACGTGCGGCGGTACCGCTCCGTGGTCCTATGGTGCCCGCCGGTGCACAGCGCGTACGCCGCCGCTGAGCTCAGGTCGACTCGGTGAATCGCACCTCGGTCGCGGGCGCCACCGCGCCGATCGGGGAGCAGCGTCTCGTGATCGTGCTGCCCAGCCTGCACGACCCGAGGCTCCGGCTCTCCGCGGTGATCATCACGCTGCAGATCCTCGGGCAAGCGGTCCTCAACTTCAAGGTGTCGGTGGCGCAGATCCTCGTCTCGATCGGGGTCGCGGCCGTGATCGAGGTGGGGGTGAGCTGGCGCCGAGCGCACATTCTGGCGTGGCCGGCGAGCGCGATTCTCACCGGCAACAGCGTCGCGTTCATCCTCCGAGCCTCGGGGACCCGGCACGGCGACTGGTGGACTCTGCACGGAGTTCAGTACTTCGTTATCGCCGTGGTCCTGTCGCTGCTCTCCAAGTACCTGATCCGGGTTCGGGGCTGCCATGTCTTCAACCCGTCCAACCTGGGGCTGGTCTGGACCCTGCTGGTGATCGGGCCCGTCCACGTGTTTCCGCAGTACCTGTGGTGGGGGCCACTCGGCCTACCGCTGACGCTGGCCCTGATCGTGATCCTGGCCGGGGCGGTGTGGGTGCTCACGTCGGTGCGGATGACGATCATGGCGCTGGCGTTCCTGATTCCGTTCGCCGCGCTCGTGGGCCTGTTCGCCGTCGCCGGACAGAGCTTCCTCGCGATCTGGCACTCGGGTCCGGTCAGCGGGAGCTCCTACTGGCGGGACATCTGCCTTTCGCCGGAGGTGCTGATCTTCGTGTTCTTCATGATGTCCGATCCGAAGACCGCCCCTCGCGGCACGCGCGCGCAGCTCGCGTTCGGCGCCGGCACCGCCGTGCTCGCCGCGGGCCTGCTGCTGTTGCAGCCGACCGAGTTCGGGATCAAGGTGGCGATCCTCGCGAGCCTCACGGTCACGTGTGCGCTGAGGCCGCTGGTGGATGGCGTGGCCGAGTTCGTCGCACCTCGCGACGCCGCTCCTGCGAGCGCGCTCCGCGGCCGGATGCCTCGAGCCCGGTCGCTCGCGGCGTGGTCAGCGCGGGGCCTGCGCGTCCCGGCGGTCCTCGCCGCGATGATCATCGCGATCGCAGCGCCAGCTGACACGATCGCGCTGCGGGGCGATACGCAGATCAGCTACATCGAGCAGGGCCTGACGGGCCGCAACCCGCAGTGATGGTCTCGAGCGCGGCCGTGGCTCACCAGCCCAGCCACCGCGGAAGCTCCGCTCCCGGGGCGGGCTACTCCTCTTGCACCGAACGGGGAAATAGGGCGATCAGGACATCCAGGCTCAGCCTTCTGCAGGGCGCCGCTGAACATCGCGATGAGAGGCGCCTGCGGACTGCAAGGAGGACCGTGATGGTCCATGCTCACCCAAGCGCTCCCGAAAGGGCGGCGACGACCGCGTCGTGGTCAAGGCTCGAACTCATCTGTCCCATATTCGCCCGCCGACACGAGGAGGTATGCCGCAGGCGAGAAGGCTACTGGGGACGACGCGCCGCCAGCCGGGCGACAGTCCGGTGTCCTGAGCTCGCGTCCCCGATCTCGACCTCCTCATAGCGGAGCAGCTCGAGCGCCGCGAAGGCGCGGCGCAGCTCGCCGGGCTCCAGCCCGAAGCGCGGCCCGAAAGCCTTGGCCGGAGGCTCGGGCCGCGCGCCGACGAAGGTCTCGAATACGAGCAGTCCGCCCGGGGCCAGCGCCTGGGCGGTCGCCTCGAACAGCGCGCGCTCACGGTAGAAGAAGTCGATCACGACCTGATAGCCGGACCGGGGGAACGAGGCACCGGCGGCAAGGTCGGCCCGCCGCACCGTGACCGGCGCCCCGTGCTCGGTGGCCAGCTCCCGAACGCGCGCCACCGCGACGTCGGAGATGTCGATCGCGTCGACCTCGAACCCGAGCGCCGCGAGGAAGAGGGCGTTACGGCCCCCTCCGCAGGCTATGTCGAGTGCGAGGCCCCGGGGCTGAGCCTCGAGCAACTCGCGCTGGTCAAGCAGCCAGGCGGCGGGCTCCTCGCGCCAGGTCGCGGCGGAGTGGCGCTCGTTCCAGTACCGGCGCGCGGCCTCAGCGTCGCGGGCAGGAGCTGGTGGCGAAGCGCTCACATCGCCAGCCGATTGTACGCTCCCGGACGGTGAAAAGGCAGTCTGACCAGGGTCGGCGACGGCGGTCGCCTCGGAACCCCAAGCGTCGCCGGTACGGCGCGGGCTTCTGGGCGAGCCTTGCGATCGTGGTCCTGCTGGTCGCCTTCGTCCAGGTGACCGTCGCCAGTCAGCCGGACCCGACGGGTCACAGGATCGATTTCTCGACGTTCGTGAAGCTCGCGAACACCGGCGCGCTGAAGAGCGCGACGATCCTCGACCAAGACTCCTACGTCGAGGGAACCTACCGGCGTCCCGGCGGCCCGCTCGTTCGCTTCAACACGCCGTACCTGACGTCACCGCCGACCCGCGTACAGCTGGTCACCATCATCACCTCGAACCAGGTCCCGCTGAGGATCGAGCAGCAGTACGGAAAGACCCTCGTTCCGTACCTGTCGATTCTGCTGCCAACGCTGATCCTGATCGTCGTCCTGGCGTACTTCCTCTACAGCTACCGGAGAGGGACCGGATTGTTCGGGACCGGGAGCGGCGCGCGGAACGTGGCGCCGGACACGCTCTCGACCTTTGACCACGTCGCGGCACAGGACGAGGCCATCACCGAGCTGCGCGAGCTGGCGCAGTTCCTGTCCGACCCCGACCGCTTCACGCAGCTCGGCGCCCGGATTCCCAAGGGCGTGCTGCTGTACGGGCCGCCGGGCTGCGGCAAGACGCTGCTGGCGCGAGCGCTCGCCGGCGAGGCGGGTGCCGCCTTCTACTCGATCTCCGGCTCGGACTTCGTCGAGCTCTATGTCGGCGTCGGCGCCTCACGCGTGCGTGAGCTCTTCCACGAGGCCCGCCGGAACGCCCCGGCGATCGTCTTCATCGACGAGCTCGACGCCGTCGGCCGCAAGCGCCGGTCAGGACCCGCCGCCAGCGAGGGCTCGAGCGAGGAGCAGGGACAGGCGCTGAACCAGATCCTCACGGAGATGGACGGGTTCTCGCCCGCGGCGGGGACGATCGTCGTCGGCGCGACGAACCGGCCCGACGACCTCGACCAGGCGCTGCTGCGTCCCGGTCGCTTCGATCGTGCGATCTCGGTCGACCGCCCCGACGAGGCGGGCCGCGCCGCGATCCTCGCGATCCACGGCAAGGAGAAGCCGCTGGATGACGGCGTGGACCTGCGCTTGGTCGCGAGCCGCGCGATCGGGCTGACGGGAGCGGATCTGGAGAGCGTGATGAACGAGGCGGCGCTCCTCGCCGCACGCGCCGGCAGGACCGTGATCTCGCAGACCGAGCTCGAGGATGCGCTGACCCGCGTGCTCGAGGCACCCGAGCGCCAGCGACGGCTCTCTGCCCGCGACCGTACGATCGGCCAGCAGTCGCTCGGCGCGGAGCGAGTGACCTTCGACGATGTGGCCGGGAGCGAGGAGGCGCTCGGCGAGCTGAGCGAGATCAGGGACTTCCTCAGCGACCCCAGCCGCTTCACGCAGATCGGAGCGCGGTTCCCGCGGGGGTTCCTGCTCGTCGGTCCTCCCGGATGCGGAAAGACCCTGCTCGCGCGGGCCGTCGCCGGCGAATCGAACGCCGCGTTCCTGTCGGTCGCCGCCAGTGAGTTCACCGAGATCTACGTCGGCGAGGGATCGGGGCGGGTGCGCGACCTGTTCGCCCAGGGGCGGGCGATGGCTCCGTCGATCGTGTTCATCGACGAGATCGACGCGATCGGCACCAGGCGCGAGTCCTCACTGGACGGCCACCGCGAGCGCGAGCAAACCCTGAACCAGATCTTGATCGAGCTCGACGGCTTTCGCCAGCGCGACGGCGTGATCGTGATGGCCGCCACCAACCGCCCGGAGATCCTCGACGCCGCGCTCGTGCGGGCCGGTCGCTTCGACCGTACGATCACGCTCGACCTGCCCGACCGGAACGCGCGCCAGGCCATCCTCGCGGTCCACGGCGCGGGCAAGGCCGTGGGCCCGGACGTGGACCTCGGCGCGGTGGCCGGGATCACCCGGGGCCTCTCGGGCGCCGACCTCGCCAACGTGATGAACGAGGCCGCCCTGCTCAGCGCCCGCCGGGGCCGGCGTGAGATCGCGATGGCGACCGTGGAGGAAGCGGTCGAGCGGACGACGATGGGCATCTCCCGGGCGCACGTGCTGACCGACGAGGAGCGGCGGGTGATCGCGTTTCACGAGGCGGGTCACGCCGTGGTGGCCCGCACCGTGCCCGAGGGCCGGCTGCCGCACATGATCAGCATCATCCCCTCCGGTCGTTCTCTGGGGCGCGCGTGGCTCAGCGAGAGCCACGATCGCCTGATGTACTCCCGCTCCGCGCTGATCGACGAGATCGCGATCCTGCTGGGGGGACGCAGCGCGGAGAGGCTGATCTTCGGCCAGGCCAGCTCCGGCGCCGTCGGCGACCTGGCGCGCGTCGGGCAGCTCGCTCACCGCATGGTTCGTGAGCTGGGCATGAGCGACGCGCTCGGCGCCATCGGCTACGCCGAGGACGCGGAGGCCAACGGGCACACGGTGCCCTACTCCGAGCACACCGCTCGCGTGATCGACGCAGAGGCGCGCAAGCTGGTCGACGAGGCGGAGCAGCGGGCCGACGCGGTGCTGCGGACCTCGCGCCAGGCGCTCGAGCGGATCGCCGAGGCACTGCTGGAGGCCGAGACCCTGAGCTCCGACCGGATCGGGGAGCTGGCCGCCGAACCCGCCCCCGCGCCGGGTGCGCCGGCGCGGGCTTAGCGTCTCCCTGCCGCGCGCCGCTGCAGGAGCGCCGCTGCCGCGAGCGCGAGAACCCCGGCCAGAACCACGATCGAGAGGATGTCCACGAGGCTGAGCGCGGCGCTCGACGAGCCCCGCTCCCCCGTGCCCGGGCCGACCGCGGTGTCCGGCCCGGCACCGACCCGTGCCTGCCCCGGGAGGAAGGAGCGCTTGTCGAGGATGCCCGTGCCCTTGATGAACACCCAGCCGTCGTAGATCGCCGTCCGATAGGCGAAGGTACCCCGGGAGAAGAACAACGGGATCGAGGGCACCTCGCTCGCGAGCAAAGACAGCTCGGCGCGGACCGCCCGGTGGCGTGCCTGCGGATCCGGCGCTGATGCCACTCGCTCGGCAGACGCGTCGAACTCCTTGCTCCGGTAACCCCCGAAGTTCAGAGGAGCGGAACGCGGATCGGAGCCGAACAGCGTCGCGAGGTAGTCCGGGTCATAGGAGGCGAGCGGCGGCGTGCTCTCGATCGCCGCCTGGAAGGCCGGACGGGAGCCGTCTTCGCCGATCGCGTGACCAAGCCTTGTGGGCGAGGCCTTCCGCAGCGCCGCCGTGACCCCAGCCCGGCCAAGGGCGAGCACGACCTGGCGTCCGGCCTCGAGCCGAACCGGGTCGTTGTCGGGCGCGAGCACGGTGATCGGCGGTAGCTTCAGCGCTGCGAGCGCGCTCTGGGCGGCACGGAGATCGAAGCGCTGCAGAGGTGCGCCGGGGGACCACGGCGAGGCCGGATGGATGTATCCGTCCTGGGCGGTCACCGCCGGCTCGACGTCGCCGGCGATCCGCTGGAGGTCAAGCGCACCGGCGACGGCTCGCCGCGCGGCAAGGCGATCGAACGGCTGGTGCCGGAGGTTCAGCAGCAGCGCGGTGCCCGAGTAGGAGGGCCCGGTCGCCAGCTTGATCCCCAGCGTGCCGCCAAGATCGGCCGCGGTCCCCTGAGCGAGGCTCAGCGGCAGCATGTCGACCCGATGCCGGCTGAGCGCATCGTAGGCGCGCTGCTCCTGCCCGATGATCGGAACCCGGATCTGCTCGACGCGCGGCCGTCCCGCGAAGTAGCTGTTGTTCGCCCGGAACGCGTATCCCCGGCGCGGCCCGGCACTGACCAGGCGGTAGGGACCGCTGCCCACCGGGAGACCCGGCGGGGAGACCTGACCCGGAGGGAGGCTCTGCCAGAGGTGCCGGGGCAAGATCGGCATGTCGGCGAGCGGCTCGTCGTCGAAGCCCAGCGAGGCGTGCTTCAGATCGATCACGACCGTCAGCGGTCCGGTCGCGCGCACCCGTTCCACGTCGGAGAGCTCTGGCGTGAAGCGCGGGTGGTAGCGGCTGGCCACGAAGCCGAACGTGAACGCCACGTCGTCGGCGCCCAGCGGCCGTCCGTCCTGCCAGCGGACGCCCGATCTCAGGGTCATGGTCACCCGCCGGCCGCCGTTGCTCGACGTTACCGAGCGCGCGAGCCAGGGTCGCGGGACTCCCTGCGCGTCGCGCCAGAGCAGCGTGTCGTAGACCAGCGTGACAAGCGGATAGCCGAGCGCGAACGTGTACGGCGTGAGCGTGCCGTCGTACTTGGGAAACGCCAGCCGGACGAGCTTCGCGGCGGGCTCAGATGCCGCCCGGCCGGGTTCGACCGGCCAAACAGCTAGCGCTCCCACGATCGACGCTACGGCAATCGCGGCGAGCGCTCCACGTCTGGGGGCCGTCGACCTCGGGCCGCGGCGCGTCATGCTCGCAGTCGGCCCCAGCAGCGTGGCATCACTTCAAGGTTATTCGCCCTGACGCGCGGCCGCGCCCGTGAACGAGGGCGACAGCGTTCAGGAGCTGTGATAGGTTAAGCCGGTTCGCAACGTCGAGCGGGGTCGTAGGTCCACGAGTACTTGAGCGGAGGTGGTCGCTGATGCAGGGACGGACACGACTTCTAACAATCGCGGTGCTGTCCCTGCTGGCAACCGCACTGGTTGGGGCGAGCTTGGCGTGGGCCTGCACGGCCCCCGACTACGGGACTCCTTCGTCACCGTCTCCGCCGCCCTCGCCCCCGGCATCGTCGTCACCAGCCGGAGGGGGCAGCGGCACAGCCCAGGGAACGCCGGTTTTCACGGGCGGAGGCTCGGGGTCTGCTGGCGCGGCACCGAGCACGTCCGGCGCCGCGGGCGCCGTCACCGGCTCGACCAGCGGGGCCAGCCACGCTGGGACAAGTGCTCCCAGCCACGCGCCGCGCCGGGCGACCAGTCCCCGCCATCCCGGTAGCGGAGCTTCCAGCTCCCGTCCCGTGGCAACGCGGCCTGCTAGGACGAGCGGGTCCGGAGCCCCACCGGCAGCCGTTTCCGCCCGCCCGACCGCGACTTACGGCGCCTCCGCGCTGCACGCCCGTGAGAGTGGAGCTACCGCAGGCGTGACTCACGGCCCAGACCGACAGCCCGTCTTCTCCAGCTCGACGGCTCCCAAGAGCAAGGCGGCGGGTAAGAGGCATGCGACGCCGGCAGCTCGAGCGCATTCTCCGGCCCCATCGGCCCGCAGCGCCACCGGCGACCTGTGGAGCGGCGTTGCCTCCTCCCCGTCGAGGTCGTCGTTCGCAGCGACGGCAGCCCCGGCGTCCGCCGGAGCCGGTGGTGGCGTCGGCTCAGGGGTCCTGGTCGGAAGCGCGATCCTGGGACTCGGGCTCGTCGGTCTCTTGGGTGGCGCGTTCGTCGTCGGCGAGCAGCGGCGCCGGCGGGTCAAGGCGCGCGCAGGCAAGAGCTCGGGGACACCGACGTCTGAGAGGTAATGCGATCCCGGGGCGGCACGCCGGAGGCGACGGCCGCCGAGCCTGGAACGGAATCGAGTGAAGCAGCGAGCCCCGGCGGCCAGCACCGGCCCCGGGGCTCGCTGCTGTTGCTGCTGGTTGGCGCCTCGCTGATTCTGGTCGCGATCGGCCTGGTGCTGCTCTCGGGGACGAACGATCGACCACCGACGCTCGCGCTTACCGGCCACGACGCGCCGATCAGCGCCGGAGCGCTGAACCTACGCGATATCAGCGCTTACAACTCGCCAACCCTGGTCCACAACCCGATGCAACGGGAGAACCTCGCGGTCGCCAGCAGAATCGATACGCCCTTCTTCTCCTGCGCCTTGAACGTCTCCCGCAATGGGGGGCGGAACTGGACGCAGACACCGGTCCCCGCGCCCGAGGGAGAGGAGGCGAAATGCTACGCGCCAGATCTCGCGTTCTCGGCCGACGGCACCCTGTACGTGGCGTTCGTCACGCTTAAGGGCCGGGGCAATGTCCCGCACGCCGAGTGGATCTCGACCTCACGCGATGGCGGGCGCACGCTGTCCAAGCCGATGAGGGTGCTCGGGCCGCTTGCCTTTCAGGTCCGCCTCGCCGCCGATCCGGCCAGGCCCCGGCGCCTGTACATGACCTGGCTGAAGGGCTCTTCCGTGGGGACGCTTCGGTTCAGCAACACGGGGAACCCGATCGAGGCGGCTCGATCAGACGACGGCGGCGCGACCTGGAGCCGGCCGGTGCGGGTGAGCAGCCCAGCACGCCAGCGGGTTGTCGCGCCCTCACCGGTGGTCGGCCCGAAAGGCGACCTCTACGTGCTCTACCTCGACCTGGGGGCGGACGATCTGGACTATTTCGGCGAGCACGGGGGCAGAGGCGGCCCCCGGTACCCCGGGCGCTTCACGCTCGTGCTCGCGCGCTCGGTCGACGGCGGATCGACCTGGGGTGAGTCGGTGGTCGACGACCACGTGGTCCCGACCCGGCGCTTCATCGTGTTCCTGCCCCCCTTCCCGTCGGTGGCGGTCGACCACAACGGTCGCGTGTACGCCGCCTTCCAAGACGGACGCCTCGGCGATCCCGACGTGTGGCTGTGGTCGCTGGCGCGGGGAGCTTCGAGGTGGCACGCAACGCGCGTCAACGACACAAAGCCCCGCGACGGCACCGCCCAGTACCTCCCGAAGCTCTCGGTCGCCCCGGACGGTCGCCTCGACGCGCTCTACTACGACCGCCGCACGGACCCCGGGAACATCATGAACGAGGTCTCGCTCCAGTCCTCCTTCGATCAGGGCAAGACCTTCACCTCGCATCTGACCCTCTCGAGCCGCGCGTTCGACTCGAGGATCGGCTTCGGCGCCAAGGAAGGGCTGCCAGATCTCGGCAGCCGGCTCGGGCTGATCTCCAGCGACCGCTCGGCAGTGGGGGTATGGACCGACACCAGGGAGGGAACCCCGGCGACCCAGAAGCAGGATATCGCGGAGGCGGTTGCCACAGTGATCAGGCACCCGCGCCTCTCGAGCGCGGCGAAGGACGGCCTGCGCTACGGAGGCATCGTGCTCGGACTCATCGGCCTGGCGCTGCTCGGCTCGTGGGCGGCGGGCCGTCATGCATCGCCGGCACGCCCTGACGGCCTCGTGTAGTTCGCCGGCGCGGTTCGCCCTTCACTACTGCCTTGCCGATAATGCCCTCCGGCACCCCTTAGGGACAGCCCTTCTCGATCGAGATCGGGGCGCTCACCGCGAGCAGCTCCGAGCGCAGGCCGGTGACCACGTCGCCGCGGCGACGCACCTCGACGCACTGGGCGACGGGGGCGCCGGCGGCCTTCCAGGCCACCCGGGTGGTGCCGTCCAGCCCGGCGAGGGCGAAGCGGGTGGACGGGTCGATGCGCAGGATCTCCACGCGCCCGGACCGGCGCAGCCCGGCGACCAGGCGCGCGCATCCCCCCGCGCAGCGGTCCACGAGGTCGCCCACCGCCCGCGCGTCACCGCGGGCCTCGGCGGTCACGAGGTCGTCGATCGCGCCGCGCTCGTCACCGTTGGCCGCGAGCACGCGCCCGACCGCGAGCGCGACCACGATCCCCGCCGCCGCCAGCGCGACGACGAGAGCCAGCCGTCCGGGCCTCACTCGCCCGAGAGCTCGAGGAAGCGCTCCACCGACGCCTCCTCGTGGGCGAGCCGCTCGGCCACGCCCCGCGCGCGCTCGGCGGCCAGCCCGATGAAGTCCTCCAGGCAGCGCTCGGGGTCCTCGGGCAGGGGGTAGACGCGGGCGACGTCGGGAGGCTGGGCGCAGACGATCCCGAGCGGGGGACGGCCCTCGGCGAGGGTCCGCGCGCCGCAGACGGGGGCGACGAGGAGGCCCCGGTCGTGGGTCACGAGCGCGGTGGGCAGGAGCCGGGCGGCGGGCAGGGGGATGTCCAGGCGGACCGAGCTCACCACCTCGACGTCGGAGCGCGCGGCGTCCTCGAGCGGCTCGCGCCAGACGGCGAGGACGGTGTCCGCGGCCTCGAGCGCCTCGCGCAACGCGGTGACCTGCTCGAGGTAGAGGCGCTCGGCCTCCTCCCGGTCCTCCGCCCCGGCGAGGTCGAGCTCGCAGGGCACGCGCAGGAGGTCATCGGGCCCGACACGGTCGCCCTGCCCGAGTGCCCCGCGCGCGATGTAGGTGCGCAGGGAGGCGAGGTCGCGCCGCCCGTGGAAGACCACGGTGACCGTCCGCGAGACCGGCAGCCCGGCGACCCGCAGCGAGACGGCCGCGGAGGCCTCGTCGTCGAGCAGGGCGCGCCGGAGGAGGTCGTCGGCATCCGACATGCGGTCTGGAGGTATGTTCCCGGGCGTGAAGCTCATCTACAAGCCCTTCGGGATCGTCATGGGCCTGCTGAGCGGCCTCGTGGCCAAGCGGATCTTCGACTTCGTGTGGACGATGATCGACGACTCCGAGCCGCCCAAGGCGACCACCGAGCTTGCCCCGCTGCCCAAGGTCTTCGCCGCCGCCGCCGTCCAGGGGATCGTGTTCAAGACCGTCCGCGTCGCGGTGGACCGCGCCGGGGCGCGGGGCTTCGCGCACCTCACCGGCACGTGGCCGGGCCCGAAGTTGCCGGACCCCGAGTAGGCCGTCAACCGCCGCCGCCGCGCAGGAGGAAGCCGCGCTCGGCGAGGTCGCCCAGGGCGTCCTCGAAGGCGGGGAAGTCGCGGGCCTCGAGGAGGTCGAGGGGCCTCCCGTGCGGCCCGCGGGCCCGGGCCCACCGGCGCAGCACGGTGGCCCCGGCACGCTCCTCGGCCTCGGCGAGGAGATCGAGCAGGATTCCGAGCTCGGGGCGGTGGTCGAGCTGCCCGGAGAGCAGCGTGAGCGGATCGGCGTCGAGCGCGCGGCACAGCTCGTCCTCGGAGAGCCCGAGGAGGTCCATGAGCCGGTGGGCGTGCCCGCTTCCGTTCAGAAGAGCTGGTTCTCCCCGGCGAAGACCTCGCTCACCGAGCCGTCGGTGAAGATCTGGCGGATGGAGTCTGTGAGCAGGTCCGCGCACGAGAGCACGCGGATGTTGTCCGGGGCGCCGGGGCGCAGGGGGATCGTGTCGGTGACGACGATCTCCTCGAAGCGCGAGGAGGCGAGGTTCTCGTACGCGTTGCCCGAGAGGATGGCATGGGTGGCGGCGGCGAAGACGCGCAGCGCGCCCTGGCTCATCACGGTCTCCGCGGCGGCCCGCAGGGTTCCCGCCGTGTCGATCATGTCGTCCACGAGCAGGGCGGTGCGGTTCTTGACGTCGCCGATGACATAGCCGATCTCGGCGACCTGCTGCGCGGGCCGCTCCTTGGTCAGGATCGCGAGGTCGGCGCCGATCTTCTCGGCGAACTTCTGGGCGAGCTTCGCGCGCCCCACGTCGGGGGCGACGACCACGAGATCGTCCAGGCCGCGGTCCTGGAAGTACTGGGTGAGCAGGAACAGCGCGGTCATGTGGTCGACCGGCTGGTGGAAGAAGCCCTGGATCTGGCCGGAGTGGAGGTCCATCGTGAGGACCCGGTCGATGCCGGCGACCCCGAGCATCTGGGCCACGAGGGCGGCGGAGATGGGCTCTCGGGGGGCGGACTTCTTGTCCTGGCGCGAGTAGCCGTACCAGGGGGTGACGGCGATGATCCGGTGGGCGGAGCCGTGCTTCGCCCCGTGCACCATGAGCAGGAGCTCCATGAGAGCGTCGTTGGCGTTGATCTGTTCGGTGGGGTTGCCGCAGGTGGGCTGGACGATGAACACGTCGGCGCCGCGGATGGACTCCTCGTAGCGGGGATAGACCTCGCCGTTGGAGAACGTCTTGAGGGTGACGGCTCCGAGCTCGATCCCGAGGCGCTCGGCGATGCGGCCGGCGAGCTCCGGGTTCGCCCGCCCCGCGAAGAGCATGAGTCGCTTGTCGTACTCGACCGGCAGGGAGGTGGGATACGGCTGCGGGGCGACGACGCTCATCGCCCGGCGGAGTCTACGTCGGCCCCCCGACGACTCGCGGGCGCGCGCCGCGCATAGTCCGCGATGTTCTCCTGGCGCGCGCGGGCGAGGCCGAGGGCATCGGCGGGGACGTCGTCGGTGATGACGGAGCCCGCGCCGGTGTAGGCGCCGTCGCCCACCTCGACCGGGGCGACGAGGGTGGTGTCCACGCCGGTGCGCACCCCCTCGCCGATCGTGGTGCGGTGCTTCTCGGCGCCGTCGTAGTTGGCGGTGATGGTCGCCGCGCCGAGGTTCGTGCGGGCGCCGATGTCGGCGTCGCCCACGTAGGACAGATGGGGAACCTTCGCGCCCGGGCCCACATTGGAGTTCTTGAGCTCCACGAAGGTGCCGGCCTTGGCCTTCTCGTGGAGGACGGTGCCGGGACGCAGGTAGGCGAAGGGACCGACGGTGGCGCCGTCTCCGATCCGCGCGCCGTGGACCTCGGAGCGCAGGACGGTGACCTCGTCGCCGAGCCGGGCGGCGGCGAGGGTGGTGTGCGGGCCGATACGGCAATGGGTGCCGACGGTGGTCCCGGTCAGGAGGATGCACCCGGGCGCGATGACCGTGTCGGGGCCGATGCAGACGCCGGGCTCGATGGTGGTGTGCTCGGGGTCCTCGAGGGTGACGCCGTTCTTCATGTGGTGCGTGTTGATGCGCCGGCGGGCGAGGGTGACCACGTGGGCGAGGTCGGCGCGGTCGTTGATACCGAGGGTGAGGGTGGGATCGTCGACCACGTGCGCCGCGACGGGGAGGCCGTAGGCGTGGAGGATCGGCAGGACGTCGGGGAGGTAGAGCTCGCCCTGGGCGTTGTCGGGGGCGAGCCGGGGCAGTGCGTCGAGGAGGGCTCGTCCCGCGAAGGCGTAGATGCCGGTGTTGACCTCGCGGACGGCGAGCTGCTCGGGGGTGGCGTCACCGGGCGCCTTGGCCTCGACGATGCGCTCGACGGTCCCGTCGGCGGCGCGGATGACGCGGCCGTAGGCGCCGGGCTCGTCGAGCTCCATGGTCACGACGGTCGCCGCGGCGCCGGCCTGCTCGTGGGCGGCGACGAGCTGCTCGATCGCCTGCGCGGTGATGAGCGGCACATCGCCCATGAGGATCACGACGGGGGCGTCCGGGTCCACGTGGGGCGCCGCTGCGGCGACGGCATCGCCCGTCCCCCGCGGCTCGGCCTGCACGGCGAGCTCGACGCCCTCGGGCAGCACCGGCTCGAGGACCCGATCCGGCCCACCGACGACCACGATCCTGCCCGCCCCGGCCTCCCGCGCGGCCTGCACCGGCCACAGCGCGAGAGGCCGGCCCAGCAGCGGATGGAGCATCTTCGGAGTCGCCGACCGCATCCGCGTCCCCTGCCCCGCGGCGAGGACGATGACGGTGGGGGCGGCCACGGGTGGGAGCGTAGCCGCGGGATACCCTCCACACGCTTCCGGTGGGGAGTGGTGTAGTCGGTAGCACAATCGGTTTTGGTCCGATTAGCGGGGGTTCAAATCCTCCCTCCCCAGCTTCCCAGCTCCCCTGCGACGTGGTCGACGTTGTGCTCGCTCAGCGAAAGGAATGTCGACCACGTGGGGTCAGCAGTATCCAGAGAAGTACGTCAGTCGACCCGAGGAGTGATCGTCCCATGAGCACCGCCATCACCGCCGTCGACTTCGTCTGCGTGCCGACCCAGGACTACGCGCGGGCGCGGGAGTTCTACGAGTCGGTTCTGGGCCGTCCGTTCTCGAAGCCGTGGGCGGCTTCCCCGCCGGCGAGTTCGAGACGGGCACCGTGACCCTCGCGGTCATGCAGTCCGACGCCTTCGGCCAGGAGTTCCGGCCGCACTCGGTGCCGATCGCGCTGCGCGTCGACGACGTGGCGGCGACACGCGCCGAGCTCGAGGCGAAGGGGGTCACGTTCGTGCACCAGCTCGACTCCGGCGTCTGCCACCAGGCCTTCTTCACCGACCCCGACGGCAACCCGCTCGCACTGCACCACCGCTACGCGCCGAAGGACGCGCGTCCCATCAGCTAGGAGGCGATGAGGACCACCTCGGCCGACGCAGCCGCAGCGCGGGACGGCGTTCGCCTCGCGCACATCGACTTCGGTGGCGACGGGCCGCCGGTGGTGCTCCTGCACGGGCTCGCCGGGCACGCTGGCGAGTGGGCGGAGACGGCCAGCTGGCTTCGTGGGCCCTCGCGGATGCTGGCCCCGGACGCGCGCGGGCACGGCAGGAGCGAGCGTGCTCCGAGCGATGTCTCCCGCGCCGCCCACGTCGCGGACGTCGCATGGCTCATCCGACGGCTCGGCCTCAGCCCAGTGGTGCTCGTCGGCCAGTCGCTCGGCGGCCTCACCGCGCTGCTGGTGGCCGCGCGGCACCCCGAGCTCGTGCGCGGCCTCGTGGTCGCCGACGCCAGTCCCGCGGGCGGTGACGAGGACGAACCGGGCGAGGTCATGCGCTTCGCCGCGGAGGTCGGAGCATCGCTGGGCAGATGGCCGGTCCCGTTCCCGTCCCGTGAAGCGGCCGTCAAGTTCTTCGACGGTCCGTCGCTGAGCGCCGAGGCGTGGACGGATGGGCTCGAGCGGCGCGACGACGGGTGGTATCCGCAGTTCGAGGTCGGGGTGCTGGTGCGCACGTTGCGCGAAGCGCTCGAGCGCGCCTACTGGCCGGAGTGGGAGCGCATACGCTGCCCGACGCTGGTGATGCGTGCCGGTCGGGGCGTGATCCCCGCCCACGGTGTCCAGCGATGGTCGACCGGCTCCCCCACGCGCGGCTCGTGGACCTTCCCGAGGCCAAGCACGACCTCCATCTCGACCGCCCGGCCGAGTGGCGCGAGACGCTCGGCGGCTTCCTCGATGGGCTCGAGTAGCGTGGCCGGCCCGTGCTCCTGCGGCCCGTGCTCGTGACGCTGACGACTACCCATCGGGCGGCGACCGATCTCGGCTTCCTGCTCCACAAGCACCCCGGTCGGGTGCAGTTCGTTTCTCCGTGCGTTCGGCAACCGCGCACGTCGTCCATCCCGAGGCTAGCGAGGAGCGGTGCACCGCGGTGCTCGTGCTCGACATCGACCTCGTCGGGCTCGTTACTGGGTCGACTAGGCGGAGATCGAGAAGCTCGTCCGTCGCGGCGAGGACCGGCTCGTCGCCCATCCCGAGCGCGGCCTCATCGTGTGCCGCTCCTCAAGCATCAGGCGCGGCCTGACCCACGCGGCCCTCACCTCGGTCAAGTGAGGCGGCTCCCCCGGACGAGGACGACGGCTCCGGCGACGGAACCCCGAGGGAATCCTCGAAGAACGCGTCTCGCTGGGCGACCAAGCGAAGGGATGTCACTCAAGAGGGCGACACCCGGTGAACGTGCGCTCACGAGATGGGCGCGGGGTGGCGCGGACCCCGGGGAAGGGGTCCGCGGCGCCGTGCTGCGCTTCGCGCGCCAGGTCGTGCCCGACCGGGCGCCCGCGCTGCTGCTCGACGCCCGTGCACGTGATCGACCTCGAGGGGGATGAGTTCGACCGTCCGCACACCCCGGTTCTTCCCTCCCTCGGTGCGCTGATCCAGCTCTGCACGTCGGCACTCAGGAACGACGTGATGGATTACCGCCAGGGAGGTGTGTTCCTGATCGACCCTGCGCGCTTCGACCGCCTGGATCCTCCGGGCGGGGTGCTGTAGCTACCGCCGCGCCCCGGAGAGGAGAGGAGGCGACCAGCCCCGGCGCTGGTCGCGGGATACGGTGCCCGGCCCGTACTCCTGACGCTCACCACGACCCATCGTCCGGCGACCGACCTCGGCTTTCTGCTCCACAAGCACCCCGATCGGGTGCAGTCGTTCTCCGTGCCGTTCGGGACCGCTCACGTGCTCTACCCCGAGGCGAGCGAGCCGCGGTGCACCGCGGCGCTCGTGCTCGATGTCGATCCCGTCGGGCTCGTGCGCCGGGGCGGGGCGACGGCCGCTTCGCACTCGCCGAGTACGTCAACGACCGGCCGTACGTCGCCTCGTCGTTCCTCTCGGTCGCGCTGGTCACCGTCTTCAAGAGCGCGATGGCCGGCACGTGCCACGAGCGGCCGGAGCTCGCGGCGACGGCGATCGAGCTCGAGGCCGCGCTGCCCGCCGTTCCCGCCCGCGGAGGGGAGGACATCGTCCGGCGGCTGTTCGCGCCGCTCGGCTACGAGGTCGCGACCGAGCCCATACCGCTCGATCCCGAGCACCCCGACTGGGGGACCGGCCGGCATCTCGCGCTGCGCCTGCGCGGGACCCAGCGCCTCGCCGACCTGCTCAACCACCTCTACGTCCTGCTCCCCGTGCTCGACGACGACAAGCACTACTGGGTCGACGAGGCCGAGATCGAGAAGCTCATCCGCCGTGGCGAGGGCTGGCTCCCCGCCCACCCCGAGCGCGACCTCATCGTGCGCCGCTACGTCAAGCACCAGGCGCACCTGCTCCACCCCGCCCTCACCCGGCTCGACGAGGCGGTCCCCCCGGGCGAGGACGACGGCTCCGCCGACCGCGAGGAGGTCCTCGAGGAGCGCGTCTCGCTGCGCGACCAGCGGCTCGGCAGCGTGCAGGCGGTGCTGCGCGCGTCGGGGGCGAAGACCGTGGTCGACCTCGGCTGCGGCGGCGGCGCCCTGCTCCAGCGGCTAGTCCGCGACCCCTACACGAAGATCACGGGCGTCGACGTCTCCATCCGCGCCCTCGAGCAGGCCGCGCGACGCCTGAAGCTCGAGCGCCTCCCCGACGCCGAGCGCGAGCGCATCGCGCTCCTGCAGAGCCCGCTCACCTACCGCGACCGCCGCTTGGAGGGCTACGACGCGGCCGCCCTCGTCGAGGTCGTCGAGCACCTCGACCCCCCGCGCCTGGCCGCCGCCGAGCAGAACATGTTCGGCTCGGCCCGGCCGCAGACCGTCGTCGTCACCACGCCGAACCGCGAGTACAACGCCCACTGGGAGACGCTCCCGGCCGGACAGCTCCGCCACCCCGACCACCGCTTCGAGTGGACGCGCGGGGAGTTCGCCGCCTGGGCGCAGGGCGTCGGCGCCCGTCATGGGTACCGCGTCCGCTTCCTGCCGATCGGCCCCGAGGATCCGGAGCTCGGGCCGCCCACCCAGATGGCCGTGTTGAGCGATGAGGATCGACCTTCCCGATCCCAGCCTCGTCGTCCTCGTGGGCGCGAGCGGATGCGGCAAGAGCTCGTGGGCGGCCCGCCACTTCCGCCCCACCGAGGTGCTGTCCTCGGACTTCTGCCGCGGGCTCGTCGCCGACGACGAGAACGACCAGTCGGCGAGCCGCGACGCCTTCGCCGTGCTGCACGAGATCGCGCGCCGCCGCCTCGCCAACCTCCGGCTCACCGTCATCGACGCGACCAACGTCCAGCGCGAGGCGCGCAGGCCGCTCGTGGAGCTCGCCCGCGAGCACGACCTCTTCCCCGTCGCCGTCGTCCTCGACCTCCCCGAGGCGGTCTGCCAGGAGCGCAACCGCCACCGCGCCGACCGCGACTTCGGCGCCCACGTCGTCCGCGGGCAGCGCGCGCAGCTCCGCCGGTCGCTCAAGGGCCTCCAGCGCGAGGGCTTCCGGCGCGTGTGGGTCCTGCGCACCCCCGAGGACGTCGCGGCGGCCGAGGTCGCGCGCTCGCCGCTGTGGACCGACCGCCGCACCGAGCACGGTCCCTTCGACGTCATCGGGGACGTCCACGGCTGTTACACCGAGCTCGTCGAGCTGCTCGACCGCCTCGGGTACGCGGTCGCCGAGGACGGGTCGGTCACCCCGCCCCCCGGCCGCCGCGCGGTGTTCGTCGGCGACTACGTCGACCGCGGCCCCGACACGCCCGGCGTCCTGCGGCTCGTGATGGGGATGGCGCGGCCGGCGGCGCGATCTGCCTGCCCGGCAACCACGACGTGAAGCTCGCCCGGAAGCTCAAGGGCCGCGACGTCCGCGTCACCCACGGGTTGGCGGAGTTCAACGACGAGTGGCGCGAGCTCACCGGGCAGACGCGGCTCGACGCGCTCGGAGACGGGTGGACCGGCGCGCTGGTGGACGGGGAGCGCGCGGCGGCGGTCGCGGCCTGGGAGGCGGGCGTGGCCGGAGGGGAGGACTTCTCACTCGAGCACCGCCTCTGCGGCGTGAGCGGAGCGGCCGTCCAGATGAGCGGATACGCCGCCGCCCTGCGCGGCCCGCGGGGCGAGGTCACGGGCTGGATCGGGACGACCCTCGACGTCACCGCGGCCCGCGACGCCGAGGAGCGCCGGCGCGAGGCCGAGGAGAAGTTCCGCTCCGCCTTCGAGCGCGCCCCGATCGGGATGGCGCTCACGTCGCTCGACGGGCGCTTCATGGAGGTCAATCCGGCCCTGGCCGAGCTCCTCGGGCGTCCCCGCGAGACTCTCGCCGGGATGGCGCTCTCCGAGCTGACCCACCCCGAGGACGTCGCTCGCGACTCCGAGACGATGGCGGCCATGATCCGCGGCGACACCGACTCCTTCGAGACCGAGAAGCGCTACCTGCACGCCGACGGCGGCGCCGTCTGGGTGGCGCTCCAGGCGACGATCGTCCGCGCCCAGGGCAGTCCCGGTCACTTCCTCTTCCAGATCCAGGACGTGACCGACCGGCGCTCCTACCAGGAGCGCCTGGAGTTCATGGCCGACCACGACCCGCTCACGGGGCTGCTGAACCGGCGCTCGTTCGAGCGCGAGCTCGATCGCCACGTCAAGAAGGTGCGCCGCGACGGCGACCAGGGCGCCGTCATCGTGCTCGACCTCGACCACTTCAAGGTCGTCAACGACTCCCTCGGCCACACGGCGGGGGACAAGCTCATCGTCGGGATCGCCGAGCGGCTGGCGGGGCGCCTGCGCGAGTCCGACGTCGTCGCCCGGCTCGGCGGGGACGAGTTCGCGATCCTCCTGCCCGACGCCAGCGCCGACGAGGCCGTCCTCGTCGCCCAGCAGCTCCTTGAGGCCATCCGCGTCGAGGCCGTGCCGGTGATGGGCCGCCCGCGGCGGGTCACCGCGAGCATCGGCGTCGCACCCGTGGTGCACCGCGAGGGGCTCGCCGGGGAGGATCTGCTCGTGTCCGCCGACCTCGCCATGTACGACGCCAAGGAGGCGGGGCGCGACCGCGTGGCCCGCTACGCCACCGGGCCGCACGAGCGCGACCGCACCGAGGCCCGCCTCGTGGGTGGAGCGCATCCGCGAGGCGCTGGACCACGACGACTTCGAGCTCCACGCCCAGCCCATCGTCGACCTCGGCACGGGGATCATCTCCCAGTGGGAGCTGCTCGTCCGCATGCGCTCGGAGGACGGCGACCTCATCCCGCCCGGCGCGTTCCTGTCGGTCGCCGAGCGCTACGGACTCATCCAGGAGCTCGACCGGTGGGTACTGCGCCGCGCCATCGGGCTGCTGGCACGCGCCCAGGCCGCCCGCCACCCGCTCGTGCTCGAGGTCAACGTCTCGGGGCGCTCGATGGGCGACCCCCGCGTGCTCGAGACCGTCGAGCGCGAGCTCGCAACCACCGGCGTCCGGGGCGAGGACCTCATCCTCGAGATCACGGAGACCGCGGCGGTGGAGAACATCCCCCAGGCCCAGGCCTTCGGGCGCCGGCTCTCCGAGCTCGGCTGTCGCTTCGCCCTCGACGACTTCGGGGCGGGGTTCGGCTCGTTCTACTACCTCAAGCACCTCCCTTTCGACGTGCTGAAGATCGACGGCGAGTTCATCCGCAACTGCCGGACGAACCCCGTCGACCGGCTCGTCATCCAGGCCGTGGTGGACATCGCCCGCGGGCTGGGCAAGCACACCGTCGCCGAGTTCGTGGGCGACGACGAGACGATGGCCTTGCTGCGCGCCCACGGCGTGGACTACGCGCAGGGCTTCCACCTCGGCAAGCCCGCGCCGCTGCTCGATCAGCTCCCCGCGCTGGTCTGAGAGCCGGTCTGACGTCGGGCCGTGCACGTGGGTTAGATTGCCACCCGCGTGCGCATCACCGTCCTCGGCAAGTCGCCGTCGTGGCAGGACGCGGGCGGCACGTGCAGCGGCTACGAGGTCTGATAGAGCGCGAAGCCGCGCGCTGCGTAGTTCCCGCGGGCGTGGGGTGAGTCGAGCGAGCAGGTGTGCAGCCAGACGCGCTGCGCGGCGGGCCAGGCCCAGGCGCGCTCGACGGCGTGGGTGAGCAGGTGGCCGCCGAGGCCGCGGCCCCGGTAGGCGGCGAGCAGGCCGAGGTACGCGATCTCCACGCCGCCCGCCCGGTCGGCCTCGAGCTGGAAGTAGCCGGCGGGCGCGCCGCGCTCGTAGAGGACCCAGAAGCCGACCTCGGGACGGCCGAGCCACTGCTCCCAGTCGGCGGCGGACCAGGGGAGGCGGTCCGTCCATTCGTGGGGGCCACCGACCTCCGCATAGAGGAGCTTCGCGAAGGCGCCGGCCGCCTCCTCGACCTCGACGAGGCGCAGGCCGGGCCGCTGCGAGCGGCGCGGGCGCAGCCGCGCCGGATCACGCATCTGAAACCACCATGTCGTGGGATGGCCCATCCCGGGTATTGTCCGCCTCAGGCAAGGCAGCGACTTCGAGAGAGGGTGGTTGGATGGCAACGAAGGGCAAGGCGGCGAAGACTGCGGGCACCGTGGCCGCGGCCCGGACCCAGTCGTACGTACGACGGTTCATCGACGATGAGGGCCTGCGCGACAACGTCCGGACGGCCTTCGAGTCGGCGCGGGTCGCCTACGGGCGGCTCAACGGCAAGGCCCCGCACAAGGCCCTGCTTGAGGACAAGAAGCTCCAGAAGTCGCTCCAGCAGGCCGCGACCTCTCTGCGCGACGCGCAGTCGGCGCTGTCGGACGGGCCGAAGAAGAAGAAGAAGCGGGGCCTCGGCGGCGTGGTCTTCCTCGCGCTCGTGGGCGGCGTTGCCGCCGTCGCGCTGTCGGAGGGGCTGCGGACGAAGGTGCTCGACGCGCTGTTCGGCAAGGAGGAGGAGTTCGAGTACACCTCGACGACCGCGCCGCCGACCGAGCCGCCGACGGCGCCGCCCGGAAGCTGAGCGAGAGGGGCGCCGCGAGGCGCCCCTCTTTCATTGACCGGCGAGGAAGTCCCGGATCTGGACGAGCGTGCCCGGTCGTTCGGCGGTGTCGCTCATCCAGGCTCCGCGGGCGGTGTCCGTCCCCTTCCGCCAGCCCCTGAGGATCCCGAAGGGGTCGACCGCCGACTTCTCCTCCCCGCCGGGATGGACTTCGAAGTGGAGGTGGGGCGGGGTGGGCTCCGCGTCGCCCGTATTGCCCACGAAGCCGAGGACGTCGCCCGCCTGGACGTGCCGTCCGTCGACCGCGGCGGGCGAGAACGCGGAGAGGTGGGCGTAGAAGAAGGCGTCGCCCTGGGAGGTGTAGAGCCAGAGGCGGTTGCCCGAGATGGGCAGCGTGCCCACCTTGCCGACGATGCCGTCGTGCACCGCGACGAGCGGCGCGCCGAAGGGGGCGAAGATGTCGTCGCCCTGGTGGGCGCCGATCTCCCGCGCGACGCCGAAGTTGTCGGCCGTGGCGGCCTGGGGGCTCGCCACGGGGAAGGAGTAGCCCGCGCCGGTCAGCGGCGCGGTGACGTGCGGCGCGCGCCGCCGGGGCAGGCGTCGCGGGTGACCCTTCCGTCCCGGGCGGCGGGTGGAGGGTTGTGACGTGTGCGGCCTGGGCGCGGGGCGCGTCGCGGTCGGCGGGGGCGTCGTCGGCGTCGCCGGGACCGTCGGTGTCGGCCCGGGGTGGAGAGAGGGCGGGGTGGGCCGCGGCTTCGGCGTCGGCTTCGGCTGCGGGGGCGCGGCCGGCGCGCCGGCCTCGACGAGTCCCACGGAGATGGAGGTGCCCTCCGGATAGCCGTGGTAGGGCTTCGAGAGCGTGACGGTGAGCGCGGTGGCGCCGAGCACGGACACCGAGCCGAAGCGCATGGAATAGGACGAGGCCGAAGAGGGCGAGCCGATCGCGCGACCGTCGACGACGAGCCCGCGGACCGACCCCGACACCGAGGAGGTACCGTCCGCGGCCGCGGCGCGCAGGGACACCCCGGCCGCGCTCACGAGCCCGCCGAACACCGAGATCCCGCCCGTGCTCACGGTGGCCTGCGCGCTGGTGGCCGTGGCGGAGGCCGTCGCCGTCCCGAAGCCGTCGATCGCCCCGCTGCCGTACCCCGACGCGGTCTGCGACCCCGCACCCGTCACCTCGGCGGTCCCGGCGCCCGTCGTCGGGAAGGCGACCGCGCGGGCGTGCGGGGGCGCGGCGGTGGACCGGCCGAGCGCGACGGCCCCGGCGGCCGCCAGGAGGGCGAGGGCGCCGGCGAGCGCCACCACGGCACGTGAACGGCGTCGGCGCATCACCCGAGCAGTCTGCCATCCTGCTCGGCATGACCGCGACGGTCCCCCCGCGTGAGCTGACGGGCGACAAGGCGCGCTCGATCGTCGCCGCGATGCGGGCGAGCGTCGCCGCGCGCGGGGTCGAGAGCTCCACCTTCGACGTCGTCGCGCGCGAGGCCGGCGTGTCGCGCGGGCTGCTGCACTACTACTTCGGGACCAAGGAGGAGCTCCTGGCCGAGGTCGTGCGCTCCGACTGCGCCGACCGCATGGCGATCCTCGACGCCGCGCTCGCCCCCTGCCGCACCGCCGACGAGGTGCTCGACGCGCTCGTCGCCTCGCTCGAGGAGGCGCTGGAGACCGACCCTGCCTTCATGGCCGGCATCTTCGAGCTCTTCACGGTCGCCCGGCGCAACGAGCGGAGCGCCCGGGAGATGGCGGCCCTGTGGGCGCGGACCCGCGAGCACGTCGGCGCCCTGCTCGCGCGCAAGGCGGACGAGGGCGTGCTCGTCCTCGGCGCGGCGCCCGACGCGGTGGCGACCGTCCTGTTCGCGCTGGCCGACGGCTTCTCGTTCCGGATGCTCTCCGAACCGGAGTACGACGCGCGTGAGGCGCTCGCCGCGGGGGTTGCGGCCGCTCGGGTCCTGCTGCGGGCGCCCTGAGCCGCGTCATGCTCTCGCTCCTCGCTTCGACCACCGCCGCCGCCACCCCTGCGGGCGGCGCCGCGGCCGACGAGGTCGTCCTCGCCGCCGCGTTCGGCGCCGCCGGCGTCGCCGTGCTCCTGCTGCTCATCCTCGGGCACCGCTCCGGCCGCCTCGGCGTGCTCGACCGCCTCGGCGCCTTCGCCGGCAGGGTCTCGGGCCTGCCGCCCTGGGCCGCACTGCCCCTCGGGATCGCCGCCGGCTCGCTGCTCGTCGCCCTGCTCGGCATGTACTGGGACATCTCGCTGCACGTCGACAACGGCCGCGACCCCGGTCCCCTGGCCAACCCGGCGCACTACCTCATCCTCGTCGGGCTCTTCGGCACCTTCGCCGCCGGGACGTTGGCCCTGAGCCTGGCCAAGGACGTCCCCGGCCCCGCCGCGGTGCGCATCAGCGACACCTGGCACGTCCCCGTCGGCGGTCTCCTGCTCTGCGCGTGCGGGACGTTCGCCCTGCTCGGCTTCCCGCTCGACGACCTCTGGCACCGGCTGTTCGGCCAGGACGTGACCCTGTGGGGCCCGACGCACCTCATGCTCTTCGGCGGCGCCGGACTGTCCCTGATCGGCCTGGCCGTCCTCATGGCCGAGGGCAAGGCCGCGGTGCGGATCGCCAAGGGTGCCGCTGCCCGGGAGCGCGGGGCGCGCCATGTCTTCGCCTACCGCCGCATCGCGCTCATGGGCGGGCTGCTCGCCGGCCTCTCGACCTTCCAGGGCGAGTACGACTTCGGCATCCCGCAGTACCCGGCGGCGCTCCAGCCGCTGCTGATCGGCCTGGCCGCGGGCGTGGCGCTGGTGGCGGCGCGCGGATGGATCGGGCCGGGCGGGGCGCTTGCGGCGGTCGGCTTCTTCTTCGTCGCGCGGGGAATCGTGTCGCTCGTCGTCGGCCTCCTCTTCGGGGAGGTCATGCCCGCGCTGCCGCTCTACGTCCCCGAGGCGCTCTGCGTGGAGATCGCCGTGCTGGTCTTCGCCCGCCGGACGGCCCTGTTCACCGGCGCCGCTTCCGGGGCGCTGCTCGGCACGCTCGGCTTCGCGGGCGAGTGGGGTTGGACGCACCTCGTCTACCGCCTCCCGTGGCACGTGGACCTCCTGCCCGAGGGCCTGATCCTCGCTGTCGTCGGCGGCGTCGCGGGCGGCATCGCCGGCTCGCTGCTGGCCGGTGGCCTGCGCGGCGAGCTGCCCGCGCCGAGGGTGGCGCGAATCGCGGCGCTGGGGGCGACCCTCGCCCTCGCGGCCGGGCTCGTGGTCGGGCTGCACACGAGCGATCCCCATGCGCGGGCCACGTTCGCGCTCAGGACCGCGCACGGCACGACCTCCGGCACGGTGACGATCACTCCGCCCTCCCTCGCCCACGACGCCGAGTGGGTGAACCTCACGGCCTGGCAGGGCAACGAAGAGCTGCGCGTCGCCGCGCTGGAGGAGATCCGTCCCGGCGTCTTCCGCCTGCCGGCCGGCATCCCCGCCCACGGCGGCTGGAAGTCGCTCGTCCGCGTCCACAAGGGCGCCGCGGTCGTCGCCGCCCCCGTGTTCATGCCGCGCGACCGCGCGATCGGAGTGCCCGAGGTCCCGGCGCGGTCGGGCACGCGCCGGTTCATCCGCGATACGCAGCTCCTTCAGCGCGAGCGCAAGCGGGATGTCGCGGGCTGGATCTGGGGCGCGGCCGGCGCGGTCGTGCTCGCGCTCTTCCTGGTGTTCATCGCCGTCCTGAGCTGGGGCGTCGGCCGGGTGGGCCGCCGGATCAGCTCGAGAACTACTCCCGCCCGCCCCCCGGGGGCGTCCACGCCACCCGCAGTTGCGCCTCCAGAGCGTCGCCCAGCCCGTCGATCGACACCCGCTCCTGCGTGAGCGAGTCGCGGTCGCGCACGGTGACCGTCCGGTCCTCGAGGGACCGGTGGTCGATCGTCACGCCCCACGGCGTGCCGATCTCGTCCTGGCGGCGGTAGCGCTTCCCGATCGAGCCGCCCTCGTCGTACTCGGCGGTTATCCGCGCGCGAAGATCAGTGAAGACCTCCCGCGCGAGCTCGGGCTGGCCGTCCTTGCGCACGAGCGGCAGGACGGCCACCTTGACGGGCGCGAGGCGGGGGTGGAGGCGCAGGACGGTGCGGTTCTCCCCCTCGACCTCCTCCTCGTGGTAGGCGTCGGCGAGAAAGGCGAGGGTCGCGCGATCGGCGCCCGCGGCGGGCTCGATCACGTGCGGGACGTAGCGCTCCTTCGTCGCGGTGTCGACGTACTCGAGCTTCTCGCCGGAGAACTGCGCGTGCCTGGAGAGATCGAAATCTCCCCTGTTCGCGATGCCTTCCAGCTCCGACCAGCCGATGGGGAACTCGTACTCCACGTCGGAAGTCGCGCTCGAGTAGTGCGAGAGCTCGTCCGGCTCGTGGGGGCGGAGCCGGAGCTTCTCGGGCCGGATGCCGAGGCGGACGTACCAGTCGAAGCGCTCGCGGGTCCAGTGCTCGAACCAGGTGTCGGCCTCGGAGGGCGGCACGAAGAACTCCATCTCCATCTGCTCGAACTCCCGCGTCCGGAAGATGAAGTTGCCCGGGGTGATCTCGTTCCGGAAGGACTTGCCGATCTGGGCGATCCCGAACGGCGGCTTCTTGCGCGCGAACTGCAACGTGTTCTTGAAGTTCACGAAGATGCCCTGGGCGGTCTCCGGCCGCAGGTACGCGACCGAGCCGGACTCCTTCACGGGCCCGATCGTCGTCTCGAACATGAGGTTGAAGTCCCGGGCGTCGGTGAGATCGCACTCCGGAGTCTCGCCCGGGTGCTGCGAGGGCTTGCGCCCGCACGCGGATACGTCGAGGTGGTCGGCGCGGAAGCGCAGCTTGCACGTGCGGCAGTCCACGAGCGGGTCGGTGAATCCCGAGAGATGCCCGGAGGCCTCCCACACCCGCGGGTGCAGGATGATCGCCGAGTCCAGGGCGACGATGTCGTCGCGCTCGGCGAGCATCGCCTGCCACCAGGCGGCCTTGACCGCGTTCTTCAGGAGCACGCCGTAGTGCCCGTAGTCGTAGGTGGATCCGACCCCGCCGTAGATCTCCGAGGAGGGGAAGACGAAGCCGCGCCGCTTGCACAGCGAGACGATCTTGTCCATGGTCACCATCGGGGGGTGACCGTACACTCCAACCCCGGAATGCCCCTCTACGAGTACCGCTGCGACGAGGGCCACACCGTCGAGGTGGTGCAGCGCATGAGCGAGGACGCGCTCGACTCCTGTGAGGTGTGCGGAGCCCCGGCGCGACGGGTCATGCACGCGCCCGCCGTGCACTTCAAGGGCAAGGGCTTCTACAACACGGACTACGGGACGAAGAACCGCCAGCGCGAGAAGGAGGCGAACGAGAAGAGCTCGGGCACCGGCTCCTCGTCGGACGGAAAGGGCTCCTCCGAGAAGAAGTCCTCCGACTCCTCGTCGTCGGACTCCAAGCCCGAGAAGAAGCCCGACAAGAAGGAGACCGCCGCGACCAGGGGCTCGTGAGCGCGCGCCACGCGGCGCTGCTCGGCCTCCTGGCGGCCCTGTGGGGGTCGTCCTACCTCCTCATCAAGTACGCGCTGGACGGGTTCTCACCGGCGGAGATCGTCTTCGGGCGCGCGGCGCTGGCGGCGGTGGTGCTCGTGCCGCTGTGTGCGCTGCGCGGCGGGGCGACCCGGGCCCGCCTCGCCGATGTACGGCGGCGGCCGGGGCTGGCCCTCGTGCTCGGGACGCTGTTCGTCGCCGCCCCCTTTCTGCTCATCTCCCTCGGCGAGTTGCACGTCCCCTCGGGGCTCACGGCGATCCTCATCGCGCCCTCGCCGATCTTCGTCGCCCTCCTGGCGCTCGTGCTCGACCCCTCGGAGCGGCTGGCGGGGAGGGGATGGGTCGGCCTCGCCGTGGGCTTGAGCGGGGTGGCGCTGCTCGTCGGGGTGGAGTCCGTGTCCTCGCTGGCGACGTTTCTCGGGTCCCTGGGGATCCTGCTCGCCTCGGCCTGCTACGCGGGAGCGTCCTACGTGGTCAAGACGGGCTACCGGGGCTTCCCACCACTCGTCACGAGCGCGCTCGCGGTGAGCGCCGCGGCGCTCGTCACGCTGCCGGTGGCACTGCTCGCGCCGGGGACGGACTCGCCGGACGCCGGCGACTGGGCCGCGCTCGTGGCCCTCGGCGTGACCCACACCGCGCTCGCCTTCCTGATCTTCTACGAGCTGATCGGGGCGGTCGGCGCGGGGCGTGCGAACCTCGTGTCCTACCTCACGCCGCCCTTCGCCCTCGTGTACGGCGCCGTGTTCCTCGCCGAGCGCGTGACGGCGGCGGCGCTCGCGGGGCTGGGGCTCATCCTCGCCGGGGTCACGCTCGCCTCGCGCCGGCGGGGGCCGGTGGAGGTGCTCGCTCCCCGCCGCGCTCACGCTGACGCGGAGGGGCGGGCGACGAGGGGGGAGACCTCCGCGCGCGTCGGCTGAGCCGCCGTGTTCTCTGGATAGGACAGCGGGTCGCGGATCGCCGAACCCGCGCTGGGAAGTAACTGGTAGCGTCACCCCAATAGAAACCTCGATGGACTCTGTCGGACGGATCGTCATCCCGAAACCCCTGCGCGACGCGCTCGGTCTCACCGGGGGATCGACCGTGGACATCTCCCGCTACGGTGCCGGGCTGCAACTGGTCCCGAGGGGGCGCACCGCTCGGCTGGTGGATGAGTCCGGGGTGCTGGTCGCCACGGGGGAGACCGCGGTCGACGACGACGTGGTCTTCGGGCTGATCGACTCCGGGCGGCGGTGACCGCGCTCGGGGTGGACACGAGCGTCGCGGTCCCGCTGCCCGGGGACCTTCGCTTGGCGCCCGCCGACTCCGCTCGGCTCCTCGGTGAGCGATTCCTCGAGCCGCTGCTCCTCGGATCGGACGTGGCCGGTCGCCTCTCTGACGTGCTCGGGCGGCTCGGGATCGCCGGCGGCGCGGTCTACGACGCGCTCGTTGCGCTCGCCGCCGTGGAGCACGACGTGGATCTCGCCACGCGCGACGTTCGGGCCCGGGCCACGTACGAGACGGTCGGAGCGCGCGTCGTCCTTGCGGGCTGATGGACGACGAGGGCCGACCGGTTCTCGGAGAGCCCGATCAGCCCTTCTCGAAGCGCCGCACCGCTGCTCGCTTCTCGCCGGGACTGACGAGGAGACCGTCGCCCCCGTCGGGGAGTCGCACGCCCGTGTAGGGCCGCAGGATCCGCGGCCGGGGCGAGCCGCTCGTGGCGAGCGCCCCGAGCAGCCCGAGCAGCGAGACCCCGCCCATGTCCGTCTTCAGCGCCTTGGGTGCGTTCCAGGACACGAGGGGGAGACGGAAGAAGATCCCCGGCGAGGTGACCCGTGACTTCATCGCGGCGAAGATCTGCTGCTGACGCCGGGCCCTACTGAGGTCGTTTTCCGCTGGGGCACAGTCGTTTTTCCGGATCCGCGAGAGGGCGAGCGCGGTCTTGCCGTCGATGTGGTGCTCGCCGCGCGAGAGGCGGATGGTCTGGCCACCGTTGCGCTTCCCGCCGCTGATCTCCGCGCGGATGCACCCGGTCTTCAGGTCGATCCCGCCCATGGCGTCGATGAGCTTCGGGAAGTTCGTGAACGACACCTGGACGAGGTGGTCGACCTTGATCCGAAGATAGGACTCGACGGTCTTGATCGCGAGCCCGGGTCCACCGATCGCGTAGGCCGCGTTGATCTTCGCCCGGCCATGGCCGGGGATGTCGACCACGGTGTCGCGCGGGATCGCGAGCCGCTGGTTGGCCCCCCCGCCCGCGCGGATGAGCAGGATGGAGTCCGACCGGCTCGGGCCGGCGAACGCGCCCGGCTCCTTGGATCCCTTCGGCCGCTGGTCCGAGCCGAGGACGAGGATCGTGCTCGCGCTCGTGAGGGGGAACCCCCCGCCGCCCGAGAGCGCCTTCCCGGCCGACCCGGACACCTTCCCGCGCTCGAGCTGCGCCGAGACGAGAAAGAGGACGAGCGACAGGAGGATCCAGCCCACGACGGCGAGCGCGAGCCACTTGAGGACCCGGCCGGGGGTGATCGGCCTGCGACCCCGGTCTCGGCGGCCGCGGTCCGGCCGGGGCCGGTCGGGCGTCGTCTCGTCGTCCCCCCCGCTTCGGAGACGGGACAGCAGGCTCTCGGGCCGGGCGCGGTAGACGGTGTAGGGACGGTCTTCCTCGGCCACGGCGCGGGAGGCTAACGTCGAGGAGGTGGCCGGGGAGCGCGTGATCGGCGTGGACCTCGGGGGCAGCAAGCTGCTGGCGGGGGCCGTGGACCCGGACTGGGGTGTGCATCACCGCAGCGTCCGGCCCGTTGTCGGGGTGGGCCAGGGCGAGCTGCTGGCGTCCTGCGTGGCGGCCGTGGAGGAGGCCGTCGAGGCCGCGGGCGGGGAGGTCGTGGGGGTGGGGTTCGGGATCCCGGCGCTCGTCGACCGGCCCCGCGGCGTGGCGATCTCCTCGAATCACCTCCCCCTCGCGGGGGTGCGCTTCGCCGACATCATGGGCGAGCGGATCGGGCTGCCGGTATGGATCGACAACGACGCGAACCTCGCGGCGCTCGCGGAGTCTGGGCAGGGCGCGGCGGCGGGAGCGCGGGACGCGGTCGTGCTCACGCTGGGGACGGGGATCGGCGGAGGCCTGATCCTGGGAGGTGAGCTCTACCGGGGCGCGTCGGGAGGAGCGGCGGAGCTCGGGCACATGACCGTGCAGGCCGACGGCCCGCCGTGCCCCGGCGCCTGCCCGAACCACGGGTGCCTGGAGGCGATGGCGTCGGGGATCGCGCTGGCGCGGGAGGGTGCGCGGCTCGGGCTCTCGGGTGCGCCTGGGGAGCCGTTGACCGGGGCTCACGTGACCGAGCTCGCGCACGACGGGAACGCCGCGGCGGGAGAGGCGGTGCGGGTGGTGGGCACGTGGCTCGGGGTGGGGATCGCCGCGCTGCTCAACGCGTTCGACCCCGAGGTCGTGGTGGTCGGCGGCGGGGTGATCGCCGCCGGCGAGCTGCTGCTGGGCCCCGCGCGGGCCGAGGCGGCGCGGCGGGCGCTGCCGGCCCGGTCGGCGGTGCCGATCCGCGCCGCGCGGTTCGGGCAGGAGGCCGGGCTCCTCGGGGCGGCGGCGCTCGCGTGGGAGGGGTTGGCGGCGCCGTGAGCGGGCGCCTCGTCGTCTGTCCCACGCCGATTGGCAACCTCGACGACGTGACCCTCCGGGTCCTCCGGGTCCTGGGGGAGGCGGACGTGATCGCCTGCGAGGACACCCGCCGGACCCGCGTGTTGCTCGAGCGCCACGGGGTGGGCGGAGGAGGCCGGCTCGTGAGCTACCACGAGCACAACGAGCGCGCGCGGGCGGCCGAGCTCGTGGAGCGCATCCGGGGCGGGGCCGTGGTCGCGCTCGTCTCCGACGCGGGCATGCCCGGGGTGAGCGACCCGGGGTGGCTGCTCGTGCGGGGGTGCGAGGAGGCGGGCGCGCGCGTGGAGGTGCTGCCGGGTGCGTCGGCGGTGCCGGCCGCCGTGGTGGCCAGCGCCCTGCCGGCGGGGCGGTGGCGGTTCGTGGGGTTCCTGCCGCGGCGCGCGGGCGACCTCGCCGGGATGTGGGACGCCGCCGAGACGACCGTGGCCTTCGAATCCCCCCCGCGGCTGGGGAAGTCGCTCGCCTCGCTGGCCGCGACCGACCCGGCGCGGCCCGTGGCGGTGTGCCGTGAGCTGACGAAGGTGCACGAGGAGGTGGTCCGCGGGAGCGCGCACGCGCTCGCCGAGCGCTATGCCGCCGCGGCGCCGCGGGGGGAGATCGTCGTGGTGTTCGGAGCCGCCGGGCGGGCGGCGCCGGAGCTCGGCGCCGCCGTTGCGGCGGTGCGGCGGCTCGTGGACGCGGGCGCGCGCACGCGTCCGGCGGCCTCGGTCGTCGCCGAGCTCACGGGGACGAGCGCGAACGCGCTCTACCGCGCCCTGACCGCCGGCGACTGAAGCGCCTTCGCACCGCCCGTGTGCCAGAAGGTGCGCGCGGAGGGGCGTTCGGCGGAGTGGGCGGGATGCTGGCGCTCGTGCCCCGCCCGCCGGTCCCGCTCCTCCTCCCGACCTTGCTGCTCTGTGTCGCGTTCACGTTCGCGTTCGCGCGGCCCGCACCGGGCGCGGGGAGGGCTCTCTCCTCCCATGGGCCGGCGGGCGCGGGGCACGCTTCGCCCTCCTCCTCCTCCTCCTCCTCCTCCTCCTCCTCCTCCTCGAAGCCGACCTGGCGCCGGCCCGTGCCCGGAGCGGTGGTGCGCCGCTTCCGCCTCGCGCGCGATCCCTTCGCGCGCGGTCAGCACCGCGGCGTGACCCTGGCCGCCGCGCCCGGTGCCGCGGTGCTCGCCCCCTGCACCGGTCGCGTCCGGTTCGCCGGCACCGTGGGGACGAGCGGGCCGACCGTGACCATCGGCTGTGGCGCGCTGAACGCCACGCTGACACACCTCGGCGCCGTGCTCACCGCCCGCCGCGCCGGCGTCGCCGCCGGACAGGTCGTCGGCCGCATCGGCCCGGACGGCATCGTCCAGCTCGGTGCACGGGTGCGGGCGCAGCGCTTCGGCTACCTGGATCCCCTGACCCTCCTGGCCGCCGAGTCCGCGCCTCGCCTCGGCCCGGCGCCGCCCCCCGGCCGCCGCCCCTTCGCGCCACCCCCACCGCTTGCCCCCCGACCCACCACCGCCCCGGCCCCGGCAACCCTCCCCTTCGGCTCGGCATGGCTCCCCGCCGGGCTCGGCCTCCTCGGCGCGGCCGGCCTCTTCGGGGCCGCTCGCACGGTCGCCCCGCTGCTCCGTCGTCGACGCCTCGCCGTGGCCGAGCGGCGCGCCGTCGACGCGTGATCCTGGCCCTCCTTGCCGTCCTGCCCGACCTCCGCGAGCCGTCGGTGATCCCGCTCTTCGCGATCCTCGGCGGCTTCCTCGGCGGTACCCGAGCGCGCTTTTAGAAGGTCCCGCTCAGCGCCGTCCGGCGGAGATCGCGGAAGGGGCCTATTTCGGCACGGCGCTCGGCCTGACGCTCTACGCCGTCAGTAACCTGGTGCCGTGATGACGCCGCGGGAGATCCTGCAGGGGTTCTTCAACGAGGAGTGGCGGACCACGACGATCCTGTCGATCGTGGGGATCGTCGTGATCATCGGCGGGACGAAGATCTTCGACTGGCCGGGCACGGTCGGCGGCACGCTGACCTGCATCCTCGTCGGCGTCGGGGCCTGGATCCATTCGGGCAAGTCGATCGAGATCCGCGAGCGTGAGCGCGAACGCCGCGAGCTCGAGCGGCAGTCGGCCGTGACCTGAACGCCCGCCCGGGGTGACCCGGGCCGGAGGTAATCTCCTTTCGCGCCGTGTCCTTCTACGTCACGACGCCGATCTACTACGTCAACGGCGAGCCCCACCTCGGCCACGCCTACACGACGATCGCCGCGGACATCCTCGCGCGCCACATGCGCGCCCGCGGAGAGGACGTGTTCTTCCTGACGGGCACCGACGAGCACGGCGAGCCCGTCGTGCAGGCCGCGGAGCGCCAGGGCCTCACCCCCCGTGAGCTCGGCGACCGCAACGCGCCCCGCTTCCGTGACCTCATGGCGCGCGCCGGGGTCACCAACGACTTCTTCATCCGCACCACGGACCCCGAGCACGAGGCCAAGGTGCAGGAGATCCTCCAGCGCGTCCACGACAACGGCCACGTCTACAAGGGCCTGTACGAGGGCTGGTACTGCCCGCGCTGCGCAGACTTCAAGACCGGGACGGAGATCGCCGAGGGCAACACCTGTCCGATCCATGGGATCGCGCTCGACTGGCAGCAGGAGGAGAACTGGTTCTTCCGGCTCTCCGCCTTCGCACCGCAGCTCGAGGAGCTCTTCGCCCGCGACGAGGGCTTCGTGCTGCCCCGGGTGCGCGCGAACGAGGCGCTGTCGTTCATCCGCTCGGGCCTGCAGGACGTCTCCCTGAGTCGCTCGAAGATCTCCTGGGGCGTCCCCCTGCCCTGGGACCCCGACCAGGTCTTCTACGTCTGGTTCGACGCGCTGCTCAACTACGTCACCGCGCTGGCCTACGCGCGTCCCGGCGAGGACCTGACGAGCGAGTTCTGGCCCGCGTCGGTCCAGCTCATCGGCAAGGACATCCTCAAGTTCCACGCGGTCTACTGGCCGGCGCTGCTGCTCGCCGCGGGGTACGCGCCCCCGCAGCGCGTGTTCGTCCACGGCTTCCTGCTCATGCAGGGCGAGAAGATGTCCAAGTCGCTCGGCAACGTGCTCGACCCGAACGTGGTCATCGACGAGTTCGGCGCCGACGCCCTGCGCTACTACTGCTTCCGGGACGTCTCCTTCGGCTCCGACGGCTCGGTCTCCGCCGGGGACTTCGAGCTGCGCTACGAGACCGAGCTCGCCAACGAGTACGGCAACCTCGCCTCGCGCACGGTGGCCATGGTGCGGCGCTACTGCGACGGGCGGGTTCCCCCCGGCGACCCCGATCCGGTCCTCGCGGCCGACCTCGACGGACTCCACGAGCAGGTCGCGGCGCTCATGGACCGGACGGAGCTCTCCTCGGCGCTCGAGGCCATCTGGGAGCGCGTTCGCCGCCTGAACCGCTACGTCGAGGAGCGCGAGCCGTGGAAGCTCGCCAAGGCCGACGATCCCGCGCCGCTGCACGAGGCCCTGCGCTCGCTCGTCCACGGGCTGCGGGTCGTGACCGAGAATCTGCACCCGTACATGCCCGCCACCACGGAGAAGCTCCTCGCGGTGCTCGGCGGCGACCAGGTCGCCGCCCTGGAGCCGCTCTTTCCCAAGCAGTGATCGACACCCACACCCATCTCGAGCTCTGTGCCGGAGACGACGGGGAGCTCGTCGCCGCCGCGACCGCCGCGGGGGTGGAGCGGATGCTCACCATCGGTCTCGACGGGGCCTCGACGCGCGCGGCCCTCGCCGCCGCCGAGGCCTTGCCGCAGGTGTGGGCCGCCGCCGGGCGCCATCCCAACTCCGCCGCGGGCTGGGACGAGGCCGCCCTCGCCGAGCTGCGCGCCCTGGCCGCGCACCCGCGGTGCGCGGCGATCGGGGAGACCGGGCTCGACTTCTTCCGCGCGGGCGCTCCCCGTGCCGACCAGGAGCGTGCCTTCCGCGACCAGATCGGCCTCGCGCGCGAGACCGGGCTGCCCCTGGTCGTGCACTCCCGGGACGCCGCCGAGGACACCCTCCGGATCCTCACCGGAAACGATGCGGACGGCCTCCGCGTCGTGCTCCACTGCTTCTCCATGCCCGAGCGCGTCGAGGAGTGCGTGGCCCACGGGTGGTGGATCTCCTTCGCGGGCAACACGACCTACCCCCGTAACGCGGAGCTGCGCGCGGCCGCGCGGGCCGTCCCCGCCGAGAGGCTGCTCGTGGAGACCGACGCGCCCTTCCTCACCCCCCAGCCCGTGCGCAAGGAGCGCAACCAGCCCGCCTTCGTGGTCCACACCGCGCGGGTGCTGGCCGAGGAGCGCGGAGTCCCCTACGAGCAGCTCGAGCGCGACGTGGCGGCGAGCGCGGCGGCGCTGTTCTCCTGGTGACCCGTCGCCGCCTGCGCGAGCACGGGATCCGCCCGGACCACGACCTCGGGCAGAACTTCCTCGTCGACCCCAACCTCCTCGACGTGATCGGGCGGGTCGCCGCGCTGGCGCCCGAGGACGTCGTGCTCGAGATCGGGGGTGGGGTGGGGGCCCTCTCGGAGTACCTGGCCGCCCGCGTCGCCCACGTGCACGTGGTGGAGATCGACCCCCGGCTCGAGGCGCCGCTGCGCGAAGCGCTCGCCCCCCACCCGGATCGCCACACCCTCCATCTCGGAGACGCCCTCGCCCTCGCGCTCGACGAGCTGGACCCGGTGCCCGACAAGGTGGTCGCGAACCTCCCCTACGGGATCGCCGCCACCGCCCTGCTCAAGACGATCGACGAGCTGCCGCGGGTCGGGCTCTGGGTCGCGATGGTCCAGCGTGAGGTGGGTGAGCGCCTCGCCGCCGCCCCGGGGTCGGGCGCCTACGGGCTGCCCTCGGTGCTCGCCCAGCTCGCCTGCGAGGTCGAGGTCGTCCGTACGGTCCCCCGCGGCGTCTTTCTCCCGGTGCCCCACGTGGACTCGGTGCTCGTCCGCCTCCGCCGCCGCGGGCCGGCGGCGGCGCCCCGGGTCCGGGCCGTGGCCGCGGCGGCGTTCGCCCACCGGCGCAAGGCCCTGCCGCGTTCCCTGTCCCTCGTGCCCGGGGCGGAACGAGACGTCCGCGACCGCGCCCGCCGCGCCCTGGAGGATCTCGGCCACCCCGCCGACGAGCGCGCCGAGCGCCTCGCCCCCGAGGAGTTCCGCGCGCTCGCGGAGGCGCTCGCGTGAGGGTGGGCGGGACCCTTTCCGTCCTCGCGCCCGGCAAGGTGAACCTCTGCCTCCTGCTCGGACCCACCCGCGCCGACGGCCTGCACGAGCTCGTCTCCCTCGTGCAGTCGGTCTCCCTCGCCGACGAGCTCACGCTCGGGCCCGCAGGCCCGGACGCGGGCGCAGACGAGGTCCACTGCCCCGGGGTCGCGGGGCCGAACCTCGTCGCCACCGCGCTCGCCGCGTTCCGTGAGGAGACGGGCTGGAGCTCCGATCCCGTCCGCGTGATCGTGGAGAAGCGCGTCCCCGTGGCCGGGGGCATGGGCGGTGGGTCGGGGGACGCTGCGGCCGCGCTGCGCCTCGCGGTCCACGTCGCGGGCACCGGCGAGGACGTCGCCCGCCGCCTCGCGCCGGGGCTCGGGGCCGACGTTCCCGCGCAGCTCACCCCGGGGCTGCACCTCGTCGGCGGCGCCGGGGAGGAGCTCGAGCTCCTGGCTCCCCGGGCGCTGTTCGGGGTGCTGATCCTCCCCGACTTCGAGCCGCTGCCCACCTCCGACGTCTTCGCCGAGGCCGACCGGCTCGGCCTCGGCCGCCCCGCCGACGAGCTCGCCGTGCGCCGCCACGAGCTCCGCGAGGCCCTGGGCCACGGTGACGACCTCCCACCGCCCGAGCTGCTCGTCAACGACCTCGAGCCCGCCGCGCTCTCCCTGCGACCCCGGATCGCCGAGCGCCTCGACGCCGCCCGGGCGGCGGGTGCCACGACCGCGCTCGTGTCGGGCTCCGGCCCCACGGTCTTCGGGCTCTTCGGAGGCATGGAGGGGGCCGCCTTCGCGTCCGCCGCCGCGGCCGAGCTCGACGGCTTCGCCGCGGTGCCCGTCGAGGCCGGCTGGGCGGGAGTCCGGTGAAGCCCGTCCCCCTCGTCGCCGCCGCGGCCACCGTGGGGTGGGTCGCCTGGCGACGCCAGAAGCTCGGGAAGGTCGAGACGGGCTTCTGGATCCTCGCCGCCGTCGGGCTCGTGCTCTACGGCACCGGGCTGATCCACCCGCCCTCGGCCGAGAGCGTCATCCGCGAGATCGGCGCGCGGCTGGGCAAGTGGACCTATCTGCTCGTCGGCGCGCTGGCGTTCCTGGAGACGGGCGCCTTCGTGGGCCTCGTCGCGCCGGGCGAGGCCACGATCCTCCTCGGCGGCTTCGTCGCCGGCCAGGGGAAGATCTCCGTCGTCGTCCTGCTGGCGATCGTGTGGGGCGCCGCCGTCGCCGGGGACGTCACGAGCTACTTCCTCGGCCGGCGGCTCGGCCGCGAGTTCCTCCTCAAGCACGGCGACCGCCTCAAGCTCACCCACGAGCGCCTGGAGAAGATCGAGGGCTTCTTCGACCGCTTCGGCGGCTCGGCGATCCTCCTCGGGCGCTTCGTCGGGCTCATCCGCGCGTTCGCGCCGTTCATCGCGGGCGCGTCGAAGCTCGAGTTCCGGCGCTTCCTGCCCTACGACATCGTCGGCGCCGGCCTCTGGGGCTGCGGGCTCGTCGTCCTCGGCTACATCTTCTGGCAGTCCTTCGATCAGGTCCTGAAGTTCGCCAAGCAGGGCGCGCTCGCCCTCGGGCTGACGATCGCCGTCGTGGTCGGGCTCATCGCCCTGATCCGCTTTCTCAAGGAGGAGGAGAACCGGCGCAAGGTCGACGCCTGGCTCGACGCGCACGCCGAGGAACCGCGCACGGGGCCGCTCGTGCGCGTCGCGCGCCTGGGCTGGCGCCGCGCGCTGCTGCCCGCGGGGCGCTTCGCGGCGTGGGCCGCCCCCGGCCGCTTCGGGCTCGAGGTCATCACGCTCCTGGCCGCGGTCGGGGTGGGCGGCTTCGCCTTCGGCGCGCTGGCCAATCTCGTCGGCGTCCACGACGTCCTGCCCCTGGACCGCACGGCCTTCGACCTCGTCGACCCCCTGCGGACCGGGCTCACGGTGGACATCGGGAAGGTCTTCACGAACGGGGCGAGCCTGCCCGCGGCGGCGCTCATCGTCGTAGCCACCGCCGCCTTTCTCGCCGCACGCCGCCGCCGCCCCGACGCCATCGCGCTCGTCGCCGGGCTGGCGCTCACGTGGCTCGCCGTCCACATCGCCAAGGACGCGGTCGACCGCCCCCGGCCCGCGGGCGGCCTCACCGACGCCGCGGGCGCCGCCTACCCCTCCGGCCACGCGGCGTACTCCGTGGCCTGGGTCGCCTGCGCGCTCGTCCTCGCCCGCGTCGCGCCCGGGCTGGCCCGGCGGCTCGGCCTCGCGGTGGTGGCGCTCGTCCTCGCCCTCCTGCTCGGCCTGTCGCGGGTCTTCCTCGGCGTGCACTGGATCTCCGACGTCTACGGCGGCTGGGGCCTCGGGGTGGTGTGCTTCGGGTTGTGCGGGCTCACCGCGCTGGTGGTCGGGGGGAGACGGCAGAATGGGAGGGGGGCCTCCGCATGACGAACACCGACATCACGCACCTCGTCGCCGCCTGCGCCGGGGTCTTCGGGCTCGCCGCCTTCGCCGGTCTCGTCCTCGTGCCCGCGGTGCGCACCTACGGTCGCGCGTGGGAACGGGTCGTCGCCGTGATGCTGTCCCTCTACGTGCTGGCCGCGCTGGTGGGCCTCGGGATCGCCGCCGGCCTCGCCGTCTCGCTGTGGCTCTGGCCGCGGGTGTTCTGAGCATGGCCTCCACCGCGTCGTCGCGGGAGCCCCCGACAGGCCTCGAGGCGCTCGCCGCCGTGACCGCCGCGGTGGAGTCCGGCTCTGGGCTGCCCGAGGTGGTGCGTGCGGTGGCCCGGGCGCTCGACGCCGCGCTCGCGGTCATCGACCGCTCGGGCGCGGTGCTCGCGGTGGCGGCCACGCCGGGGGAGGAGGCCGTCCTGCACCGCCAGGGCGAGGACGTGCACGTCCTGCCGCTGCGCCTGGCCGCGGCGGAGGTCGGTCAGATGCGGCTCCGCGCCCGGGGGCGCATGGCCTCGCCCGCGGTCCTCGGGCTCGTCTCCGCGCTCGTGGCCGGCGAGGTCGAGCGCGTCCGGGCGCCCGAGCGCGCCTCCGAGGAGGCCGCCGCCGCCTTTCTGCGCGACGTCCTCGCCGGGACCGTCGAGGGCCACGCTGATCTCGTCGCCCGCGGGCACGAGCTCGGGATCGACCTCGCGGCGGGCGGCAGCGTCGTCGTCGCGCGCGCCCACGCGCACCGTCCCGCCGACCCCGACTGGCGCCGGCGCTTCCTCGCCGCCGCCGACCGGGCCGCCCGGTCCACCGCTCCCGGGGCCATCGCGGTGGGAAGCGAGCCCGGGCCCGACGACGTCACCGTGCTGCTGGCCGACTCCGAGACAGGGGAGGTCGCGCGGCGCCTGGCCGAGGTGCTCTCCCAGGAGCTCGAGGCCGGCCTGGAGGGCTTCTCGTTCGCCCTGGGGCGCTCCCAGCCCGCGCGCGACCCGCAGGGGTTCCGCCGGGCCGGGGCCGAGGCGCTGCTGGCCGCGAACGTCGGCGAGTCCGCCACGTCGTCGGTCCTCGCCTATGAGGACCTCGGCACCTACCGGCTCATCTTCCCGCTGTTCATGGAGCAGCCCGACGAGGTGCAGCGCTTCTACGCCGAGACGGTCGCGGCCCTCGTCGCCTACGACGAGCAGTACGAGACCGACCTCGTCGGGACCCTGGAGACCTTCCTGGACTGCGACGGGAACTTCGGCGCGGCGGCGGCGCGGATGTTCACCCACCGCCACACCGTCCGCTACCGCCTCGGGCGCATCCGCGAGCTCTCGGGGCTCGACGCGAGCGGCACCGACGGGCGCGAGAAGCTGTCCCTCGGCCTCAAGGCGATGCGCGTGCTCGGCCTCGGGACCATCCGGGGACCCGCGAGCGAGCGGGGCACCGGTGCGGGCCGGGTGCCTCAGGGAGGCGTGGACGGGTGACCTATGCGGGGACGAGCGGCAGGAGCTCGGTGAGGCGGAGGTTCTCCTGGGGGTCGAGCACGGAGTGCTGGACACATGCGGGCACGAGCTCGTCGGACTCGGGGTGCGCCATCGCGTAGGAGCAGGCCTGGAGGCGCTCGGCGGCGGCGAGCACGTCGGGGTCGGTGGGCGTCTCGCCCCGCTGGAGGGCCTCCCACGCGGGCTTGACGTGCCGTGCGTCCATGAACGAGTGCATGACGAAGGTCAGCGGGCGCGGCTTCTCCCCCAGCACCCGCCGGACGCCGCCGGCCCGCGCCGCGAAGCGCCGTCCCCAGGCGAGGGTCTCGACGAGCCCCCGCGGATTCGCGGCGTAGGCCCGCGCGACGCGCGCCGCCAGCAGAGCTCCGGGCAGCGCGAAGTCCATCCCCCCGAAGGTGGCGAAGAAGTGATCCCGGGCGGTGTGGTCGCGGGGCTCGCGATCGTCGAGGATCGGCACCCACTCGTCGCCCACCACCGCGCCGTAGGCCGTGCGGTTGCAGCGCTCGTCGCCGATCTGGAGCGCGCGGAAGGGCAGCCGGGCGCCCGCTCCGCGCTCGATCTGGGCCCACACATCATCCCCCGAGAGCTCGCGGTAAGGGTCCTTCCAGCGATTTGCGTTGCCCACAAACGCCGCGGGCTGGAAGGAGAACATCCGGAAGCCCATGTCGCGCGCGGCGCGGACCACGCCGGCGACCTGGTCTAAGTTGCGCGGGGTCACCGTCATGTTGTGGGCGAGGTAGTGCGTGACGCCGTGCTCGCGCTCCAGGCGCCGGAACATCGCGCAGAAGCGCTCGCGGTAGGGGTCGAGCTCCTCCTCGGAGTGCACCCGCTTGATCCCCCGCCGGCCGTACATCATCGAGTCGAAGTGACCGGCGAAGGAGAGGTGGGGGATCCGCACCGCGCCCGTGTCGGGGTCGAGGACGAGGCGCTCGAGGTGCTCGTAGTCGAAGTCGCCGTGGGAGAGGGACATCGGCTTGCGCCCGTGGCGCTCCATCGTCAGCAGTGCGGCGGCGTGGTCGTCGGAGTCGAGCAGCGTGACCTCGCCGCCGATGAGCTGCGCGTTCTGGCCCGGGCCGCGGCGCTCGCGCAGGAGCGCCATCTGGGCGTCGATCTCGCTCACCGTGTGGGGGCCGTCGACTCGCACCCGGTTGGCCTCCTTGGCGTGGTAGCAGGGCGTGCAGGCGAGGTTGCAGCGGGGAAAGACGCCGTGGGTCCCCTCGCAGCCCATCGTCCGGCGCCCGAGCGCCTGCGTGGGGGTCTTCACGTGGGCGGGCAGCTCGTCCCAGCGCTCGGCCAGGCGTGCCTCGAGCTCGGGGTCCCGGGGGCGGGTGGCCCGCTCCCAGGCGCGCAGACGGGCGATCATCTTCGGGCCGCCTCCAGCAGCCCGAAGGCGTCGTCGACCTGCTCCCACCCCGTCCGCAGCAGGAACTGCGAGTTCCGTCCGTAGGACTTCTGGCCGAGGATGAAGAAGTCCGGCTCGGGGTTCGTCAGCGCGTCCGGGCCCGGCGCGGGCATGCTCAGGCAGTCGCCGCCCGCCGTGCCGAGCAGCGTGGCCGCGAGCTTCATCGGCCCCGCTGTCGCGTAGCACTCGTGGACCTGGAGCTGGCGATAGAGCCCGAAGTCCCCGACCGACCCGTTCAGCGCGAGGATGCGGTCGACCGTGTGCTCCCGGGTCCGGCCGTTGCGGAGGGTCACGCCGATGCGGTCGCCGCGGGGCTTCAGGGCCTCGGTCACCCGGCCCGGCAGGACCTGCACCGCGGTCGAGGCCCCGCCCGTGAGGTTCGCCGCGACCTCGTTGAGCCGCCGGCGCTCGGGCAGGGGATCGTTCGCCACGGCGCCCCACGTCGGCTCGGGCGCGCGCACGGCCCACAGCACCCGCGTGCCCGGCGCGTCACGGGCGAAGAGCGCGAGGTCGCGCGCGGCGGTCTGCGCCGAGTGGCCCGCGCCCGTGAGGAGGATCGTCCGGCCCGCCCAGCGACGGGGTTCGGCGGCGAGATCGGGAAGGCGGTGCTCGATCCGCTCCGCGCAGGCGCGCTCGCCGGGCGCGGGGATCCCCCCGTCGCCCAGTGCGTTGGGCTGGCCCCAGGTGCCCGTGCAGTCGAGCACCGCGTCGGCGTGCTCGACGCGCTCGCCGTCGGCGGACTCGACGAGCAGTCGGAAGGGGTGCTCGCGCCGGCGCCCCGTCCCGATCTCCTCGTGCTTGAGCATCCCCGAGCGCGAGACCGCGACGACGCGGGCCCCGAGCACGACGCGGTCGTGCAGGGCGGGCAGCGCGGCCACGGGGTCGAGTAGCTCGTCGGCGAGCTCGTCCCCGGTGGGCAGATCGTCGCCGGACGGCGCGGTCTCGCCGAGGGCGGCGCGCATCCGCGGCGACACGTTCATGTCCCACGGGGTGAACACGCGGACGTGCCCCCACTCGCGCACGTGGGTGGCGGGAGTGGCGCCGGCCTCGTAGACGGTGAAGCTCCAGCCGCGCTCGGCAGCGGCGAGCGCGGCCTCGAGCCCGACGGGACCGGCGCCGAGGATGGCGAGCGTGATCGGAGAGGAGCGCATCGACGTACCTTGGCTTCGTGATCCGGCTGGCGGTCTGCGGCGGAGCCTACGCCAACCCCTACGCACTGCGGGCGTGGGCGGATGCCGCGCGCGAGCGCGGCGCCGACCGGCTGCTGTGCCTGGGCGACCTCGGCGGGTTCGGGGCGGACTGCGACGCCGTGTGGCCCGTGCTGCTCGAGCACGGGGTGGAGTGCATCGCCGGCAACTACGACATCGCGATCGGCCGGGGCGACGAGGACTGCGGCTGCGGCTACGCCGACGAGCGCGACAACCGCTACGCGCAGGTCATGTACGACTACACGCGCGCCCATACCTCGGCCGAGCTCGCGGCGTGGATGCGCGGGCTGCCGGGGGAGTGGCGCGAGGAGCTCGAGGGCGTCGACGTCCACGCGGTGCACGGCTCGCCGCTGGCGGTCAACGACTTCGTGTGGGAGTCGCTGGACGACGAGGAGCTCGGCGCGCGCGTTGGGGCGAGCGGCGCCGATGTGCTGCTGTGCACGCACACGGGGATCCCGTGGCAGCGGCGGCTGGACGAGGCGCTCGTGGTCAACGTCGGCGCGGTGGGCCGCCCGGCCAACGACGGGCGGACGGAGACGTGGTGGGCGTGGATCGAGGTGGAGGACGGCGCGGTCCGCGCCGAGCTCATCCCCCTGGTCTACGACTGGCGTGCGCACGCCGCGGCGATGCGCGCCGCCGGCCTGCCCGAGGCGTTCGTGGAGACCGTGGAGACGGGGTGGTGGACGACGTGCCTCGAGGTCGTCCCGCCCGTGGAGCGGGCGCGGGGCGCCTTCCACGTCTACCGCGAGGCGGTGCCCGCAGGGTTCGCGGCCGACGGCGTGGGATGGGCCGACGCCCCCGTCGACGACGGCGGCGAGCGACCGGTGGTCCCCCTGTTCGGCACCGCGGCGTTCCCTCCGCGGCTGTGGGTCTACTCGAACTTCCACTGCAACCTCTCCTGCTCCTACTGCGCGGTGGCCTCCTCTCCGACGGCGCGGAGGCGGTCGCTCGGGCTCGCGCGCTTCGTAGAGCTCGTCGACGAGGCCGTGGACGAGGGCTTCGCCGAGCTCTACGTGACGGGGGGCGAGCCGTTCGTCGAGCCGGACATCGCCGCCATGCTCGCCTACGCGAGCGAGCGGCTGCCCACCGTGTGCCTGACGAACGCGATGCTCTTCCGCGGGCGCCGGCGCCGGGAGCTCGAGGCGCTGGTCGACCGGCCCGGGCTCGTGCTCCAGTCCTCGGTGGACGGGGCGCGGGCGGCGACGCACGACGCGTGGCGCGGGGCGGGGTCCTGGGCACGCGCGCTGGAGGGGATCGCCTGGGCGCGGGAGCTCGGGCTGCCCGTTCGCGTGGCGATGACCGAGACCCCCGAGAACACCGGCGAGGTCTCCGCGCTGCGCGAGCGGCTGGGGGCACTGGGGATCACGGGAGAGGACTTCGCGGTGCGGCCGCTCGTCCAGCGGGGCTCCGCTGAAGACGTGGGGATGGAGGTCGGCGACGCGGCGCTCGTCCCCGAGCTCACGGTGACCACGGACGGCGTGCACTGGCATCCGGTGGGCGCCGACCTCGCCTCCTCGCCCGACCTGCTCGTGGCCCCCGGACGGGTGGCGCTCGCCGAGGCCAAGCGGCTCGTGACCCAGCGCTTCCTCGAGCTCCGGCGCGCCGACGGCTCGATGCCCACCGCCCTGCACTGCGCGATCTAGGCTCCGCGGCGGTGGCAGTGGGGATCATCACGGGGTCGGGGACCTACGCCCTGCCCGACTTCGAGGACGCGGAGCCGCGCGACGTCGGGACGCCGTGGGGTGCGACGCGGCTGACCGCGGGGCGATTCGCCGGCGTCGACGCGCTGCATGTCTCCCGGCACGGCGAGGGTCATGCCCGGCTCTCGAACCACGTCGCCTTCCGGGCCAACGCCTGGGCACTGCGCGAGGCGGGCGCGACGGCCGTGGTGGGCTGCACGGCGTGTGGCGCGGTGGACCCGTCCGTGCCCCTCGGCTCCCTCGTCGTGTTCGACGACCTGCACTTCCTCGCCAACCGTCTACCGGACGGCGAGGTGTGCACGTTCTTCGCCGAGCCCGGCGCTTCCGGGCGCGGGCACTGGATCATCGGGCCGCCGTTCTCCGCGGGGGTCCGGGAGGCGCTCGTGGCCGGGGCGCGGACGGCGGGGCGCGAGGCCCGCGACGGCGGCTGCTACGGCCACGTGGACGGTCCCCGCTTCAACACGCGCACGGAGATCGCACAGCTCGCGGCGGCCGGGGTGACCGCGGTGTCGCAGACGGGCGGCCCGGAGACCGTCCTGTCCGGTGAGCTCGAGCTGCCCTACGCGCTGCTGGGGTACGCGACCGACTACGCGAACGGGGTGCGGCCCGAGGAGCCGACCCCCGTGGAGGAGCTCATCCGGCTCATGGGCGAGAGCACGGGCGCGTTCGCCGCGGTGCTGCGTGAGGCGCTTCCGCGGATCGCGGCCGCTCCGCCGGCGGCACCGGGCACCGTCTACCGCTTCGCGCCGTGAGCCGCCCCACGGTGCTCGTCATGGCCCGGGCGCCGCGGCCCGGGCGGTGCAAGACGCGTCTTGAGCCGCTGCTCGGCCCGGAGGGCTGTGCGGCCCTCCAGCGCGGGCTCATCCTCCACACGCTCGCGTTCGCCCGCGCGGTCGGGGATGTCGTCCTCGCCTACGACCCGCCCGACGCGCGCGAGGAGATGGCCGCGCTCGTGGGGGAGGCCACGAACCTGCTCGTCCAGGCGGGCGACGGCCTCGGCGAGCGGCTCGCGCACGCCTCGGGGGCCGTCCTCGCCGAGCGCTCCGGCCCGCTGCTCGTCGTGGGGACCGACATGCCGCGCCTCGGGGCACTCCACGCCCGGGGCGCGCTCGAGGACCTCGCCGAGGGCTGCGACGCCGCGGTCGGGCCGGCTCTCGACGGGGGCTACTACCTCATCGCTTTCGCCCGCCCGCTCCCCGAGCTCTTCGCGCTGCCCGCTCCGGCGTGGGGTGGTCCCGAGGTGCTCGCGCGGACGCTCACGCTCGCCCGGGAGGCGTGCCTCGCGGTGGGGATGCTGCGGGCCGAGCGCGACCTCGATACCCCCGCCGACGCGCGGGCCGCGCTCGCCGACCCGCTCTATCCCGCGGAGATCGCCGCGCTGCTGCATCCCGCGTCGGCGTGAGCGATCCGCTCGTCTCGGTCGTGCTCCCCGTCCTCGACGAGGCACGGGCGCTGCCGGCGGCTCTCGAGGCGCTGCCCGCCGAGTGGGAGGTGGTGGTCGTCGACGGCGGCTCGCGCGACGGGACCCCGGAGCTCGCCGCGCGCCATCCGTCCTCGCCGCGGGTGCTGCGCGTCCGAGGCGGCCGGGCCGCCCAGCAGAACGCGGGCGCCGCCGCCGCACGCGGGGAGGTCCTCGTGTTCCTCCACGCCGACACGCGGCTGCCTCCGGGCGCCGGGGCGTCCCTCGCCGGTGCGCTCGCAGACCCGGCGGTGCTCGGCGGCAACTTCGCGCTGCGCTTCGACGGCGCGGACTCGTTCGGGCGCGTGCTCGGGGGGTGGTACGCACTCCAGCGGCGGGCCGGCGTCTACTACGGCGACTCCGTCCTGTGGCTGCGGCGCGCGGCGTGGGAGGGGCTCGGGGGGTTCCGCGAGCTGGCGATCATGGAGGACTACGACCTCGTCCGCCGGCTCGAGCGCCGCGGGCGCACCGCGTGCCTCCCCGGCCCCGCGGTGACCTCCGGCCGGCGCTGGCGCGCGCTCGGGGTGCGACGAACCGTGTTCTCGTGGGTGGTCATCCGCTGGCTCTGGATCCTCGGCGTCCCGGACACGACGCTCGCCCGCCTCTACCGGCGGGCGCGCTGACGCGGCCCGTATACGTCGAAGTCAGCCGATCGGAGCATCGCCCGGACCCCGTGCAGGCAGCGCCGGACCGGCAGGGCCGGAGCTCCGTCGAGCGGGCCGGGATGCGCGTAGACGACCAGCCACTGCGTGCGTGCTCGCCGGACGACGTCCGGACACGTCTCTCCCGCGGGAATCGCTTCGAGGCGATGGCGGAGGTCGTCCCCCGCCAGGACTCCGACGAATACGGCCGTGGTGGCCACCGGGCTCGCGCCCGTGCGATAGCCACGGTCGGCGACCAGTCGGTTGACGACAGGGGCAGTCGTCAACCAGTAGGTCGCGCCGTGTCGTGCCACGAGCCCCCGGGCCGGGAGGGCGGCAAGCGCCCCGAGCACGACGGCGAGTACCGGCGTAGCGAGGCGCGGCAGACCCGATGACGGTAGGTGAGCAACGAGGAGACCGAGCAGACCGCCCAGGAGGGCTCCGAGAAGCGGTATCCGGACTGACGGCGCCGTGGGAAACCCGAGCGCGAGAGTCTGGATGACGTTCACCACCACGGCGGCGAGCAGGACCAAGAGGGCGACGGGCGAACAGCGGCGGCGCTCGGCGGCGCCGAGACCGAGTGCCACGGCAGCCGCCGCGCATGCGGGCAACAGGTAGCGCGTGGTGGAGAAGACCGACTCCGGGTTGCCGTACCCGGGCGGAAGCCCGGTCAGTGGGGAGCGCATCCAGATCAACACCGCGAGCGCGGTGACCGCGGCAGCGAACACGGTCCTGCGTCTCGCGCCTGCGATGGGGGCGAGGATCCCACCGGCCAACAGTATGAGTCCGCCGCCGAAGCGGTCCAGATAGGAGCTGCCGAGGACGTGGATCGTGCCGAGCGGGCGGTCGAGGAAGCTCGTCGTGATGGAGTGGACGGCCGGCGGCACCGGGTCACCCCACGGACTCGCGACGATGGGCCAGAACGGGGATCCGTGATCGAGCAGATTGCGCAGGTACCACACGCCCCCCACGGCGCATGCTCCGAGCAGGGCGACGACGAGCGGAGCTCGTACGGCGCGCAGCTCCTGTCGGGTCCCGCCGAGCCCGAGCGCCACAACTCCCAGCGCAAGCGGAAGCGTCGTCGTCTTCACACCGACCGACAGGCCGACCGCCAGCAGGGCCGGCGCGAGCAGACCGGGTCGCTCCCGGGCCAGCGCGAAGAGGGCTCCGCCACACACGAGCCATCCCAGCGCGGCAGGGTCGGTCATGGTGCCGTGGCTCTGCCACGCGAGCAGCCAGGGGGACGTGCACAGAGCCGCCACGGCAAGCCCGCGGGCCAGCGGCGGCACGCGGAGTGCCCGCAGGCCCGCCCATCCTGCGACCGCGGTCAGCACGAGCGTCACCCAGGGCCAGAGCATGAACGGAACGAAGCTGCGAGCAATGCCGGTCGCCCACGCCACCGTGACCTCGTCGGTCAGCGGGTAGTTGCCGACCGGCAGTCCGGGAAGGACGTTCTCGACGGCACCGGGATGGCCGCCCTGAACCCACAGCACGATCTCCGGAAGGTGGTAGAACTCAGCGTCGAATCCGATCTGCGGGTGGCGCAGTTGCCAGACCGCCCAGATGAGCGCGCCACCTCCGAGTGCGCCCAGCAGGGAGCGCTCGACGGCCGAGCGGTCTCGCCACCATCCCCACAACTCGTTCGTGGCCGACAGCATCGGGGCCGGGGTGACGGCGTGCACGGCGAGCCAGGTCAGAAGCGCGGCCGCCGACAGGGCCGCCGAGCTCCCTCCGAGCCCCGCGAGCCCGAGGGCCAGCGTCTCCGCCACCGCCAGCGCCACCGCGAGCGGAGCCGCGGCGAGGGACCGCGCCAGGCCCGTGGAGACCAACAGCGAGCTCACGCGGAGCCCGGACGCAGCGAGAGCAGCCGCCGACAGGCCTAGCAGGGCATGGTGAAGCACGGCGGCCACGGCGTTTCGAGCCTAGTTTGCGCGGGCTTTCGCTGAGCATCCAGGGCTCGAGCCGACTAGAGCCGCGGGTCGACCGGCTCGCTCTCCAGGGCGAGCACGGCGAACGCGCACTCGTGGACGCGGTGCAGCGGCTCGCCCCGGACGAAGCGCTCGAGGCCCTCGACTCCGAGCGCGAACTCGCGGACGGCCAGCGAGCGCTTGCGGCCCAGACCCCGTCCGCGCAGGCGCTCGAGCTGCGACGGGTCGGCGTACTCCGGGCCGTAGATGATCCGCAGGTACTCGCGCCCGCGGCACTTCACTCCCGGCTGGACGATTCCCTTGCGCCCGTGGGCCACGAACGACATCGGCTTGACCACCATCCCCTCCCCGCCCGCGCCCGTCATCTCCACCCACCAGGCGACCGCCTCCTGCTGGCTCGTGGCGTCGGTGACGTCGACGACGCGCCGGGCGGTGGGCTGGAACCAGCTCGGGTCGGCGACGACGAGGCGGTCGCAGCGCTCGAGGTGCCACGCGTGATCGCGGTCGGCGAACACGCCGGTCTCCGCCGCGAGCACGTGGAACGGCGCGAGGCGGAGGTCCGCCACTCCCGCGACGGGCCGCACGTAGCGGCGGTAGGCCTCCGTGTAGCGCTCGACGTGCCCGGTCCGCGCGCGCTCGTGGGCGAGGAGGTCGTCGACGGCCAGCCCGCGCGCCGCGGCCCGCTCCAGGACCGCGACCGTGGCCCCGAGCCCCGCCCGCGCGCCGGCGCCCACCGCGGCGTACTGACGGCGGACGAGGTCCAGCGCCTTCGCCGACCAGGGCAGGAGCTCGCAGTCGAGCAGCAGCCAGCCCGTGCCGAGCTCGTCCCACAGGCCGGCCGCGCCCACCGACGCGCGGACCCGGTCGAGGACGGCCTCCGTGTCCGTCGCCGCGTCGAGGAACGGGCGCCCGGTCCGGGTGTAGACCGCGCCGGTCTCCCCGGTCCCGACCCCGAACCGATCCCGGGCGACGCCGGCGTCGCGGCACACGAGCGCCAGCGCCCGCGAGCCCATGTGCTTCTCCTCGCAGATCACCTCCGGGACGCCGGCCGAGCGGTACTCGGCGAACGCGTCCTCGGGGTGCTCGAGCAGGTCGGGACGGCGCGAGGTCGCGGTCGGCGCCATCGTCGGCGGGAGGTGGACGAGCCAGCGCGGGTCGATCGCGAAGCGGCTCATCACCTCCAGCGCCCCGGTCGCGTTCTCCTCGCGCACGGTCACCGTCCGGGCGAGCCGGGTCTGGACAATGCGCTTGCCCGCCACGTCCTCCACGTCGAGGAGGAAGGCGGGGCGACGCTCCTCGGCTCCGGCCTCCTCGCCGGCCGGAAGGAACGGCTTCGCGGGCTCATACCAGGTGCGCCGGGCGGGCACCGAGACGAGCTCGCGCTCGGGCCAGCGCAGGGCCGTCAGCGTGCCGCCGAACACGCAGCCCGTGTCGATGTTCACCGTGTTGTTCAGCCACTCGGGCTCGGCGACCGGCGTGTGCCCGTAGACCACGGTCGCCTCCCCGCGGTAGTCCGCGGCCCACTGCCGGCGGACCGGAAGGCCGAGCTCGTCGGTCTCGCCCGTCGTGTCGCCGAAGAGCGCGAAGTCGCGCACGCGGCCCGAGGACCGTCCCTGGTAGGCCTCCTTGAGCCCGGCGTGGGCGACGACGAGACGCCCCTCGTCGAGGACGATGTGGCTCACGAGCCCCTCGAGGAAGCTCCGGGTGGCTTCGCGGAGCTCCTCGGGCTCGAACGCGAGCTGCTCGAGCGCCCCAGCTCACGCGGCCCGCCGCGTCGGCCTCGACGATGGCCACCGGGGCGGACGCGGCGACCCGGCGGAAGCGCTCCTCGGAGTCGCGCAGGGCGCGCTGCGCGGCGACCCGGTCGGTGATGTCCTGGGTCGTGCCGTAGACGCGCAGGACCTCCCCGCCCGCGCCGAGCTCGGCGCGGACCCGCGCGTGGACGTGGATCTCGCGCCCGTCGGGCCGGAGCATGCGATGGTCGGAGTCGCACGCGCGGCCGGCCGCGAAGGCGGCCCCGAGCTCGCCCGCGACCCGCTCGCGATCCTCGGGCTGGACGAGCGCCACGTAGTCCTCCCGGTCGCGGGGAACGTCGTCGAGCCGGACGCCGAGGATGCGCCGCAGCTCCTCCGACCACACCGCGACCCCGCCCCCGTCCGCGCTCCAGGAGCCCGTGGCGGAGATGTGTTGGGCGTCGGCGAGCTCGGTGCGCTGACGCTCGAGCTGGCGCCGGCGGGCCCGGGACTCCGTCACGTCGACGAAGGAGCACACGATCGCGTACGGGGCGTCCTCGCGCAGGTACCGGAGCGGACTGGCGTTGAGGGACAGCCACGCGACCCTCCCGTCGGAGCGATGGATGCCGATGAGCCCGTCGAGCTGGGGCTCGCCCGTCTGCCGAGCCACGCTCACGGGGCGCTCGGCGGCCGGGTAGGGGGAACCGTCGTCGCGCACCGCACCCCACGCGGAGTCGAGCCAGGAGCGGCCGACGAGCTCCGTGGCGGGTCGGCCGAAGATCCGCTGGGCGGCGGCGTTCGCCGTGAGGATGTCGAGGTCGCCGTCGAGGAGGACCACGCCCTCCTCCAGCTGCTCGACGACCGAGCGGTGACGCTCCTCCGAGCTCCTCAGCTCGCGCTGGATGCGGTACTGCGCGCGCAGCTTCTCGGCCACGAGCTCGCGTGCGTAGCGCTCGCGGCGTACGTTCTGGAGCAGCAGGAGGCAGAGCGCCCCCGTGAGCCCGAGCCCGAGCCCGAGCGCGAGCCAGGGCGAGGCCGGGCGGGCCGGGCTCGCGGCGAGCGTCCACGTCGCCACCAGGGTGGCCGCGAGCAGCGCGAGGGGGACGAGGACCAGGAGCAGCTGGCGGTGGACGCGCGCGTGGAGTGTCTTGGGGCTGACCACTCCCCCCGGTTTCTCGACCGATACGGGGGATCCCTTTAGCTCAGGCGGGGATGGCGGCGGTCTCGGCCGGATCGGGAAACGCCCAGACCGTCCGGGTGCGCCGCTCCTGCCTGAAGACGAAGCGCATCTGGCGCGGAGGCTCGAGCGTGTCGCCCCGCGCGGCGCGGTAGGTCGCGCAGGCCTCCTCCTCGGAGAGGGCGCAGAGGCCCTGGCGGCTGAAGAAGCAGCTCTCGCAGGTCGGCTTGGGGGTTCCCTTGGCCATCGCAAGCGTCATCCAATCCGATCTCGCCCCCCTCGGCAAGGGTGATTCCCGCAAAACGCACGGACTTCGTCGATCCGGGCCGAAAGACTCCATTTGCAGGAAGTTCTGGCTCGGGTAGGAGGATCGTCCCGCTATTTCGGCGCTTTTTCTTCCGACCGATCGGCGAGCAGCGGGGGCGATGCGCGGTCGCCGCGGTCGCAGGAGCCCAGCCGGCCCGCCCCGCCCGTACGGTACGTACGTGAGGACCCTGGTCACCGGTGTCTCGGGCTACGTGGGGGCGGCCCTGGCCCCCGCGCTGCTCGATGCCGGGCACGCGGTGCGGGGCTTCGCGCGGGACCCCGGGCGGGTCACGGTCCCGGGCATCCCGCTCGTCCGGGGCGACGCCCTGACGGGCGCCGGGCTCGACGCGGCGCTCGCGGGGATCGACGTCGCCTACTACCTCATCCACTCGATGGAGGCCGCCGCGCAGGACGGCTTCGCCGCCTCCGAGCGCCGGGCGACCGAGACGTTCCTCGGTGCCGCCCGGCGCGCGGGCGTGTCCCGGATCGTCTACCTCGGCGGCCTCGTTCCCCCCGGCGCCGCGCCCTCGCCGCACCTCGCCTCCCGCCTGGCCGTGGAGCGCGAGGTCCTCGCGGGGATCCCCGACTCGATCGCCCTGCGCGCGTCCATCGTCATCGGTGCCCGCTCGCGCTCCTTCCGCTTCCTCGTCCGCCTCGTCGAGCGCCTGCCCGTCCTCGCCCTGCCCGCCTGGCATGAGCGGCGCACCCAGCCCATCGACGGGCGCGACGTGATCGCGTTCCTCGTCGCCGCGGTCGATTCGGAGGAGGCGGGGGGAGGCTCGTTCGACATCGCCGGCCCGGAGGTCCTCACCTACGGAGCGATCATCGAACGTATCCGCGACCTCATGCTCCTCGACCGCCCCACCCTGCGGCTGGACGCGCTCACCCTCACCCCGGTCGCCTCCCGGGTCGCCGCCGCGATCGCAGGTGAGGACCACGCGCTCATCGGCCCGCTCATGGCCGGCCTCGAGCACGACCTCCTCCCGCGCGACGGCACCGCCGCCCGGGTGCTCGGCGTGCGGCTGCACTCCTTCGACGCCGCCGTGGAGCGCGCCCTGCGCGACTGGGAGCGCGCCGAGCGACTCGCCGCCCGCTAGGGTCCCCGCCCGCTCATGGCCGATACCGTCCGCACCTCGATCACCATCGCCGCCGCCCCCCAGGAGATCTGGGACGTGGTGATGGATCCCGATCGGTTCGGTGACTGGGTGACCATCCACCGCGGGCTGAAGTCCGTCTCGTCGGACCCGCTCGTGTCCGAGGCCACCCTCGAGCAGACCCTGTGCCTGCGCGGGGTGAAGTTCGACGTGAAGTGGCGGGTGGCCGAGTGGGACCCCCCCCACCACGCGGTGCTCGAGGGGCGCGGGCCCGCACGCTCGGTCGCCCTCACCCGGGACGACTTCACCGAGGTCGACGGCGGCACCCGCTTCGACTACGTCAACGAGCTCAAGGCTCCCATGGGACCGCTGGGATCCATCGCGTCGCGGGTGCTCGTGGGCGGGCTGTCGGAGCGGGAGGCGAAGGCCTCGCTCCGGAAGCTCAAGGCGCTCGTCGAACGCTGAGGGTCATTCCGGCTCGCGCCTGACCGACCGCCGCGTCCGGTCTCATAGGCCCCGCCCCCGGCGTGGCCCGTACCGACCGCCGCCATCGCGCACAATGCGCCAAGCACTGTGCAGGGTTGCCGGCGGCTACCCGGATTCGCATCGGTACACCTCATACTGTTACGCTTGCCACCGACATCGACTGATCTGTGAACGGAGGCTTTGGTGGCTGACTTCCTCGACGCGAAGGTGAAGGAGATAGACGACCGGCTCAAGGAGCTGCGTCCGCTCGTCGAGGAGTTCCATCGGCTCGAGGCCGCGCGCGGGGCGCTCGCCGGCGTGACGGACACCCCCGCGGCCTCGCCCCCGCGCCGCGGCCCCGGCCGCCCGCGCGGGTCGCGGTCGGGCAGCGGCAACGGCCGCCGGCGCGGTCGCCCCCGCAACGGCGCCGACACCCGCGCCACGCAGGCGCTCGAGCTCGTCCGGGCGCGCCCGGGCATCAGCATCCGCGAGCTGGCCGAGGCGATGGACATCCAGCCCAACTACCTCTACCGCATCCTCCCCACCCTCGAGAAGGAGGGGCAGGTGGAGCGCGACGGCAAGGGCTGGCGC
>JAABUK010000943.1_pt1 | contig 58388 bp, 56 predicted proteins | sample 5559141 | NCBI WGS metagenome assembly JAABUK01 (sample SAMN10711869, study PRJNA513367) | rock metagenome | isolation source: Antarctica rocks | place: Antarctica: Victoria Land, Pudding Butte nord | collected 2016-01-03
AGTACGGCTGGGCCTTTTCTGAGCACTTTTTAGCGTCTTATAGTGGCTGTATTATTTCAGCCCAAATGCTTACTCAATTAAGCTTAGGTTGCATATGCCTGATTTTCAAGCGATAGTAACTCTACTAGTGGATATAATTCCAATAGAGATGCTTATTACAGCTTCACAACGGTTGGGGTTAATGATTTTAGTGGTGCTTTCTTTAAAGTAACCATGTCTAATACTGGTGCTGTTACACTGGGTGCTGGCGTAAATAGTGCATTCAAATCAAAGCTTTTTAATTAGCTCTATTTTCAAAAAACACTGACAATAAATAGTAGCGAGATAATTTTAGTTAAAACTATCTCGCTACTATTTATTGTCAGTGTTTTTTTTAGAACGGCCTGCTATGAAATACCAGAGCTTTTTTAAATTAATAATATTGTCCTTCTTTTTGCTGAGCAACTTTGCTAGTCAAGCGCAAAAAGAGGCTAACATATGGTATTTCGGTCAACGAACCGGGTTCATTTTTTCTAACGGAACAGTCCACACTGTAGAAGATAGTGGTAATAATCTCTCTAATGGGAGCGCTGCTATCACGTTTGCCGATAGAAAATCCGGGCTATTGCTCTTCTACGGTAACGCCAAAAGCCTCTGGAACCGCGAGCATCACCTTATGCCACACGGCGATTCGTTAGCGCCACAAGGATTTAACAAGTTGCCCCAAGCGGTTTTAACGGTTCCTGCCCCAGGTAAGGAAAAACAGTATTATGTTTTCACGCTTGTAAATGACCCGACTACTGCACTGGCAGCAACAAGCTTATCTTACTCACTAATTGATATTAATCTTAATAATGGATTGGGGGACGTAGTAGCAGGCACTAAAAATCAAGTAGTAGGAGGGGGATATGGCTACCAATTTACTGCCGTTCCGCACGCTAACGGTCAAGACTATTGGGTGCTTATTCGTCGTTGGGATGAGCCAATTTTTGATACCTATCTGCTAACTGTTACGGGCATTGCACTCGCGCATTCCCAGCGCATCGGGCCAGTACAGCCGTTGCAGCCCAGTGGAGCTTCAGGTGGAGACGGTTTCCTTAAGGCTTCCCCCGATGGCAAGAAACTAGTCTATCTGGTTAGCGATTATCCGCAGCTAAGTCTATTCGACTTCAATGCTACTACTGGTCTGATGAGTCACTACCTCAGTCTGGGTAATTTACTCTCACCAGGAGGGGTATCTTTTTCGCCTGATAACTCCAAGCTTTACGTGCAAAACTATAGCCAAACCCCAAGCCCAAATTATGTTGGGGGCCGGGCTTATAATGTTATCAGCCAATATGATGTGGCAGCGGGCAGCGATGCGGCAGTTGTCGCTTCTGGGATAAGCATTCTGGTGGATAACCCAGCCACAAACATTCGAGTTGATAATCAAACATCTCAGGGCGACTATACCATGCAGCTCGGGCCTGATGGAAAGCTCTACGCCAACAGCGACTACCTCGACCCTACCATCATGCAAATAGCTGGACAAGCTAACTTTTACGTCATCAATTTTCCTAATCGCCGGGGCTTTGCCTGCAACGTGCAGTATCAAACCTTTGTATTTGACGGGGCGGGCAATACCTGTTGTGGCCTACCCAACTTCATCCAGAGCTACTTCAATAATCTGGAAAGCAACGGCCCGGCGGCGGAGCCGTGTGAATCCCTCGCTATCAGCCCGTTTCCTAATCCTACGGCAGGTAGTTTTCAACTACGAGTAGCTGCCGGCTGCTTCGCGCCCTACCAGGTTATTTTGTATGATGCGCTGGGGCGGCGGGTTTACCAGCAGGCCATTTCTACCGCGCTTTCCGAAAAGCTGGAAATTAGCTCGTTAGCCCCTGGGCTTTACTATCTGGAAGCGAAATTCCCAGATAAAACGCTTAGAACAAAGCTTACCAAACTGTGATAGTACAATTTGGTAAGCTTTGCTAGCCGAAAACCTATTGATTGGCCGCTACCTCATAAAGGTGCGCGAATACTGCAAAATAGCCGCCGTAGTGGCCGGGCGCGGGCCACGGGCCAGGTGGTCGAGGGTGCGCTGGGCCAGCAGTAGGTCGGCGCAGTCCACGGCGAGCGCGGAGTCGTGCAGCAGCGCGTCCTCGACGTCGTGCTGTTCGTCAGCTGGCAATTCGTTGTACACGTAGCGAAGCAACGTCGGGTGGGGTAAGGTTTGAATCATACAGGAGCGAATGAGCGGCCATTTTTTTCCGCAGGTTAATGAGGGCGTAACGCATCCGGCCCAGCGCGGTATTAATGCTCACGCCGGTCGCGTCAGCAATTTCCTGAAAGCTCATGTCGCCGTAATGGCGCATCAGCAGCACTTCTTTCTGGGCAGCGGGTAATTCCTGAATGAGCTGGCGCAGATGCGCGTGGCTTTCTTCGCGCCCCAGCGCGTCGTCGGCCGACTCTTCCGAAAGGTGTAACGAATTAGCAAGCCCCATGTTGTCATCGAGGCTCGTTTGAGGTGCTCTTTTTGCGCGGCGAAAGGCGTCGATGGCCAGGTTGTGCGCGATGCGGCACAGCCAGGAGCCGAACTTGCCTTCATCCTGGTAACGCCCGCTTTTGAGGGTTTGGATGGCCTTAATGAAGGTATCCTGAGTGAGGTCGTCAGCCATGTCCTCGTCGCGTACTACGAGGTGAATGGTGGTGAAGACCCGCGCCTGGTGGCGCTGGAGCAGCTGGGCAAATGCCGCTTCGCGGCCGGCCAGGTAGAGGTCGATGAGCGCGGAGTCGCTCGGCTGCATGGGTTCCATAAAGAACTACGGGTGATAGGGTAACGTAGAGCTTTCGGTCGATAGTGTGCAGCGGTTGAAAAAAGGTGGAGTGAGCTAAAGATGAGCCCGCGATAATCAAGCCAAATGTAACAGGCAACGCCCGGATTTTACAAGTGGCTAGTATGCTGGCGAAAATTATTTTTTTGCCATTTCGCCCATTTAGGCAAGTTCGAACCGCGAAGATAACCAACTACCGCCGGGCGGCCGCGTAGTAGCTGGTGCTGCATCGGCCCTACCCTCTATTAGTATGCCTACTTACCTCGCCCTGCACTACTGGGCCGGCTCCGGCCGCGAATTTGATTTGCTGCTGCCTCACCTGCCCGCGGGTAGCCGCCTGCTGGCGCCCGACCTGCCCGGCTTCGGGGCGCAGGCCGCCCCGGCGGGATTCGACTACTCGGTGGCCAGCTACGCCGACTGGGTAGCGCACTACATTGCGGAGCAACAAGTAGCTGATTACCATATTATTGGCCACAGCATGAGCGGCAAGATAGCGCTGGCGCTGGCGGCGCGCCATCCGGCTGGCCTGCGCGGGCTGCTGCTGCTCGCGCCCTCGCCCCCTACCCCCGAACCCATCACCGATGCCGACCGGGCGGCCAGCCTGGCGGCCTATGGCAAGCCGGAAGAAGCTGAAAAGACGTTTTATAAAATCACCAACCGGCCGCTGCCCGCCGGGTGGCACGAGCGCGTGGTGGCCGACAACCTGCGCACCACCCGCGCCGCCTGGGATGCCTGGCTGCAAAGCGGCTCGCGCGAGGACATCTCGGCCCTGATGCCCCAGGCGCAAGTGCCCTGCCGCCTGCTGGTGGGCGAAAACGACCGCGCCATTCCGCTGGATGCCCAGCGCCGCCAGACGCTGCCGCTCCTACCCCCCGGCTCGCCGCTGGTGGTGGTGCCCGGCGCCGGCCACCTGCTGCCGCTGGAGGCGCCCGAGTTGGTAGCCCGCGAATTAGTAGGCTGATTTCTAGTTGGTTATTAGTGGGCAGCTGAATTAAGCAGCGTTTTTCCGGCAAGCTAAAGCTTACCCTACATTTTTATGTCTACTTACCAAAACCCGGTGCTGGATGCGGATTTTCCAGACCCCAGCATTGTGCTGGCGCCCGATGGCTATTACTATACCTACGGCACGCAGACCAAGCGGGAAGGGGTAATAATTAACTTCCAGGTGGCGCGCTCGCGGGATTTGGTGGCGTGGGAGTACTTGGGAGAGGCGCTGCCCGATAAGCCAGGCTGGGCCGCTACCAGCCAGCGCTTTTGGGCGCCCGACGTGAGCCGCCACGCCGATGGCCGCTACCTGCTCTACTACTCGGCGCAGCCCAACGACCCGGCCGCCGCGCTGTGCCTGGGCGTGGCCGTGGCCGAGCACCCGGCCGGCCCCTTCGTGGATAGCGGCCAGCCGCTGCTGGCGGGGGGGGTAGGGTTTCAGAATATCGACCCCATGCGGTTTGTCGAAGCCACCGGGCGGCAGCTGCTATTCTGGGGCTCAGGCTTTGGGCCGCTGCGGGTGCGCGAGCTGGCCGCCGATGGCCTGCGCTTTGCGCCGGGTAGCGTGGCCGAGGTAGTAGTGCCGCCGCGGCCCGCCGGCCAGGCCGCCTACGGCCACCTCATCGAGGGTAGCTGGGTGCATTATCGCGCCGGCTGGTACTACCTGTTTTATTCGGGCGACAACTGCTGCGGGCCCGATGCGCGCTACGCCGTGCTGGCGGCGCGGGCGCGCCACCCGGCCGGCCCCTACGAAACGCTGGCGCAGGCGCGGGGCAACGACGGCACCATCCTTACCGAAAATGCCCGCTGGCAGGCGCCTGGTCACAACTGCCTCGTGACCGACGCGGCGGGCCAGGACTGGCTGCTCTACCACGCCATCGACCGCCGCCAGCCCACCTTCGACGCCATCAATGACGAGCAGGGCTACTCGCGCCGCGTGCTGCTGCTTGATAAAGTGCGCTACGACGCCGACGGCTGGCCCTACGTGGGCACGCCTTCCATCGAGCCGCAGCCGGCCCCGATTGTTAGTGGATAGTAGAGTGGCTTCGGAGTCCGAGAATAGAATTAAAAATTTGAAGGTCAGGCTTTTAATTCTTAATTTATCATTTTTAATTGATTCCGGACGCCAACAGCTACTCCAGCGAACGGTCCCGGAACAGGATGTAGCCCAGGTGCCCATACACGCCAAAGCGGTGGTCGGGGTCGTCGTAGTATTCGGCGTGCACGGCCAGCGGGCCCACGGGGGTAGTCAGGATGAGGCCCGTCACGGCCGTCAGGTAGGGCCGGCTGATGCCCGTGCCCCGGTCGGCTACCTGCTGGTTATCGGTGAGGGGCGTAACGTTGAGATGGGTAAATACTTCCGAGCGCCATTCTACCTTGCCCAGCACCGCTTGCGAGTAGCGCAGCCCGGCCGCCACGAAGCGCGGCGAGCGGTAGTGCTCCATAAAGAGCGTGCGCGAATCGACCAGCGGCGCGAAGACGGGCGCGCTGGTCAGCGTGGAGCGGTAGTTGAAAAACGTGCCCTGGCCGCTGAACGTGATTTCCCCGAAGTAGCCCCAACTCGTTTTGTCTTTTCGCAGGGCGTAGTAGCGCTCGTAGGTGCCCCTAAATTGCAGCCACTGGTGGTTGCGCGAGCGCTCGCCCAGGTCCTGGGTGTTGGAGGTGGTGCCGGGGGTATACACTTCGGTGCCCGTGACGCCCCGCACCGATACCACCGCCAGCCGGCCCAGCGTAGCATACTGCTTGCGGTTGAGCGAGTTGCGATTGAAGCGCAGCGCCGCCGTGCCGCCCTTAAAGGAGGTGCGGTCGAGCCGGTCCGACGATTGCAGCTGGCGGGTGTTGGCGTAGTTATCTACGTTGTAGAACGCGCCCACGTCGAGTACTATGCGCGAGCGGTAGTGTGGCGAAACGCCAAACTGCGCGCCTACTTTGGTGTCCTTCTGCTCTACCTGCGTGCTCAGTACATCGCGGCCCAGCAGGCCGCCCGTCTGCTGGTAGCTCCACTGGTTGTAGGTCACGGTGGGCGCGATGTAAAACGGCAGCCGGCCCGGCGAGTTCAGCCGAAACGACGCCTGCGCCCCGTTGTAGAAGCGCCCCACGCTCACATTGGCCGCCACCGAGTACAGCAGCCGGCGCAGGTAGCGGAACTCAATTCCCAGGTACAGGCTCTCGATGGGCCGGGTGCTGAGCGCGAAGCCTACCTCGGCCGCCACGTTGTTATTGCGCTGCGCATCCACGCTGAACACGTAGCCCTTCAGGGCCGTATCGTAGCGCAGGCGCGGGTAAATATTGCGGAAGTAGCTGTCGGAGGCCAGGCGGTAGTAGCCCTCCTCCAGCCCGTCGAGAGTGTAGGTCGAGCCATCGCGCCGGAAAAAACTCCGGGCGTACTCATTCTGGTCGGGGCGCAGGCCCTGCACCTCTACCTTCACAAAACGGGGGGTAGGCACATTTTGCTGAAAAGCCAGGCGGCGGCGCTGCAAGGCCACCGTATCGGCGCGCCGGCTGATGCGCTGCCGGATTTCGGCCAGCTTGAGCTGGGTAGCCGTGTCGCCCGCGGCAATGAGCGTGCCCACCTTGTCGAAGTCGCCCGCGCCCAGGCTGCCCAGTTTGGGCTGAATGTAGATGCCGTTCCTGCCCACGCTGTTGGTGTCGGCCACGCTGGTGCCCAGGAAAATCAAGGTGCTGTTTAGTAACTCATTATCCCTTTTGAAGGGGTATTTTTGAAGCGCCACGTCACCCACGTTCACCCCGATAATGACGTCGGGCTTGAACTCCTGGCGCATCACATCGGTCGGAAAATTATCCAGCACGGCCCCGTCGAAGAGGTAACGCCCATCGAGGTTGCGGATGGGCCGGAACGCCAGGGGGTAGGCCATTGAGTTGCGCACGGCATCGGCCAGCAGGCCCGACTTCTGCACCACTTTCTCGCGCGTAAATACCTCCGTGGCCAGGCAGCGATACGGCACGAAAAGATTGTCGAAGTCGTAGCCGGCCTCGGCCGCCGCCGGGGCCAGCAGCCGCGCCAGGGCAAAGTTGAGGTTGAGGTCGTTGACGAGGGTAGGCGTGATGGTAGCCTGAAACGTGGAGTCGATGGACAAGCCCAGGTTGAAGGACGCCGGCGAGGGCTCAGCGGTCAGAAAATTGAACGTCTTATCGGGCAGCACCTTACCGCTGGCCCAGCGCTGAAAATTGTCGGATAGCACAATCTGCTCAATATCGCGCGGCGAATAGCCCGAGGCGTACATGGCGCCCACCACGGCCCCCATGCTATTGCCCACGATGTAGTCGATAGGGATGCCGTTGGCCTCCAGCTGCTTGAGCACGCCCACGTGCGCCAGGCCCTTGGCGCCGCCGCCGCTCAGCACTACCCCCACCCGCTGGGCCGACGCGGCCATGACGGTGCTGAGGGTCAAAAGACTAGCTGATAAGTAACGCACTAATGATTTAAGCATAAAAAATAAAAGTATTCTGGCAAGGTACGCGCGCCTTACGCTACGCGCGTTTTGGTGGTTGCCGGCGTCAGGCAGGCACTTGCGGTTGTGCCGCGGAGGCATCTCAAAATGGGACAATCTGCTTTGTTTAAATTTCTGATAATGAAGATTAAACAAAAAATATAGGGCTTATTTATTTCATGCAACATCCGAGCTTTTAGCACGTAGTCTAGTTGTTCTACTTTTCTGGCCCCCTGATGAAAACCCCTGCCCCTGACGCCGCAGCTAGTAGCAACCCGGCTCGCAAACGAACCAAAACCCGGCCCGCCGCCCGGCGTCGCACCGCCGAAAACACCTACTCCGACCCCGCGCTCCGCGAGCGGCTCAAAACCGAAATTCGTAATGCCGCGAAGGGTGGCGAGCCCGGCACCTGGAGCGCCCGCAAGTCGCAGCTGCTTACGCTGGCCTACCAAAAGGCTGGCGGCGGCTACCTCCAGCGCCATCCCAACTCCAAGCAGACCAGCTTGCACCACTGGACTGAGCAAGACTGGAAAACGGCTGATGGGGAGCCTGCGCGCCGCGCCAGCGGCACCACCCGCTACCTGCCGGCCCAGGCCTGGGACAAGCTCACTCCCGCCCAGAAAAAGGCTACCAACGCCAAGAAGCAGGCAGGTTCCAAGGCCGGCGAACACACCGTGCCCAATACCGCCGCCGCTCAGCGTGCCCGCAAAAAGGCCGAGTAGGTAGCCCTGGCCCGGTCTCGCTGGTGGTTTAATTAAGTCAGTTTTAAGGCAGTCGGGTAAGCTGGTTTGAGTTGGCTGCCGTATAGGGGTTCAATCCGTGCTCTACCCCCGCCAATATGAAGGAATTCTGGTCTAATCTCTTGGGCCTCAGTGCTAGCGCCAGCACCATTACCACCAGTCAGATTTGCTGGCGCACCGTCGTTATTTTCCTCGTGGCCGTCGTACTGTTGCGTCTATCGGGCCGCCGCACGTTTGCCAGTAATAGCGCCCTCGAAACCATCGTTAAGTTCATGCTCGGCGGGCTGCTAAGCCGCGCCATCGCGGCCGCCGGGCCGTTTGGGGCCACCATCGCGGCGGCGGCTACGCTGGTACTGGTGCACCGTATCATTGCCTACGCCACGTATTTTTTCCCACCTCTCGGCCGGTTAGTAAAAGGTGAGCCCTCCATCCTGGCCGAGGGCAACCACATTTATCACGACGAGCTGCGCCTCGCTAGCTTTTCCGAGCAGGCCATGCGCGCCGCCGTGCGCGGCGCGGCCAACCTCGATGACCTTGGTCAGACCGCAACCGTGCGCTTAGAGCACGACGGCACCATCAGCGTAATAAAAAAGGAGAGCTAACGTGCCCGATTCCGTGCCTACCCCCCCGCCCGCCGTCGTACTGTTCGACGGCGTGTGCAACCTCTGCGATGGCTTGGTACAGTTCATCATTCGCCACGACCCCGCCGGCCGGTTCCGGTTCGCGGCGTTGCAGAGCGCGGCGGGCCAGGCGCTGCTGGCGGCCCACGGCCTACCCCCCCTCGCCGCCGGCCACGACCCCAGTTCCGTGCTGCTGGTGAGCGGCGGCCGGGTTTACTCGCATTCGGCGGCGGTGCTGCGCATTGCCCGTGAGCTGGGCTGGCCCTGGCGGCTGGCGGTAGTGGGTAGCCTCGTGCCGCGGGCCTGGCGCGACGCGCTCTACCGCTACGTGGCGCGGCACCGCTACCGGTGGTTTGGGCGGCAGGAGAGCTGTACGCTGCCTACCCCTGCTTTGCGGCAGCGCTTTTTGAGCTGAGCTAGCGCTGGCGCAGCAGGTACGCCAGGCCGCCCTGCGCGCCCCAGGAAGTCATCTGCACTACTTCCCAGCCATCGGCGGCGGCTTCGTTTAAGGCGTTGGACAGGGCAGTGCGGCCAAGGGTAGCGCGGGCTGCCAACAGGTTAAGGCCGCGATTCATACGAGCATTGCCTTCTACTTGCTCTTTTCGAATATCGGCATCAGTCTGGGGCGTCATCTTCCCGTTGCTACCCTGTACGAAGGTTCCTTTCTCCGTAGTTACGGAAGTGGCAGTAGAGTAAGTAGTGGTCGTAATAGGCCCGTCAAAAACCAGCGCCCCTGGCGACATGGCCCGCGTGGAGTCTTCCCGCACCAGCTCACCCGTTCTACCCCGGAAAGCCGGGCTGTAGTGCAGCACTTCGCGCCCGGCTAGCCAGCCGCTACCCTCGTAAAAAATCTGCATGTATGTCGGCTTGGCTGCTTGCTGCGCCGTGGCCGCCAGCGGCCGATAAGCCAGTAGGCTTACTAACAAAAACAAGGGTAGCTTGCGCATAGCAAAAAAGAGGAGGGTAGGCCCAAATATAGCCTACCCTCCTCTTCTAATCCCGCTTGCCCTTCAGCGCTTGCTTAAGTCCGCCCAACTCGTCGCGCAGCTTGGCGGCCTGCAAAAAGTCCAGCTCCTTGGCGGCGGCCTCCATCTGCTTCTCGGTGGCTTTGATGAGCTTTTCGAGCTCGGCGCGGTTCATCATGGCGATGACCGGCTCGGCGGCCATCGCGAGGGTCGCGCCACCTTCGGCGTAGGCGCCGGCCGGGGCCTGGGCTTCCACGGTGCGGTAGTTGGCCAGGTCGGTCTGGCCCAGAATCTGGGCGTGGCTCTTGCGCACGGTTCTGGGCGTGATGCCGTGTTCCTCGTTGTAGGCCATCTGGGTGGCGCGGCGGCGGTTCGTCTCGTCGATGGCGCGCTGCATGGAGCCCGTCATGCGGTCGGCGTAGAGAATAACTTTACCGCGCTCATTCCGCGCCGCCCTACCCATCGTCTGAATCAGCGAGCGCTGGTCGCGCAGGAAGCCTTCCTTGTCGGCATCCAGAATAGCTACCAGGCTTACCTCGGGCAAGTCGAGGCCTTCGCGCAGCAGGTTCACGCCGATGAGCACATCGACCTCGCCCAGCCGCAACCGCCGCAAAATCTCCACCCGGTCCAGCGTCTTCACATCCGAGTGAATGTACTCGACCTTGATACCCAGGCGGTCCATATACTTGCTCAGTTCCTCGGCCATGCGCTTGGTGAGGGTAGTCACCAGCACGCGGTCGCCGGCCTTCACGCGCTCGTCCACCTCATCCAGCAGGTCATCGACCTGATTGATGCTCGGGCGCAGGTCGATTACGGGGTCGAGCAGGCCGGTGGGGCGGATAATCTGCTCCACCACCACGCCGTTGGCCTGGGTCAGCTCGTAGTCGGCCGGCGTGGCAGACACGAATACCGCTTGCCGGTACATGCTTTCAAACTCGTTGAACGTCAATGGCCGGTTGTCAAAAGCGGAGGGTAGGCGGAAGCCGTACTCGATGAGCGCCGTCTTGCGTGAGCGGTCGCCGCCCCACATGGCCCGGATTTGTGGAATCGTGGCGTGGCTCTCGTCCACCACCAGCAGGTAGTCGTCGGGGAAGTAGTCGAGCAGGCAGAACGGCCGCGAGCCCGGCTGCCGCCGGTCGAAGTAGCGCGAGTAGTTCTCGATGCCCGAGCAGTAGCCCAGCTCGCGTATCATTTCGAGGTCAAATTCGGTGCGCTCCTGAATGCGGCGGGCCTCCACGTCGCGGCCTTCCTTCTCGAAGTACTTGTGCTGCTGCACCATATCATCCTGAATTTCGTGGATGGCGGTGTTCAGCGTCTCCTTGCCCGTCACAAATAGGTTGGCGGGGTAGAGGGTCATATTCTTCTCGTCGCTGAGCTTTTTGCCGCTTACCGGGTCGATTTTCTGAATCGCCTCAATCTCATCACCGAAGAAATAGATGCGGTAGGCGTAGTCGGCGTAGGCCGGATACACGTCCACCGTGTCGCCCTTCACCCGAAACGAGCCGCGCTTGAACTCGACCTCGGTGCGCGAGTACAGAATCTGCACGAACTGGTAGAGCAGGTTATTGCGCGAGTAACGGTGGCCCGGCGCCAGGAAAATAACATTTTTGCTAAACTCCTCGGGGTTGCCGATGCCGTAGATGCACGACACCGAAGCCACCACCACCACGTCGCGCCGGCCGCTCAGCAGCGTGCTGGTGCAGTGCAGCCGCAGCTTCTCAATCTCCTCATTGATGGCTAAGTCCTTCTCAATGAAGACGTCGGAGCTGGCAATGTAGGCCTCAGGCTGGTAGTAGTCGTAGTAGCTGATGTAGTACTCGACGGCATTTTGCGGAAAAAATGCCTTGAACTCGCCGTAAAGCTGGGCGGCCAGCGTTTTGTTGTGGCACAGTACCAGGGCCGGCTTGCCGGTTTCGGCAATCACGTTGGCCATCGTGAAGGTTTTGCCAGTGCCAGTGGCCCCGAGCAGCACCTGGGCTGGCTCGCCGCCGTTCACACCTTTTACCAGTTCGGCAATGGCGCGCGGCTGGTCGCCGGTGGGCTGAAAATCAGAAGTAAGCTGGTACGTGGACATGCGGAAGCGACCGGAAGAAGGCCAATCTTCCTAACCATAAACCCGACGCCGAGGTTTCTGCGCTTCCGAATAAAACGAGGGGGTAGGGCCTAGCGCGGTCGCACTGGCTACTGCGGGCGCAGGCGCAACGTAGCCGTTTTGGGCTGGCTCCCGTTCTTGGTAGAGGGGTAGGGATTGACCGCCAGCAGCCGTAGCCAGTAAGCCTGGCTATGCAGCGTCACCAGCACCGAGTCGCGCGTGTAGCTGCGGTCGTAGCCCAGGCGCGCGGTTTGGGCAGGGCCAGCGCCAGTGAAAGTCACTGTCACGGCCACCGTGCCGCCCGTAATGCAGACAACATCACTGGGGCAGCGCGAGTCGTTGATGGTCGTGAGCGTCGCCTGCACTGGCCCACTGGCCGTGATGGTGGTGGGGTGCTGGTACACCAGGTCGAAGCTTTGAGTTGGGCTGGCATCATCCTTCTTACAAGCCAGCAACCCACTGAACACTAGAACAGAAGGAAGAAATTTCATGGCAAACGACTAAAAGCGGCGGGTCACAAAAAGGCTGGTGCCGCTGGCCAGCTGCCCGCCGCCCACTGGCGAAGGCCCCACGTTCCAGCTGGTGCGGGGCAGCTGGCTGCTAGCGGTGCTGCTGCGGTGCAGCAGGCTCCAGGTGCCAAAGAGCAGCGTGGCCGTGCCTATCCCCACGTTGGCTATCGAAACGTAGCGACGCGCATCGCCGGAGGTGTTGTAGTACTTGTCCTCGCTAGGAAAGTTGCCCATGCCCACAATAGCCTGCGTCGCGCCGGTAGCCATCGTTAGCAGCGGCAGCCAGCGGCCCGTTTGCTGGCCGGCCGCCGAGCGGTTGAGCGCGATGGCCGCCAGGTTGGCACCACCCAGCAGGGCCGAAGAAGTAGCGTAATTATTGGTCAGCGTTTCGGGCTGCTTAGGCGGCTGAAAGTTGTAGCTAGGCTGAATGAGCGCGCACTCGGCCACGCTCAGCCCACTACCTGCCACCCAGCGGCTGAGGGCCACATCGCGCATTTGCGCAATGTCGTGGTACTGAAAGCGCTGATTAATACGCTCAGCGGCGGCCCGGCCGGCCGTTTGCTCCACCAAATAGCCAACCGCGCAAATGCGCCCCGCCCCATCAATAAAGCAGGGGTGGCGCTGGCCGTCGGGTGCCTCGTTGCGCGGAAATACGCCCGCCTGCCAGTAGCTATGCAGCAAATCGAGCAGGCGCGCTCGGCGCTGGCGTTGGGCCACCGGCAGCCCCGTTGGCGTGCGTTGGCGCAGCTGCTGCTCAGCATAAGCCAGATGCGTCTGGATGCGCAAAAAATCGGGGGTAGCCGCCGTGGGTGTCTCTCCAAAGCGGGCCACGTAGCTCGCGTCGCCTACCACGGCATTTACCGGCGCTAGCCTGGCCGTTTCTGTGCTTAGGTGGCGTTGCATAACCAGGCGGGTGCCTACCAGGCAAAGACTGGCCACCGCCACTAATAAGATGCGTAACAGGAAGGACATAAGCTTGTCGTGGAAAGAGTGGAGAGCAGCGTAATCGGGGCAGCAGCCAGTAGCTACTGTATTCTGAGCGGCCGACCCAGCTCCAGCCCAGCTTCCAGCCCGAAGCTGTAAGGCCGTTGCTGGTGCCAGAAATCCTGGCTCGGGTCCGCGTTGAGACTCAAAATGCCAAACTCGGCCACCGGCCCCAGGTTGAGGGCCCACTGGTGGCCCACCGGCCGGTACTGAATACCGCCGCCGCCGCGCAGCGAGGTCGTGAAGTGCCGGTAGGGCGAGTTAGTGGATAGCAGGGTGAAAGTGCGGGTGGCTTCGGGCGTGCCATCCACGTCGCTGCGCACGTTGAGCAGGGCAGTTAATAATGCCCCTACCCGGCCGTAGAGCGAGAAGCCCGTTTTGAGCGGACTTGCGTAGCGCATCTCCGCCGCCGCGCTGGCCGAGCGGTAGCGGTACGAGGTGCGCTGCAAGTGGGCCTGCATGGCCTGCGCGTAGGTGAGGTCGGCCACCTGCTGGCCCACGAACGATACCGAACTTGCCGAGGTAGCGGTGTTCTGGGCCAGCTCCAGGCCCGTGCGCAGGCGCCAGCGGCTGCCGCCCAGGCGGCGGCTGGCCCACACGCCCAGGCGTTGGCCCAGGCCGGCCCGCAAATTGTTGCGGTACTCCGCCGCCGCGTTATTGGTAATGCTGGCCGAGTTGACCCCCAAAGACGAATTGTACCTGCTGGGGGCTTTCGCAAAATCTATATTAGGCTGAAAGGCGCTGGCCGCGTAAGAAAGGCCGTACTGCCAGTGCCGCGCCAGCTCCACGGGCGGCATGGTTACCGCCACGGTGTTCAGGCTGGCAGGCAATGCCGCCGCGCCGGGCACATCCAGATTGACCGCGTGGGCCGACAAGCTATTCATAGCCAGCTCCTGAGCCGCCGGGCCAGCCGGGTCGGTACTGGCAACAGCCGCGGCCAGGGTCTGGTCATTCGCAGCAGCTGGTGCGGTAGCTGGCAACTCAGTCGCCAAAGCCAGCACGCCCGGCTCCGCGCCGTTGGCGGGGGGTAGGGCGCTCCGCTGCATCCCGCCCGCCGCGGTGGCCGCCTGCGTAGCCAAGGCAGCAGTTACCGCAGCCAGCGTATGGGTCGGGGTAGCCGCTGCCAAACCCACGTGGCCGGTGTGCGTGCCATTATTAACGCCTTTTCCCTCTAATTGCCAGGCTGCTGCCTCACGCGTGGGCTGCGCACTTGCCAGTTGCCGGGTGGCCGCTTGGGCCAGCGAGTGGGAAATAGCCGCCTGGCCAGTAGCCGCAGCGTAAGAATCGGTTGATTGGGCCTCCGCCCGCAGAGTAGTGGTTTGGTCGATAGCTGAGGGAGTAAGCGTGGAAGAGTAGTTGGGGCGGCTGGCAGCTACGGCCGTAGGCGCGGTAGCCAGCCCCGGCGTAGCAACGGCGCGGCGTGCCGTGGCCAGGCCTGGCAATTCGGCTGGTTGCGCGACTGGACTCGCCGTTGCGAGCGACGGCGACTGCGGCTGCTGGCTGTGCCACCAGCCGCCGCCCGCCAGCGATGCCAGCAGCAAGCTGGCCGCGATGGCCCAGCGGTGCACCCGCAGGCGCCGCCGGTACTGCTCATTCTGGGCCAGAAGCAGGCTGTTGTCTAGCTGCTCCCACACCTGCGGGCGCGGGGGCACCGCGGCCGCCTCACTCTCCAGCAAGTGGTGGCGAAACAGGTCTTCCAGACTACCCTTGGGCGGGGTCGATGGGTTCATAAGGCGTAGTAGCTAGTTATTTAGTAGGCGGTTGAAGGCGGGCAAGCTTATTTTGAAGCACCACGCGGGCGCGGGAATACTGCGACTTGCTGGTGCCTTCCGAAATCTCCAGCATTTCGCCAATCTCTTTATGCGTGTAGCCTTCAATAGCATATAAGTTAAAAACCAAGCGGTAGCGCGGGGCCAGTTCCTGCACTACGTTGAGCAGCTCGCCATAGGCGTAGTTACTGAACGTAAATTCTTCGCTGGCCAGCGTTTCGGGGTAGTCGCCGTCGCTCACTGCTACCAGCGGCGCGTTGCGGCGGTGCTGACGTAAGGCCGCGTTTATCATGATGCGCCGAATCCAGAACTCCAGCGGGCACTCGCGCCGGAAGCTGCCCAGCGTCCGAAACACCGTCAGGAAGCCTTCCTGCAAGATGTCTTCGGCCTCGAAAGTCGTCTGGGCGTAGCGCAGGCACACGGCCATCATGCGGGCCGAGTATCGCTCATACAGCTGCTTCTGGGCTAGTTGCCGGCCCAGCAGGCAGCCATCTATCAGGTCGGCCTCGCTCGGAGGGGTAGGGGGACCTGAGCGGCTCACGGTAAGGCTGTTACTGGCAGAGGCAGGTGCCCCGGCGGCCATCGCGGGCCAGGCAGCGGCACTCATAAACGGGGCCGGCCAGTGCCGGAATAAAAGTCGTTCAACATACGCGCTGCTTACTGCCTGCGAAAGATATGTTGCTACCTGGTTGCTCTTCGCACACCCCTAAGAAGCCAAACCTGTAAGACCCGTTGCAAGACGGGTAGAAAGTTTTTGCGCCTTTGTAATAGTAATTTGAAAATCAATCGATTGTAAAAATTATTGCCTCGGCAGTGAAACAATGCCTATACATTTAATGTATGTACATTTATTGAATAAATTACCCTTTTGAGTCTTCCTGATAGTCACTCGTTTCACCCCTTCTTCTCTCATTTTTCATGAAAACCCTCATCCTCTTCTACTCGACCTACGGCCACGTCTGGAAGCTGGCGGAAGCCATCGCCGAAGGTGCCCGCGAAATAGCCGGCAACGAAGTCGTTGTCAAGCGCGTGCCCGAAACGCTGCCCAAGGAAGTTCTGGACCAGATTGGCGCTACCGGCGCGCAGCAGGCTTTCGCGCATTTGCCCGTCGCTACCCCCGCCGAATTGGTCGAGTATGATGCCATTATCTTCGGCACGCCCACCCGCTACGGCAACCTGTGCGGCCAGATGCAGGCCTTCATGGACAGCACCGGCGGCCTCTGGGCCAAGGGTGCCCTGGTAGGCAAAGTCGGCGGCGCCTTCGTGAGCACCGCTACCCAGCACGGCGGCCAGGAAGAAACCCTGCGCGCCTTTCATACCGAGCTGCTGCACCACGGCTTCGTCATCGTGGGCCTGCCCTATGCCTGGCAGGGCCAGATGGGCCACGAAGAAGTAACCGGCGGCACACCCTACGGGGCCAGCACCGTGGCCGGCGGCCAGGGCGAGCGCCAGCCCAGCCCCAACGAGCTGGAAGGTGCCCACTTCCAGGGCCGCCACACCGCCGAGATAGCCAGCAAGCTAGCTGCCAAGTAGTAAGCAGCTTGCCTGAAATTAACTGAAAACAGGGGGGTAGGGACGGCATCAGCGCGTCCCTACCCCCCTGTTTTGCGTCAACGCCTGCTATAGCTGATTCCAGATGGCCCAGGCGGCTTCGGCTTGTAGCTCCAGCATTTCGAGCCCGTTCTTAGTCTGCGCCCCGGCCGCGCGGCCCCGCTGCAAAAACAGCGTCTCGCTTGGGTTATAAACAAGGTCGAACAAGTAGTGCCGGCCCGTGAGCGCGGCGTAGGGGAGGGGCGGGCATTCGGCTATTTTGGGGTAGGTACCCAAAGGAGTAGTATTGATAATAAGGGAGTTTTCGGCTAGTATAGTGGGCGTTACTTCCTCATAAGTAAGCTGGCCTGCCCCCAGCTGCCGCGACACTACCTGGTACGCGATGCCCAGTTCCTGTAGCGCCACGCCTACGGCTTTGGCCGCGCCACCGGTCCCCAGCACCAGCGCCCGCGCTGCCTCGCCCCGCTGGGGGTAAAAGTGCCGCAGCGACTCCCGAAACCCCACGTAGTCAGTATTGTGGCCCACCAGGCTACCATCAGCGCGCAACTCAATCACGTTCACGGCCCCTACCAGCCTGGCCGAGGGCGCCACCTGGGTAAGGTAGGGCCACAGCCGCTCCTTATACGGAATAGTCACGTTCAGCCCGGCCAGGTCAGGGTAGCGGGCCAGTAGCGTTGGTAACTCATCGGCTTCAGCCAACTCAAATAATTCATAGCAGCAGTCGGCAAGCCGTAGCCGGGCAAATTTCTGGCTGAAATAGCTCTTGGAAAAAGAGTGGGCAAGCGAGCGCCCCAACAGGCCGAATACGCGCATAGGAGGGTAAAAACCAGTTGATTAGAGGCAAGGCAACAATGCCGCTACGCCGCTGGGCTACCCCGTAGCTTTCCACGCACAAATTGCCACAGCGGTGGCGCTACCGATAGCAGGATAATGCCGATTACTACCAGCTCAAAGTTTTTCTGCACCACCGGAATATTACCAAATAAGTAGCCCATCATACTGAGCGATACCACCCACAAAACAGCGCCCACAATGCTAAAAGAGGCAAAGTGTCGATAAGTCATGGTACCAATACCCGCCACAAATGGCGCAAACGTGCGCACGATGGGTACGAAGCGCGCCATGATGATAGTTTTGCCGCCGTGCCTGGCGTAGAAAGCCTGCGTTTGCTCCAAATATTTATGCTTCAGAAACCGAAAATCTTCCCGAAAAACCCGAGGGCCTAAGTGGTCACCAATGGCATAGTTCAGGTTGTCGCCAATGAAGGCGGCGGCAATCAGCAGCGGCATAATAACCCAGATGTTGAGGCCGGTTTCGGGCCGGGCGGCCAGCGCTCCCGCCGCGAACAGCAGCGAATCGCCGGGTAGAAAAGGAAAAATAACTATGCCGGTTTCTGAGAAAACTATCAGAAACAGAATCAGGTACGTCAGATTGCCGTAATCGTGTACTACGTTGACCAGCGTTTTATCCAAGTGCAGTACGAGGTCGAGAAAGTGTTTGAGTAACTCCATAATCTGAGTGGTTGAGCCCACAAAGAAAAGGAAGAGTCAGACGTAAAGTAGACAAAGCTTTGGGCAGACACTGGATAATTACTAAAAACGACATTTGTGACTTTGCTTATGCATAAAGTAATTTTTCTAAGATATCGGCTGAATGTAGTACCTTTGTGAAAATAAGTTATGTTATATGACTCATAACTGGACTTCAGTACGGGCAAAAGCATTCTAACTCGGTTTCAGGCATGATTTTAGCTAAAGTGCCTCGCAAATTAAGTATTGCACTTTTTTTAAGTATAAAAAGTATTTTTCCTGCCAAAAAAAATTCTTCTAACACCTAACTGAGCTTTATTGCGTACGTACAAGGCGCAAAATTTATAGGGCTAGCAACTTAACCACTTCTTCTTAAACTTCTTTTTTCTCTCTCATGCAAACTCTTACACTTTCACAGAAAGTACGCCTAGACTTGTTCTCTTGGCGAAGCTTTCTAGCAATTCTAATACTGGCCACCACAGCAACCACGCAGCAGGTATTAGCGCAAACTTTTTATGATGATGCCGTCACGCTGACTCAGCAACCAACAGGTACTACATCACAGCCCGTTTCTTATGCAGGTAAGCGACTAGATGCTCCTTATAGCATTTACCCTCGGTTAGGTAATGTCGGTGCAACACCAGTTGTCTCTACGCCTAACATTGGAACGTATGACCTAAATAACACGAGTCAGTTGACTTTAAATACTGCCAATGTTATTGTATCGGCGCCTGGTCGTGGTAGCACTTATAATAGCGTTCGGTTGCTTTACCGGGTTTATCTATCTTCTAGTCTGGCCCCAGGCTATACATACTCAGTTCCTTTAACTCAGACGGGTACTGACTCATACGGGGATCCCGTTTACCAGAATACTACTGATTTTGCGGTTAATCTGTTAAATGGACTGACCAGTGGCGGTACCTACAGTATTGACGTAAGGTTTCAAGTGGCGCTTTCTGATGGCACTTACCAAGCTGATCCCGATGGGGCATATTCTCTATCTTTCGATGTTACTGCTCCCCCTATTACTCCTGCTGGCGGCACTACTACATGGCAAAGTACTTCAAGCTCAGATTGGTTTTTGGCATCTAACTGGACTAATGGCGTACCAAATGCTTCGGCAAATGCGATTATTCCTGAAAATACGGCTGGTACTAATATTGTATTCCCTGTTCTGAATGATTTAACTCGTCATTACGTCGTAAAAAACCTTACCCTACAAGGAAATACTGCTTCCGGCAAAGCACAGATAACCATACAGAATGCTCTACTGCGTGTGTATGGAGATATATCGCAGATAACAGGCGGATTAGTTGGTGCCTATTCAAATAACATAGGTATTGCAGATTCAACTCAGAACTCAACTTTAGTACTAGCTGGTGCAGACCAATTTGTCACTGGTCAATTGCGAGTGCCTGATATAATTGTCGCCGGGTCAGGTACTAAGTCAGTATTGAATGCTTTAATTCCAAGCAATACTTTATCTTTTCGGCCTACTAATGCAACCGCAGGCGTCATTGTCCAGTCTGCTGGTACTAAGACAAATTCGGATGGCTCTACTTCTCATGTATTTGATACAACTGGCAACTCGCTTATAAATTTAACCACAACAGGTATAATAAATGCGAACGCAGGCAGTGATGAGACAAATAGCTCTTACGTAAAAGGTATTCTAACTGCTAGTGGGCAGCTAATAGCTGGCAATCGTCAGATTTTTGGTAACATTGGCCTAGAATTCTTGCCTAATCACTCTGCAGCGAATATTACAGTAACCCGTACCATCGGTGACCCGCTAATTGGTCCTACAACTCCTACACCTGGAATAACACCAGTTCCGATTAAGCGTCAGTATCAAATTGTAGGCGATGACAATAGTGCTAGTAGCGCTACTACATCTTCAGCAAACGACGTACTATTTCACTACTCAGCATCTACTTATGAACTAAACGGGATTACCGAAAGTAACCTAACAATGTTCCGCACTAACACTGGTTCGGCACCTTATACCCCAGTCAATGGGACTCTGGATGTAGCTACCCACACTGTTACGCAAATAGGTCTGCCAACCTTTTCTAACTTCTACTTAACCCTCGGCGACAAAACAAACCCCCTGCCCGTTAGCCTAATTGCTTTCACAGCTACGCGTAGTAACCAAAACGTTCTGCTTGCTTGGGCTACCGCCACCGAGCAGAACAGTGCTGGCTTCGAAGTGCAGGTGTCCACTGATGGAGCATCCTTCCGTAAACTGGCTTTCGTGGCAAGTCAAAACCCGAATAGCTCACAGAAGCTTGCCTACACGTATACGGACGTTGAGGCTGGCAAAACCGGCACTCGCTATTACCGCCTGCGCCAACTAGATATTACGGGTGAAGAAGCTTTCTCACCAGTGCGCGTAGTGACTTTCGACGGCGTATCTGCTGCAGGTGCGTTATCAGCCTACCCTAATCCGTTTGCCGATAAGGTAGCTTTTAACCTTGATGCAACTGCTGTCGGTGCTAATGGTAATGCTCACGTCCAGCTATTGGACATGACGGGGCGCACAGTACGCGAACAAAACCTGACGGTTCAGAATGCTAGCCTGACGCTCGACAACCTGAGCGACCTGCGTAGCGGGCTGTATATGGTGCGGATTACGCTACCCGATGGCAGCGCCAAAGCCCTACGCGTTCAGAAGCAATAAATAAAGTCCCTACCCCCTTTTAACACAGAAGCCGGCGCTGAATATCCAGCGCCGGCTTCTGTGTTAAAAGGGGGTAGGGGCTAGCCGCGCGGCATAGAAGTACCCGGCTTACCCGTCTTGGCGGCCGGGTGGAACATAGGGTCCACGGCATCCATATCTAAGAAGTGCGAGAAAGTATCACCACGCAGTCCGAGGCGGATAGTTTCGAGGCTCACGATTTCGTTGGGAGCGATGTTGCCCAGGTTCACATTGGCGCCGAGGAGCTTGATAAACCAAACCTGCTGGGCCTTCTGCGGTGCTTCCCAAATGATGCGCTCCGACGGAATTTTGGTCAGAATCTCTTCTACCAGGCCCGAGCGCACCTCGCCCGTGCTGCGGAAAAGACCCACATTGCCACCTTCGCGGGCTTCGCCGATTACCTTAATGGCGCCGGCTTCTAGCTCGGTCTGCATCTGCGAAATCCACTTGTAGGGCGGAATGATTTTTTCCGCGTCCTTCGAGCCTACTTCGCTCAAAACCCTCACCGATTTGCTTAGCTCGCGGATAAACTCGCACTTGCGGTCGTGGGGCAGGTCGATGCTGCCGTCCGATACTTCCGCGTATTCCAGGCCAAGGGTGTCGAGCAAGCGGCGGTAGTCGTCAAACTGATTACGGATAATAAATGCTTCGAATAAGGTGCCACCCAGGTACACCGGCACACCCGCGGCGCAGTAGATTTCCAGCTTCCGCTTCAGGTTGGGCACCACGTAGGAGGTTGCCCAGCCCAGCTTCACGATGTCGGTGTAAGGGGCCGCCACCTCCAGAAAGTCTTCCACTTCCCGCATACTGAGGCCTTTGTCCATCATCATGGTAAAGCCTTGTTCGCGTGGTTTTTGGGTGCGCTCGGGGAGCTGGGAAAGCGAGTAGTTCATGCAAAAAGAGGCGGGTAGTATTCCCAACCAAAAAAAGTAAATGCCTGACAAAAGTGCCTGCCCCCGGTGAGGAGAGCAGGCACAAAATTAATTCAGAAAGCAGTCGCGGCGTTTGGCTGGCTTCTTACTTGCGAAACTGGTCAATCAGGCGTTGCAGCGCGGGCTGCTGCTGGAGCTCGGGAAAGTAGTCGAACAACAGTGAATGCTGCTCATAATTGAGCGTCAAGGCTGTTTCCAGCTCCTGGTAGGCCTCGCGCAGGCGGCCATCGGCCAGCAGGTAGGCGCACAGCATGTAGTGAAAATGAGCTTCGTGCGGGTGCAATTCCACCGCGTGGCGCAGCAGGTCGATAGCCTCATCGTAGTGGCCCTGTTCGTAGAGAATGGCACTCCAGCTGACCCAGCCGGTAGCGTCTTCTGGTGCTACTTCCGTCGCCTTCTCATAGGCTTCGAGCGCACTCACGATGTTGCCAACCTGGTTTTCAGCGGCCCCGAGGGCAGCCCAGTACTCGCCGCTATCGCCATACAGCTGCACGGCTTTGCGGAAGAAATGCAGGGCTTCGAATGGCCGGTCCTGCTCTTGTAGCAGCACCCCTTGCCCAAACCAGGCCTCGTCCATCTCAGGGTTAATTTCCAGCGCCTTGCGGTAAAACTGGCGCGCGTGCTTCCAGTCGCGTAGCTTTTCGTAGCACTCGCCGATATTGCACAGCGCCTCGTCCGTCGGCTCACCAGTCGGATAGCTCAACTCAAACTCCCCAATGGCCTTCTGGTACTGCTGCTGGCACACAAATGTGTCGGCCAGCCAGTGGTGGGCATCGTGAAAATCGGCTTCAATAACAATGGCGTAGTCAAAGGCCGCCGCCGCCTGTTCATACTTTTCGAGCCGGTAGTAATACTGGCCCAGATTGTACCAGGCCGTAGCCGAATACGGGTCATCGTCGGTGAAGCGCTGGAAAAATTCTTCGTGCTCCGGGAGCCGGTCAGTAGTTTCCAGGCAGTTCAGCAGCTCCTGAACGGTAGTCTCGTTATCGGGCTGCAAGCGCAGGCTGTGCTTGTAGTGCCGCGCCGCACTCTTGAACTTATGCCAGCTTTGGTACGCCAGGCCCAGGTTGAAATGAATATCCTCCCGGTCAGGATTGCGCTCCAGCGCAGACTGAAAAAAGCGCACCGCTTCCTCAAAATCTCCGCGCTGAGTGGAGATAATACCGCGGGTTACGGCCACGTCGGCATTGTCAGGGTCGCGGGTAGCTACGCTGGCAATTTGGCGCTCGGCCTCGGCATAGTCGCCCCGCATGGCGGCAATCTGGGCGCGGTCAATCAGTAGCTCAGTCGAAAAAGGGTACTGGCTAAGAGCGGCTTCACAGGCTTGCTGCGCCTTATCGAAGGCAGCCGAGGTCACATAGTGGTCAATAATTACTTCAAACTCTTCTAGGTCAAAAAACGCGGCGGCGTCATCCGCCAGCATACGTTCGTAGCGCCGCACGGTATCTTGGGCTGCTCGTGGGTCGTCAAATGGTTCGTTCATGCGCATAATAATCATGAATTATAACAGATAGCTTTCCCTACCCCTGCTAATAGAATGCCAACCCGAGCAACTACAATCAAGGTATCTGAAAAGCCAACTTGGGAAGCGGCCGGCCTTATTCAAGGAGATGAAAACAGGCCAGTCGAACTTCGCTAAGTTACAACCGACGGCCAAGCCGTCCGGTTCGTTTCGAGGGTAGTAGCCAGCCAGGCTACGGTTTCGGCTAACGGGCGAAATTCCAGCCCCGTAGTGCGTTGCGCCTTGCTAGCGTCGTACGCTATGGCCTGCCGGCCCGTGCGGGCCGTATCGCGGGTGATGAGCGGCCGCGCTCCGGTAAGCAGCGACCGGGCGTGCTCTAGCCGCCAGATGACTTCGGCTACCCACGGCGGTACAGCCACGCTGGGTGGCCGCCGGCCAAATGCCTGGGCCAACATAGCCAGTACCTTCCCGAGAGGCTGCACGCCCGCGTTGAGGATATAGCGGGCCGGGGGCAGGTCAGGCAGGTCGAGCGTGAGCCGCAGCAGGTGGGCCACTACATCCCGCACATCTATAAAGTTGATTTGGTTGGGAGTGTAAAATCTGTGTTCGTCGTAGGCGTAGCGCAGCAGTTGCGTGCTGCTCCGGTGCCAGTTGCCGGCTCCAAGTACGATGGAAGGGTTGACAATAACGGCCGATAGGCCTTCGGCTACCCCTCGCCACACTTCCAGCTCAGCCAGGTATTTGCTGGTAGCGTAAGCCGAATGGCTCGCTCCCAGGTCCCACGTAGCGGCTTCGTCTAGTAGGCGGGGGGTAGGGGCCGCCAGCGCATCGGCCCCGCCAGCCGTGGCCGTCTGCCCCAGGGCAGCTACCGACGACACGTAGCCCAGCCGAATGGCGGGACGGCGCAAGCAGGCATTTACTACAGCTGCGGTACCCTCTACGTTTACTTGCAACAGCGCATCCTCATCCTGCGGAGCATACGAAACCAGGCCCGCACAATGCACGACGTGTGTGATTTCAGCTGTGATAGCGGTGGAAAGCAAATAAGTATCGGCTAAATCACCTTGCACCCACTCAACTCCGGCAGGGCCAGTGTCAGGCAATGAGCCACGATACAAGGCCCGCACTGCCAACCCACGCTCGCGCAGTTCCTGTAGGACAAAGGAACCAATAAGACCAGTACCGCCCGTTACAAAAATCATAGTGCCAAAATTACCCTACGCTACCGCACACATTCGTGCCCGGTTAGCCATTGGCTTTACAAAGTAGTATTGAGCAAGGGCAAAGCCAGGAGCTTGCGGAAGTAAGGCAAGTGCTGCGTCTTTTTGGCTAGCATAGCCGTGTGGCGAAGGTGGTGAGTATCAGTGCCCACGAAGTCTACCAAGGCACCATCAACCATCTTTTCGGCTACCTTGCGTGCGGCAGGCGAGTAATAACCGGCCAGCGAATTAAGGTTGAGCTGGAGTAAGACGCCATATTCCTGCCGCAGCTTCTCCAGTTCGGCAAAGCGGCCATAGAGATACACGTAGCGTTCCGGATGGGCCAGCACGGGGCGGTAGCCAGCCGCTTGCAGCTCAAAAATGGTAGTCTGCAAATTAAATGGCTCGTTGAGATACGAAGTTTCTATGAGTAGGTAGCGCTTATCGCCTCCGAAGCTAAGCAGCTCAGTACCACTCGCCAGCTTGTGGCCCAGCCACTCATCAAGATAATACTCGGCCGCACACTCCAGTACTACATCCGCCAAGCCGGCTTCTGCCGCGGCAGCCTGAAGCGTAGCTAACGCCGCCCGAATCCCTTCGGGCGTATTCTTATAAAAATCGCCCATGATATGGGGCGTCATCACCAGCTTGCGAAAGCCCATGCTACGCAACTCCCGCAATAAATCCAGGCTATGCGCGAGCGTTTCCGCCCCATCATCAAGGCCGGGGAGCAGATGCGAATGCATATCGACTCCTAGTGCCCCTAATGGTGGCGATGCTGAAAGCTCAGCACTGGCAACAATGGAATTATTACCAAATAATTGCCTCCAGAAATTGGCCATGCAGAAAGGTACTAGCTGAACAGGCCTTTGATACGCTCCCCAAGCGTAGGCTTAGCTACTGTCTCCTCATAGTAACCCATGCCCTGGGTACCGTAGCCGTAGCCGTAGCCATAGCCGTAGCCATAGCCATAGCCATAGGAGCCTTGTGCCTTCGCGTCATTAAGAATAGTTGACATGCGCGTAAACTGGTTATTGCGCATGAGGCGGTTCATGTTTTTGAGAAATGCCTTGCGGGAATAGTTGGCCCGCACAATGTATATCGGTACATCCGCTTTACGCATAATGAGAATGCCATCCGTCACTAATCCAACTGGTGGAGTATCAATCAAAATGACATCGTACGTGTGGTATAATTCTTCTAACATCAGGTCGAAACGAGGACTTAGTATTAATTCTGACGGATTAGGGGGGGTAGGGCCGGCCGATATAAAATCCAGCGATTCAATACTTGTATGCTGTATGCATTCCGTGACGGTATGTCTTTCAATGAGAATTGTACTTATACCACGTACGTTTTCTGCGTCAAAAGCCAGGTTTACTTTTGGCTTTCGCATGTCTAAATCAAGAATAATTACTCGCTGACCTGATAGAGCGATTATGCCTCCTAAATTTACGGTAACAAACGTTTTGCCTTCACCTGATATTGTAGACGTTACCGAAATCAACCTCTTTTTATTAGCTGGACTAATGAAATCAAGATTGGTCCGGATAGAACGAATAGATTCTGATACGGACGATTTTGGATTTTTGTCTACAACCAGGCGTGATATATTTAGCTGCTCTTTCTCGTAGGTAGGAATTACACCTAATACAGACGCTTTTGTATTACGCTCCAACTCATTGATACTAGTGATAGTGTTATGCATCAGATAGCGCGTTCCAATTAATCCCAGTCCTAAAATCAAGCCACCTGCTAAGCCGATAGCATAAACAAGTAGTTTCTTAGGCGATATAGGCTCTTCCGGAGCAAAGGCTGGCGAAAGTATTTGAAAATCAGCGGTAGTACCGGCATTTTTAATGTTATATTCTACTTTTTTTTCCAGTAACATTTGATAGCTATTGCCATAAAGCTCTAGTGGACGCTTTAAGCGCTCCAACTCTGTTTCCTTGCCTGGAATTGATTGTAGCTCGTTGCTCAACTTGCTTCGTTGGGTATCAAGTAACGCAATTTGATTGCTTAGCTGTTTCTGCGTTTGGACTAGCTGATGCTGTAAAGTTGTCTGCGCAAATTTTAATTGCGCGAGGGGCCCCTGTACCGCTTCCAACTGGTCCTGATAAGAGCGCCTTATACGCCGCAGATTTTGCTGTAACGCATTCAGATTGTTCAACTGCTGCGATAATGCCGGGTCTTCAAGTAATGCCAGGCCCGGAATTGTTTGGTCAACAGTCACTTCGTCACTGGGAGTCAAGCGCTCTGCGGACGCAAGGCGACTTACTTCGGCTAGAAGTGTGAGCTTTTGCTCTAGTTTTAACCTGTTCTCTTCAATCTTTTCCAGTTTAGCAGTTATGGTTCCAAGTTCGCCTTTGGCGTCGTACGTACCGTTTCGCTGTACGAAGTTTTTTAAATTATCTTCAGCTTTAGCAAGATTTTCGCCATTCTCCCCCAGTTGTTTATCTAAATAAGCCAGAGATTTTTCAGTTGTTTCTTGCTTATGCGCGAGCTTGACATCCCGATATACTGTATCTAACGCATTGACAATCCGTTGTGCTTTGATACGGTTGTTATCTAGAAAGGAAATTTGGAGCGTGCTGGCACTTGGATTTAATACCTCAGCTTTCAGATTACGGTCAAGGTATGAATTAATAGTATTGTCATCTAAAATTACAAAATGATAAGCGGCATCAAGTTGTGGGGAAAAAAGGGAGGGTAAAAGCTGTAGGCTTATGCCTGGCAGCTTAATTAATTGTCCAAACTTATAATTACCTCCCAGCGTTGTATTTCCTATTTCTACATTGAGGTTATAATTTTTTGCGTCAATATATTCAACGTTAAATTTGTGGTTATAATAAATGGGGTCGCTTATGGTATATTTAACCTGGTAAGGGCAGATGCCGAATAACTCGGTTTCCAATACTGTCCCTTGGGTATAATAATTTATATCCAACGGTACTGTTTGCTTAAGCCTTTTATAAGTAAGTCCAGACTTGATTAGTTCTACTTCACCAGCCAATTGCGAAGCCTGGTTGTTATCTCCGCCACTTAAAGCCATTCCTAATCCTAAAGCATTAGCATCGCTACGGTCGTCTATTTTTAAAATTGATGTAGCTTCATAAATTGATTTAGTATACCGTAAATAGAGCCAAGAGGCGGTAATTCCTAGCGCAAGTAGCATAATTACCCACGGTAAACTACGACGAGCAACTAGCACTAAGGTGCTCAAGTCGAAGTTATCCCCGTCTTCGATGTCTTCCTCGGCAAAGCTGTTTCCGGTAGGCGGTACAGCTTCGCCGCTGGTACTAGCCCGCCGGATTAACTCTTCCAATTCCGCGTTTTCAGTGGATGCCATAATTCGAGTCGGGAAAAGCCGGATAGATTATCTAAAAAAATAAATTATTGTTATCTTCGAATCAAGGTATAAATAAACCCTGATGTAGTTAGTAAAAGAGTAAATAGACTAAGTACAGGGGATGCATCTGTTATTGCTTCAAGCAAGGGACGCCGTATAGGTTGAATATAAATAATATCGTTAGGCTCAACCTGTAGATTACCTCGTCGCATGCCTTCCAGCGTACCAAGGTCAATAAATTGTACTTGCGGATTCTTTAAATCGCCACGGATAATACGAATATTATTGATGCGCCCACCATAGCGTGCCGCACCACCGCCCCCTCCTCCTCCATCGGCACCACCGGCCAACGCCAATACTTCCAATAAGTTCATATTATCATTATTGAGGGAAATAACCTGTCCCCCAGGGGCGCCGAGTATAATAACGCGATTATTTGTTACGGCTGTCTTAACGAAGGTTTCCTTATAGAATGTATTATAGCGAAGCTGTAAAGCACTGTCGGCTTGAATAAGGGTTAAGCCTTGGACTTTCACCCGGTCGACAAGGGGTAGGCGGGCGGTACCATCGGCCTGCACCACGAACTGCGTACTACCGGGAATAGAACCAGCACCTTGCCCTACATTGCGTTGCCCTGAACCTGCACCAGGCGTAACTGATGTGCTGCCAATGCTGGGAGAGCCAAATTGCAGCTCGCCATTTGGGTCGATAAGTCGCTCTCCTTTATTAGTATAGACCTGGACATTCAGGATGTCATTGGAACGTATCCGGTAATTACGGTCTGTGCGGTTAACTGCTCGTCGCAGCTTCGCCGTATCAATCACGCCATCAGCTCCTTTGGTGAGCTGAAACATAGTGCGTTGGCGATAGTACTTGCTGGTAACGCACGACGAAAGCATGCAAAGTACTGGTACTACCAAGAGCAGAAACCGGCGTAGCGGTAGAGACGAAAGCCCAGTAAGAATAAACAAGAGGATGCTAGTTCATCAAAAGTGTGTTGGCGGAAGGAGGAGCTAACGAACACCTTTGAAAGGTAAAAAATGTCCCAAAAGTAACTCATTTACCTGGGGCTTTCAAAAATTACGTGTCTGCGCTAACTCAAGGTAGCTGGCTAGAGCCGTCTGGCAATCGTAGTTTTACGGTTATAAATGCTCGCTGACAAGGCTAGCACAAATTCTTCTCTCCCTACCCACCCCTTTTAATTTAGAATTATGGAAGCTGCCGTAGCTATCGAGAACCAAGCCATGATTGCGCAGATGGTGCGCGATTTTGGGATTCAGCACATCAAGCCGCAGATGATGCGCTGGGATGAAACCCAGGAGTTCCCACGCGACGTGTTTCGCCAGTTGGGCGAGTTAGGACTAATGGGCGTGCTCGTGCCCCCGCAATATGGCGGCTCCGGCTTTGGCTACCAGGAATACGTGACGGCAATTGTTGAGCTGTCCAAAATTGATGGCAGCATCGGGCTGAGTATGGCAGCGCATAACTCGCTCTGCACCGGCCACATTCTGCAGCACGCTTCTGAAGAGCAAAAGCACCACTACCTGCCCCGCTTAGCCACGGGCGAGTGGCTGGGTGCCTGGGGCCTCACGGAGCCCAATACCGGCTCGGATGCCGGCAACATGCGCACGACCGCCGTGCTCGATGCTGATGGCGAGCACTACATCCTCAACGGGGCCAAAAACTTTATTACCCACGGCAAAAGTGGAGATGTAGCGGTGGTTATTGCCCGGACGGGCGAAGTCGGGGACTCGCACGGCATGACGGCCTTCATCTTGGAGCGCGGCACGCCGGGCTTTGCGGGGGGTAGGAAAGAGGATAAGCTCGGAATGCGGGCCTCGGAAACTACGGAACTGATTTTTACCGACTGCCGGGTGCCCAAAGCAAACGTCATTGGCAAGGTGGGCGACGGCTTCGTGCAAAGCCTGAAGGTGCTCGACGGCGGGCGTATCAGCATTGCGGCCCTGAGCCTGGGTATTGCCCAGGGAGCTTACGAAGCGGCGTTGCAATACAGCAAAGAGCGCCAGCAGTTCAACCAGCCCATCAGCAATTTTCAGGGCATCGCGTTTAAGCTGGCTGATATGGCAACCGAGATTGAGGCCGCCAGCCTGCTCACCTACCGCGCCGCCGAGATGAAGGACCGGGGCGAGAATGTCAACCTGGAATCGGCGATGGCTAAGCTGTATGCCTCCGAAGTAGCCGTGCGCACGGCTAACGAAGGCGTGCAAATCTTCGGCGGCTACGGCTACACCAAAGACTACCCCGCCGAAAAATACTATCGCGACGCCAAGCTCTGCACCATTGGCGAAGGCACCAGCGAGATTCAAAAACTGGTAATCGCGCGGGCCTTGTTAAAATAAGTTTGTAGTGAGCCTGTTTAGAGTTTTGTTAGAACGTCATGCTGAGCTTGTCGAAGCATCTCGCCCGCTTCGTTGAGCGGCTCATACGAAGCGGGCGAGATGCTTCGACAAGCTCAGCATGACGTTCAGTAATGATTTTTCTGAAACCCTAACCAGGCTCAGTACCAAAAGCCAGCTTGCAAAGATTTTCTTGCAAGCTGGCTTTTGGTATTAGTGAGTGAGCTATGCGAACTGACCCGTGAAGCGGTCCACGACCTGGCCCGAGGCCATCGTGGGGCCTTCGTAGCTGTGGCAGGAGCCTAGGCTCAGAGCTAGGAAGCATAAGTGCGGTCGCATATTAGAAGTGAATCGTGACCGTAACCGTATCAAAGTTGGAGACCGTTAAGGGTTTTTGAAACTCAGTTACTTTGGCCTTTTCGTCTATTATCCTCCAATAAATTAACCCGGCAGAATTCGATTGAGTAGGGCGTACAAAAGAAAAATTACCAGGGCCAACATTCTGATTATCACCCGAACCATTATAGCCAGTTGTGGTCAGCCCGATTTTAGAAGCGGGCGGGTCGTCCACGCAGTTGATTTTGACCCAGGCGGGGGCGGCGGTCTTGACCAGCAGGTTGTCGTTCTTGCTGCCGTTTTTCAGGATGGGGCTATCGCCGTAATCACTGGCGTAGCCGCTGGGCGTGGAGGCGAACAGCGTGTAGTTGACGGGCTTTTTAGCCTCGAAGGCGAGCGAGAAGCGCCCCTGCGCGTTAGCTTCCACGCTGTTGCCGAAGTTAGTGCCGCTCAGGCCCTGGCCCGAGGCTAGACCCGCTACCTGCACCGTGGCGTTGGGCACGGGCTGGCCCGTGAAGCGGTCCACGACCTGACCCGAGGCCGTCGTGGGGCCTTCGTAGCTGTGGCAAGAACTTAAGGCCAGGAGCAACAATGAAAAAGAGGCAGCTTTCATAATGTGAGGAGGAAAAATGATGAATAAAAATGCCGGATGCGGAAGCCCCGTGTCCCTGATAAGCTACTGCGGTAGGGTAGTGGGAGGCAGCCGGTTCGCCCGGCTGCCTCCGGTCCCGGAAGTTAGTGCTGCACGCTGAGCTGGTGCCTGGTCACGGTTTTGCCGCGCTTAATCGTGACCTGGTAGAGCCCGGCCGGCCAGGTGGCGGTCGGCAGGCGCAGGGTCGGGGCCGTCACGTTGTCCGCGTCGAACACCTTGTTGCCCTGCCCGTTGTGTACCAGCACCTGCATAGTGGCCGCGCCGCTCGGGGTAGCCGTGCTGCTCGTGCTGGCTGCCGCTGGCGCAGCGGCGGTCCGGCTCGTGGCCGGGGTTTCATCCACGTTGGCCACGTCCACGAAGCCATCGGCCGGGTTAGGAAAGAGTACCACCTGGTACTGCGGCTGGCCGTAGTAGGTGGCGCTGGCCTGCTCCCGGCCGCTGGTCACCACCACTTTCACCAGCACTACGTGGCCGGTGTTGCCCCCCAGGCAAGTGCCGAAGCTGGGGTTGTCCACGAACTGGCCCTGAAAGCCGTTGCCCGTGCCGCTGAAGTCCACGAACCACTGGTAGTGGTAGGTGCCGGCGCCCCCGCCGCCGCTGGCCACCACCGTCCACTGCCCATAGTTGGGCCGGCCGGCGTTGGAGCTGCACCAGTCGCGGTACACGAACGTGCTGAAGCTGACGCTGAGGGGGTCCAGGCCGGACGAGCGGCAAGCCAGGTTGCCCAGGCCCAGGGCGGGGTTGGCGGCGAAAGTGGCCAGCGGGCTGGTGGTGTAGGTGCCCCCGCCGGCGGTCACGATGCTGGCCGGGTCTTCCACGCAAACGTAGGCCCCCTCTTCCACCACCACCTGGCCCAGGCTGGTGAGCGTCGCGCCCTGGCGCACTACCAGCGTGCCACCGCGCTGCACGCGCAGCACCGAGCCGGCGTTCACGGTCGTCTGGCTGCCCGGCGCGCAGGTCCAGCAGGCTGTTGTTGGCGACGCGCAGGTTGCCAACGTGGGTGTCATTGGGCTGGCCCAGCGTCAGGCGGCCCCCCTGGTCGAGCTGCACCCGGCTGCCGCAGCTCGACGTGTACACCTCGAAGGCGTCTTCTTTGCGGTCGTTGGCCGTGTTCACGCCGCCGCTATTGGGCAGGCCGGCGTTGTTGATGAACAGTTGCCCACCCGCGCCTACTTCTACCGAGGGCAGCAGCCGGCGGTAGAGGCTGCCGTAGTTGTAGGTGCCGGTCAGCAGCGCCGGCAGGTTGTGCGCCGATTCCCGCAGCTCGTTCAGTATCCAGGCGGTGTTATTGCTAGTGTAGGTCGGATTACTGTGTTGGGAAGGCAAGCCATCGGTAATGTTTATGTGCGGCTCACTGATGCCTTGAGGCGCGTAATAAGCTTCAAAAGCATACTTGCTAGGGTCTGGACGTTTTGAGTCAGGAATATTATTTTCGATGTTATAATACAAATCCGGCTTATAAATCGGGCCGGTTGCCGCTACGTCCAGGGCGCTGATGGCGGGGATGAAGGTCTGGTAGTTGCTGCCGGATTTCAGGAAGCCATTAGCGTCTTTCTCCGCATCGCTGGTGGTAGTTCGGGTGCCGCCGGGGGCCTGGTCGTAGGTGGGGTAGCTGCTGTTGACCTGGGTGTAGTGCCATACCCACCTATACTCAAAGGGCCGGTGGTAGCGAAATATGACGTTGTCTTTGCCGCGTGAGCCGGCTCCGGGCAAGGAGTTAGCGATGTTGTCGCCCCAGCCACCGACAAAATTGCCAGCAAACGTACTGGTAAGCAGCTCCATGCCGGGAAACGCCCCCGGCAGCGCCTGCCCCAGGCGGTTGCCATCCGCGATGGCTACTTTGCGCATCAGGCCAGGATAAGAGCCGGGGGAAGCCTGCCAGGCCTGCCACTGGGTGCGTAGGGAAGTGGCATCCGGACTGAAATGGTAGACCATCATTTGCTGAGAGGCCGGACGCATTAGCTTATCGCGTTGGATGTCAAAGTCACCGCCCCCGACAACCACGCCACGCAGCCGGTCTATCATGTACTGTATCCCCAGCGGAATATTCGCGCCCCGGTGCGGCGAGTCAATCGAGACGTAGAGCTTGCTGTTGTGGCACAGGCCCTGCTGTTCCATCCAGGCCAGGGCGAAGCGGGCCACCTGCCCGCCCATGCTCGCCGCCGTCACGATGGTTTCGTTGGCATCGGCCGTGCGGTTAGCGGGATTATTAATGTAGTCGAGCAGTTCCACCAGGGTCATGGCATTGCTCTGAATGTGCGTGGCCCCGTCGGAGAAATCCAGGTACACCAAATCATAGCCCAGCGCGGTCAGCTGCTCCCGAAACCGGGGCAGCTTTTCCACGGCCAGAAAGTCATCATTGTAGTCCACCATCTCATTCCAGCCCGCGGTGCCGTTGCGGTAGGTGCCCGTTTGAGCGGCCCGTGTCAGCACATAATCGGTGATGAGGCTGGTTTGAGTGGGGGTAAAAATAGAACAAAATCCCTTCGTATTGTAATCACAGCCGAAATCAATGCCTTCCACGAATATCAGCGGCTTGCGAAACTTTTTCGTGGTGTTTCCATCTCCCCATTTCACCCAGCCCAGCGCGGCAGCTGCCGGAAAATTATTCCAGGTGTGCGAGGCCTTTAGCCCCAGCACCGCATCGGGTAGCACGGAAAGGGTAGTAAGGGTAGCAAGGGTTGAAAGAGCCTGGTAGCCATTTGCTGGGTTTACCACCGAAAAGGTACCCGCAGGCAACTGCGGCGTGGGCGGGGGTAAGGTGACTACCGGCGGCATAGGAGGCACCGGGGTGCCCGGCACCGTCAGAGAATAGAGATTGCCTGGATTAATGGGTGGGCTCTGGTACAGGTTCAGCGACACGCTGGAGTTCATGGCCACCGAGCGCGGTCCGAGGCCATCGCCAAAATCAATAGTCAGCGTAGCGGGGGGCAGCGTAGCGCCCAGCCAAAAATCGCTGCCCACCCACACCGTAGCCGCGCCGCTGGCGGGCAGCGGCCGGGCCAGCGCCACCGCGAACAGGTTGCGCTGCTGGTAAGGGCTGCTACCAAAATTAGGTCCATCATACACGCGCCCCGCCGCCGAGTCAATGCGAATCAGACCCTGAGCCGCGGCGTCGGGCCGCAACTCATCGTAGCGGTAAGCCAGCATCACCAGCGGAATCTGCCCGGCATCTATCCGGCTGCTGACGGCCTGCCGCAGGCTGGCCAGCGTCGGTAGCCCGGTCGGGTTGGGCGCGGCCTGGTAATATTCCCAGTACTGCTCTGCCAGTTACTATAGGTATTGGTCGCGGCTCCCGCGCTACCATCGTAGTTGTGCGGACCCCATACGGCCGGTATCCGGTCCATCAGAATGCCGGTTGCCAGGCGGCTGGTATTCAGGGTACTGTAGGCGGCGCGCAGGTCCTGCGCCAACGACGTGGTATCGCCGGCTTCCCGAATAACCTGCCCGCAACTCAGGGTGCTAACCAGCAATGTCAGTAGGCCAATAAAAAACTGCTTCATAAAAAAATGGTAAAGGGTGAGAAACAAGACCCCGCCAGCCCGTGCTGGTCTAAGGCGACGGTGAAGGTTACCCGCCCACCCGTCGCCAGTCAATATTAATTTCACTTATAAAAGACTCCAGAAATCATCTTAATTTCTTGTAAATTGCTGAATTATAGAAGGTTAAGCTCTATATTTTGAGACTTTACAAAAACAATTCTGAAGCAATAAGTAGAAGCAAAAAATTGCCATTTCTTGGCAACTAAGTATTCAAGGGAGTCCAAAGATTAGTTTTTTTGCCGGTGAATCTTTGACCAGCGCGATGGACATCTTCGGTGCTGTCGAACAGATTGTGCCAACTGATTTTTTTATCCTCATGCGCCTGCGTATCTTTGCGGCCCGTTTGCCCTGAAAGAGACTCCTCACTCCCCGATATGATTATCGTTCAAATCAAAGACAACGAAACCGTTGACCGTGCGCTGAAGCGCTTCAAAAAGAAGTTCGAGCGCACTGGCGTGCTGAAAGAGCTGCGTCGCCGCACGTTCTTCCAGAAGCCTAGCATTACTAAGCGCAAGCTGAAGCAAAAGGCAGTTTACAAGCTGGCTACCTACGGCCCGGAAAGCGAATAGTCATTCGGCCTGCTAGGGCAAGAAGTTCTTAAAAAGCCCGTCCGGATGCTGCGTAGCACCCGGACGGGCTTTTCGCGTTGGCCAAATCAGATTGGAAAATAGTTTTTCGCTACTTTGCACCATGCCCTACCCCCTTAACTATCGGTAGCGTTGTTGCATGGACGAATTTCTGGATTTTCTACGCTACGAGAAGCGTTTTAGCCCGCACACTGTTACTTCGTATCAGACTGATTTGACGCAGTTCGCTACGTATCTGCGGGCAGAGTACGAGCTGGCTGAGCCGGCGCAGGCCACGCACCCGCTCATTCGGGGGTGGGTAGTGAGCCTGATGAGCCAGGACCTGGACCCGCGCACGGTGAACCGCAAAGTGGCCTGCCTGCGCTCCTTCTACAAATTTTTGCTGCGCGCCCACCAGATTGAGGCCAACCCGATGCTACGCATCAAGGCGCCCAAAATGGCCAAAAAGCTGCCTGAATTCGTGCCCGAAGAGTCGCTGAACCGCTTGCTGAATTCCTTTGAGTTTGAGAACAGCTTTGCTGGCGTTCGTGACCAGCTGGTGCTCGAAACGCTATATGGCACGGGCATCCGGCTTTCCGAGCTGCTGGGTATTACGGATAATGACTTGGATATCAGCGCGCGCACGGTGCGCGTAACGGGCAAGGGCAACAAGCAGCGCATCGTGCCGCTAAATCCCTCACTGCTGCTGGTACTGGAAAAATACCGGGGTAAGCGCGCCGCTGAGTTTGGGCCAACTGCCTCCAGCAAGTCCTTGCTACTCACCGATAAAGGTGAGCCACTCTACGAGAAGCTGGTGTACCGCACCGTGAAAAAGTACCTGAGCCAGGTATCGACCTCGGCGGCGCATCAGCATCCGCACGCGCTGCGCCACGCGTTTGCTACCCACCTGCTGGGCAAGGGAGCCGACCTGAACGCTATTAAAGAACTGCTGGGCCACGCTAGCCTGGCGGCCACGCAAGTGTACACGCACTTGTCCGTTGACCGCCTGAAATCCGTATTTGAACAAGCCCACCCTCGGGCTTGACTAGCTTATTGGTTATAGTTGCCAGGTTTTTAATTGGTGTTTAGGCTGTTGAAATATCTTTTCTCAACAAGCCAGCACCGGTTCAAAACGTTAGGCAGTCTAGCCCATAAGTGCTACTTCCCACCACCATTCCCTCTTTGCCCATGAAAGTGCAAATGCAGTCGGTTCATTTCGATGCCGACAAAACTCTACTCGACTTTATTCAGCAACGCCTCAACAAGCTGGAGCACTTCTACGACCGCGTCACAGATGGCGAAGTCATCCTGCGCCTCAACAACAAGGATGGCGCAGCCAATAAAACCGTTGAAATCAAGCTGATGGTCCCCGGCAGCACGCTCTTCAGCCAGGAAGATGCCACTTCCTTCGAAGCCGCTACCGACGCTGCGGTAGAGGCTTTGAAGCGGCAGATTACCAAGCATAAAGAGAAGACGCTGAGCCACTAGCTATTATGGCATCATTAAAAAAGCCCTGGCCGCGTGATGCGGCCAGGGCTTTTTTGTGAAGCGGATAAAGCTACAGCTTAAAAGCAGCTTTAATCTGGTCCACGTAGTCAAGCTTTTCCCAGGTAAAGGTTTCAAACGTCTCCTCTTCACCGTCTTTCCTCTTTACCGTGACGGTACCGGGCTGGCGGCCCATGTGGCCATAGGCGGCGGTTTGGCCAAAGATGGGGTTGCGCAGGCCCAGGCGCTCCACGATGGCGTAAGGGCGCAGGTCGAACAGCTCGTTGACCTTATCCGCGATTTCGCCATCAGTCAGGGGTTGGCCGGCGGCATTTTTGGCTTTCGTGGTGCCATAGGTAGTCACGTAGAGGCCCACCGGCTTGGCCACGCCGATAGCATAGGCCACCTGCACCAGTACCTGGTCGGCCACGCCGGCCGCCACGAGGTTTTTGGCGATGTGGCGCGTGGCGTAGGCCGCCGAGCGGTCCACTTTGCTGGAGTCTTTGCCCGAGAAGGCGCCGCCGCCGTGGGCGCCCTTGCCGCCGTAGGTATCCACGATGATTTTGCGGCCCGTCAGGCCCGAGTCGCCGTGCGGGCCGCCAATGACGAACTTGCCCGTGGGATTGATGTGGTGCTTGATATTGCCCGTGAACAAGGCCTGCATATCAGGAGTAAGGCTGGCCTTCACCCGCGGAATGAGCAGGTTGATGACATCCTGCTTGATGCGGGCCAGCATTACTTCTTCCGACGCGTCGAAGTCGTCGTGCTGGGTGCTGATAACGATGGCCTCAATCGCCTCGGGCCGGTGGTCGTCGGAGTAGCGAATCGTGACCTGGCTCTTGGCATCGGGGCGCAGGTAGGTCATTTCCCTACCCCCCTTGCGGATGGCGGCCAGCTCCTGAAGCAGGCTGTGCGACAAATCCAGGGCCAGGGGCATATAGTTGGCTGTCTCGTTGGTGGCGTAGCCGAACATCATACCCTGGTCGCCGGCACCCTGCTCCTCCGGAGCCTGGCGCACTACCCCCTGGTTGATGTCGGGCGACTGCTCGTGCAGGGCTGACAGGATGCCACAGCTTTCGGCCTCAAACTTATACTCGGCCTTGGTGTAGCCGATGCGACGGATAACGTCGCGGGCAATGCTTTGCACATCGACGTAGGCGGAAGATTTTACTTCGCCGGCGATAACGACGAGGCCGGTAGTAACCAGCGTTTCGCAGGCAACTTTAGCGGCGGGGTCCTGGCGCAAAAAGTCGTCGAGGATGGCGTCAGAAATCTGGTCGGCAACTTTATCGGGGTGGCCTTCCGAAACCGATTCGGAAGTGAACAGATAGGGCATGGCAAGGGGCTAGACAAACAAAAACCCGCCCGTCGGGCCGGGGCGCGGCGCGGGCGGGCGGGCCGCAAAACTACTCATTAAATCCTGACCAAGCGTGCCTTGGGCCCCTAAGCGGGCGCCGGCAGCTTCTCGCACACCAGCACCACGAAGCGCCCGCGCAGGTCGGTGGTCGCGAATAAATAAATGTCGCCGCCCTCGCGAATGCCGGTGCGCCGCCGAAAATCGGCCACCGACTCGGGAAAATTACGCGTCGTAACATGCGCCCGGCCCTCGGGCCCCAGGTGATTTTTGAGGGTAGGGCCGTCGGCCTTTTCAGTCGCCAGAATCTTGAAAATCCGGCCCGGAAAATCGGCCCGCAAGTCCTGGCTGGTATAGAGGTGGCTGTGCTGTTGCAGCTTAAGGAGCTCAAAGGCCGAGCCAATGCTCCGGAACGCGCCGGCCTTGAGAATGGCGGCATTGGGCTCATAGAGGTACTGCTGCGCCTCAGCGTAGCGCGGCACGGCGCGGGCCTCGCGGGCCCGGTTCAGGCGAAACTCCTGCTGGCTGCCGTCGCGGCGCAGGTTCACGGCCAGGCGCTCGGGGTCCACGGCGGGTTCCTCGCCCAGCTCGTACAAAACTTCTTTCACCTCATTATCCACCGCCACTATCCAGAGCCGCCGCACGTGCTTCAGCTCCTGAATGGCCAGCTCAATATCGAGCATGGGCGACGTTTTGAGCAGGATGCGCGGCGCGTGGCGCAGCAGCAGGGGTAGGAGGCGCGGTACGTCGGGCTCGCAGTCGGCCAGCTTAAAAGCTTTGCCCCCCTTCTTGTCGCGCCGGGCCGGGTCGAGATACAGCCAGTCGAATTGCTGACCGCTTTGCTTGAGAAACGCCGCGGCATCACCCGTGTGGGTGGCAATATTGCTGATACCTAGCTGGTCCAGGTTGTACGCCACCACGGCGGCCAAATGGGCATCGCGCTCCACGTAGTCAACCTGGTCAACCACGGTGGCAAAATGCGCCGCGTCGGCTCCAAAGCCACCGGTGAGGTCAGCCAGGCTATCCGCACCGGCTACCAGCGCCGCCTTGTAGGTGGCCGTGCGCTCCGACGAAGCCTGCTCGACCGAAAGCGCGGGCGGAAAAATCAGCTCCTGATTGTCGGCCCAGGTGGGCAGCTTGCCGCGGGCCTTTTGGCGGGCCTGAATCTGGCGTACCAGCTCGGGCACTGGCAGGTGAGGGTGGCGGCGGGCTTGTAGGGCCAGGTGCGCCGGGTCATCGTGCAGGTGGGCAGCCACGTAGCGCCGGGCCGCCTCGGGTAAAGGAAACTCCATTGTGCAGCTACTAACGAAAAAAATGGTGAGCTGGTGCACTTGCCGCTCACAATTGAGCACCGATTCGAACTTAGGGGGTAGGGCCTGGGTGCCCCAGCTGCCTCAGAACTGCCAGCGCAGCGCGAGGCCCGGCCGGCCATTAAGCGCAGCCACGCCCACGCTGGTGGGTCGCAGCTTTGGCCACATGGTGCCGTGCGTGCCCGGCAGCGCGGTGTTGTAGGTATCAACCGCCTGCTTCAAATGCTCATTGGTGTGGCGGTTGATGAAAAGCGTTGCCAGCAAGCTAACTGCCGCTACCCCGGCGGCCGCCTGCTGCGCGCCGTTGAAATAAACCGGGTCGCCGTGGCTGAATACCTGCGACCCATAGAGTCCGACCGCGCCTACCAATAATGCCTTATCTACCAGGTACAGCGTTTTTTGGCGTTTGTAATTATCCAGCTCGGTCAGCGCCGCGGTGTTGCCCGCGAGGTAAGGCCGCAGCCTGCCGCCAAAGAAACCGGCATTTTGGTAATCTTCACCCGTTTTGCCGGGGGGCAGGAAATAGAAATTGTGCTGGTGGCCATACTGGCCACGCTCCTGGTCTTCGGGCAGCAGGCGGATGGTAGCCGGCGTGACTTGTTGTGCCTGGGCCACCTGGGTGCTGATTCCTGGGCTAAATGCAAAAAAAGATGTTGCTAGCCAATAGATTGCGCGGCTCATATAAATAAAATGTATTGTACTAGCCGGCAAAGATATGCCCCTTACGCACCGACCCAACACCCAAACAAAGCGTTATCTTTGTGGTTGAAACGAAAGACCTTTCATTTGCCAATTTATTATGGTAGCGACCAAGCCTACAACCTACGTTCCCTATAAAGTAAAAGACCTGAGCCTGGCCGAATGGGGCCGCAAGGAAATTCGCCTGGCCGAAGCCGAAATGCCCGGCCTGATGTCACTGCGCGAGGAGTTTGGCCCCAGCCAGCCGCTCAAAGGGGCGCGCATCGCGGGCTGCCTGCACATGACCATCCAAACGGCCGTGCTCATCGAGACGCTCATCGCGCTCGGCGCCGACGTTACGTGGTCGTCGTGCAACATTTTCTCGACTCAGGACCACGCCGCCGCGGCCATCGCCGCCGCCGGCATCCCGGTGTATGCCTGGAAGGGCATGACCGAGGAGGAGTTCGACTGGTGCATCGAGCAGACAATGTGGTTTGGCGAGGAGCGCCAGCCGCTGAACATGATTCTGGATGATGGTGGCGACCTCACCAACATGGTGCTCAATCAGTTCCCCGAGCTGGCCGCTGGCATCAAAGGAGTGAGCGAAGAAACCACGACCGGCGTGCTGCGCCTCATCGAGCGCGTGAAGAATGGCTCGCTGCCCTTCCCCGCGTTCAACGTGAACGACTCGGTAACCAAGTCGAAGTTTGACAACAAATACGGCTGCAAAGAGTCGGCCGTGGACGCTATTCGCCGCGCTACCGATGTGATGATGGCTGGCAAAGTAGCCGTAGTAGCTGGCTACGGCGACGTAGGAAAAGGCACCGCCGCTTCGCTGCGCGGCGCCGGCGCCCGCGTCATCGTAACCGAGATTGACCCCATCTGCGCCTTGCAGGCGGCTATGGACAGCTACGAAGTGAAGAAGATGGAGAACGCCATTCCGCGCGCCGACATCGTTATCACGACCACTGGCAACTGCGATATCATCCGCGAGGAGCATTTCCGCGCCCTCAAGGACAAGGCGATTGTCTGCAACATTGGCCACTTCGATGATGAAATCGACATGGCCTGGCTGAATAAGAACTACGGCCACACCAAAGACACGGTGAAGCCGCAGGTTGATATTTATAACATTGATGGCAAAGAGGTTATCATTCTGGCCGAAGGCCGCTTGGTGAACCTGGGTTGCGCTACCGGCCACCCGTCATTCGTGATGTCGAACTCGTTCACCAACCAGACGCTGGCCCAGCTGGAGCTGTGGAAGAACGCCGACCAGTACGAGCACCAGGTGTACACCCTGCCCAAGCACCTCGACGAGAAAGTAGCCCGCCTGCACCTCGCCAAAATCGGCGTAGAGCTGGATGAGCTGACGCCCAAGCAAGCCGACTACATCAAGGTGCCGGTGGAAGGCCCGTTCAAGTCGGACCTGTACCGCTACTAAGGGGTTAGGAAAATTCGAAATAAGCATAAAAAAGGTCCCGCCGGCATTGCGCTGGCGGGACCTTTTTTTGTGGGGTAGGGCATAGCTTGGCAAGCGCCAGCCTAATCCAGAAACTTGGTGCCGGTTAGCTGCTCGCTCATTGCCCACAGCCGTTGGTTGTTGGCCGCCGTGTTGAAGCCGCTTTTCACCGGCTCCGGCTTTTTCTTGCTGAAAAAGCCACCGCTGGTAGCTCCTACTCCCTCATTCGAAGCCAGGAAGGTGCTGGTTTCCGCACCCTTTTCGGGCGAAAGCATGAAGGGCCGGCCCAGGGCCAGCACGGCCGACAGCCAGCCGCCCGACTGCTTGCCGTAGCCCGTGGCCACCGCGCCGGGGTGCAGCGAATTGGTCGTCACGTTCGTGATGCCGTGCTCGCGCAGCCGCTGGGCCAGCTCCTGAGTAAACATAATATTCCAGAGCTTGGTATTGCCGTACTCCCACATCGGGCTGTACGAGTGCTCCGACTGAATATCGTCGAGCGTGGGCTTGGAAAAGCGGTAGGCCGTGGAGGCTACGTTGACGATGCGGGCGGCCGGGCTTTTTTGCAGCAGGCCGAAGAGCAGGCTGGTGAGCAAAAACGGCCCCAGGTGGTTGGTAGCCAGCGTCATCTCATAGCCATCGGCCGATACCTCACGCTCGGCCCCAAACATGAGGCCGGCATTGTTCACCAGCACGTCGAGGCGCGGGTACTTATCGTGCAGCTGGGCCGCCACGTCGCGCACTTGTTGCAGCACCGACAGGTCGGCCAGCACGATATCGACCCGTTCATTGCCCGTGGCCGCGATGATTTCGCGCTGCGTGCGCTCGGCCTTGCTACTGTTACGGGCCAGGATGATGACGTGCGCCCCCTGCCGCGCCAGCTCGCGCGCCGTGATTTCGCCAATGCCCGAGGTAGCCCCCGTGACGAGCATGATTTTATCTTGTAAGTCAGCCATGAATTTCGTTAATGAAGTAGCCAAGCTATACGTGGGCAGCCAGCCGAGGGTAAGCCAACGCCGAATTTCGCGCCAGCACCGCGCCTTGGCGGCTGGCTTAGGTAGCGCGGCCAGGTAACGACACAGCTCGGGCTTGTGCAGTTGCTAAAGGGCTTTGGGGAGGTTAATTAGAAAGCAAGGGGGTAGGCGCTGGCAAATTTGCAGCCTGGCCGCGCCGCCTACCTTTGCCGGCGCTTTTTAGTGTACCCGTGCCTGCGCTCTCTATCGTCATCATCACCTTCAACGAAGCGGCTAACATTGCCCGCTGCCTGCAAGCGCTGGGCAATGTGGCCGATGAAGTGCTCGTAGTTGATTCGTTTTCGACCGACCGCACGGTAGAAATCTGCCACCTGCACGGCGCGCGGGTGGTGCAGCACGCCTTCGCGGGCTACGTCGAGCAGAAAAACTTTGCCACCGACCAGGCTACATTCGACCACATTTTGCAGCTCGATGCCGACGAAGTGCTCACCGAAGAGCTGCGGCAAAGCATCGGGGTAGTGAAGGCCAACTGGCAGCACGCGGCCTATTCGCTGGCCCGCCTCACCAACTACTGCGGCACCTGGGTGCGCCACGGCGGCTGGTACCCCGACCGCAAGCTGCGTCTCTACGACCGCCGCCTGGGCCGCTGGCAGGGCCTGTTGCTGCACGAGCGCTACGAGGTGCTGCCCGGCCAAACGGTGGGTCAGCTTGCCGGCGATGCGCTCCACTATTCCTATCATTCCATCGCGCAGCACGTCAGCCAACTCAATAAGTTTACCAGCATCACAGCGCAGGAGCTGGCGCTGCGGGGCAAAACGCGGGTGACGCTGTTTCATCTGCTGGGCAAGCCGCTCTGGAAATTCGTACACGGCTACGTGTTTCGGCTGGGCTTTCTCGACGGCTTCGCGGGGCTGAGTATCGCGGCCATCTCGGCCTGGGGCGTGTTTCTAAAATTCGCGAAGCTGAAAACCGGCACCCAAAACGCTCTCGCCGCATGAGCCGGACCTTCCTCGTCTCGCGCACCGATGCCATCGGCGATGTAGTGCTGACCCTACCCGTGGCAGGCTGGCTCAAGCAGCAATACGCTGGTTGCCGGGTCGTGCTCATCGGGCGCGGCTACACGGCGGCGGTGGCGGCGGCCTGCCCGTGGGCGGATGAGTTTCTGAGTCTGGATGAATTGCTGGCCCTACCCCCCGCCGCGCAGGTGACGCGGCTGCAAGCCTACGGGGCGGCCGCCATTATCCACGTTTTTCCAAATAAGCAGCTGGCCCGGCTGGCAAAGCAGGCGGGTATTCCGGTGCGCATTGGTACGCGCAACCGGCTGTTTCACTGGCTCACCTGCAACCGGCTGGTGGCCCTCAGCCGTCGCCACTCGCCCCTGCACGAGGCGCAGCTCAATATGCGGCTGCTGGCGCCGCTGGGCTGCCCTACCCCCCTCGCGCTGGCCGAAGTGGCCGCGCTGGTGCGGCTGCGGCCTGACGCGCCGCTGCGCCCGCGGTGGCAGCAGCTACTGGCCGCGCGGCGGCCCGGCCAGCTCAACATCATCTTGCACCCGCGCAGCCGGGGTAGCGCCCGCGAGTGGGGCTTACCGCACTTTGGCCAGTTGGCCCGGCTGTTGCACGCGGCGGGGCACCGGGTTTTTATCAGCGGCACGGCCGCCGAGGGCGAGGAATTGGCCGACTGGCTACGCGAACATGCCGCTTTCCTGGCCGCCGACCTCACCGGGCAGCTCGACCTGCCCGAGTTTATTGCCTTCATCGCGGTGGCCGATGGGCTGGTGGCGGGTAGCACCGGGCCGCTGCACCTGGCCGCGGCGCTGGGCCGCCACGCGCTGGGGCTGTATCCGCCAATAAAGCCCATGCACCCTGGCCGCTGGGGGCCGCTTGGGCCGCACGCCAGCTACCTGGTTTTTGACCGGCCCGATTGCCAGGACTGCCGCACGCAACCTGCGGCCTGCACCTGCATAAAAGCTATTGAGGCCGCTACGGTAGCCGCTTATATTGTCCAATGGCAGCCTTTACCAGCAAACTAGCACCTGCTTGCTACCGTAAGTGGTTTCATGGTATGCTCATTAGCACAAAATTGGTTTGGTTACGTTAGGCTATTCGGCCAATCAGCTAACTAAATCGCTGCTATCTGGTCTTACTTTTGCCCAACTGCTGACTTATATCCGCCTTATCTACTATTTATGAGTGACTCTCCCGAACGGGTGAAGCTGAGCAAAGAGGAAAAAGACCGGCGCTTCCAGGCCGAGTTAATGCCCGTGCTCGACCCGCTCTACAACTTCGCCTACCGCCTCACGCTCGACGAAGACGATGCCAACGACCTGGTGCAGGAAACCTACCTCAAGGCGTACCGCTTTTTTGAGTACTTCGAGCCCGGCACCAATGCCAAGGCGTGGCTTTTTCGCATCCTGAAAAACTCGTTTATCAACGATTTTCGGAAGAAAAGCAAGCAGCCCGCGAAGGTAGATTACAGCGAAGTTGAAGGATATTACAACCCCGATGAAGTAGAAGGTGATGCCGATACCGGCGCCTCCTCATCGGACATGCGGCAGCAGTCAACCCGCGACCTGATTGGCGACGAGGTAGCCAGTGCCCTAAACTCGTTACCCGTTGATTTTCGGACAGTTATCATCTTGTGCGACCTTGAGGGCTTCACCTACGAGGAAATGGCTAAGGTGCTCGATATTCCCATCGGCACGGTGCGTTCGCGCTTGCACCGGGCCCGTAATTTCCTCAAAGACAAGCTGGAAAAATATGCCTCCTCGATGGGTTACGGGAACGATGCCTCACAGGACACAGTTAATGACGCCGAACACGACGACGAAAATACTTAATTTCTCCTTCACCATTTTAACCCCAGGCTAAGACCCTGTTCCCGACTCGCTCATGGAAGCTATCGCTACTACAACCAATCTGTCGGCCCCCCTTGCCTCGCCTCTGGCCAGCGCCCCCGACTGCGACCGCGTGAACATTGTACTTGACCAGCTTCTCGAAGGACGGGTCCTGACGGAAGAAGATGAGGACTACCTCATTCACCACGGCGAAGACTGCTCGCCCTGCTTCGAAGATATCAAGAAGCAGCAGGTTTTTATCGGCTTTCTCAACGAGAAAGTAGGCCGGCGCTCGGCCCCTATGGCCCTGCCGCACGCCATCATGGCGCGCTTGCACGCCGAAATGGCCTAGCTTTGCAGCCCTATGCAGGGCAAAATCATTGTATTCTCGGCTCCTTCGGGAGCGGGTAAGACGACTATCGTGCACCGGCTCATGGGGTTAATCCCTGAGCTGAGTTTTTCCATCTCCGCCTGCACCCGCGACCGCCGGGGGCGCGCTGAGGTTAATGGCAAAGACTACCACTTCATCTCCGTGGCGGATTTCCAGGATAAAATCCGCCACGACGAGTTTGTGGAGTGGGAAGAAGTGTACGAAGGCGCCTTCTACGGCACGCTAAAATCGGAGATTGAGCGCATCTGGGCCAACGGCCGGCACGCCATTCTCGATGTGGACGTGAAAGGCGGCTTGAGCATCAAGGAGTTTTACAAAGACCGGGCGCTTGCCGTGTTTGTGCGGCCACCATCCATCGAGGTGCTGGCTCAGCGCCTCATGGCGCGGGCCACCGACTCTACTTCCAGCATTTCTTCGCGGGTGTACAAAGCCACGTTCGAGCTTGCCTTTGAGGATAAGTTCGACGTGACGGTTGTCAACGACAACCTCGAAGAAGCCGTGGCCCACGCCGAGCAGCTGGTGCGCGATTTCGTTACGCAAGACGCCGCGCCGGAAGTGATATGACGCCCGCTGGCTCCGAAGCCTCCCGCCGCGTGGGCCTGTTATTTGGCTCCTTCAACCCGGTACACACCGGCCACCTCATCCTGGCCGAGTACTTTGCTACCCGCACCGACTTGGCCGAAGTCTGGCTGGTGGTATCGCCGCAAAGCCCTTTCAAGGTGGGCGATGAGCTGCTGCCCGAAGCCCAGCGGCTAGCGTTGCTCGAACTGGCCGTGGCCGACAACCCGCACCTGCGCGCCGAAGCCATCGAGCTGTCCCTACCCCGTCCCAGCTATACCATCGTGACCCTGGATGCGTTGCGCGCGCGCTACCCCGGCCACGAATTTGTGCTGCTGATGGGTGCCGATAACCTCTCGGGCCTGCTGCGCTGGCGCGCGGCCGACCGCCTCACCCAAGAGCCTGACCTGTACGTGTACCCCAGGCCCGGCGCTGCGCTGCCCGATTTGGCGCCCTACCCCCGTGCCCGCGTGGTAGCCGCGCCGCTACTCGATATATCCGCCACGTTCATCCGCCAGAGTATTCGGGAGGAGCAAAGCATCCGCTACCTGGTGCCGGCAGCCGTCGAACAGGAAATTACGGCCCAGGGCTATTACCGCTAAGCCAACCCACTAACTAAGCCGGCCCCGCTACTTCCAGCATAGGAAGTAGCGGGGCCGGCTCGGTGAAGGGGGGTAGGGACCTCAGATGGTCATAATCTCCGATTCCTTCTTGGTGAAAAGCTTGTCAACCTCGGCAATGTGCACGTCGGTGTACTTCTGCACCTTGGCTTCGGCATCTTTCACGGCATCCTCGGGGGCGCCGTCTTTTTGCAGCTTGCGCAGGGCCTCGTTCACGTCTTTGCGAATGCCGCGCACCCGTACCTTGCCGCTTTCGGCCTCATTTTTCGCCTGCTTCACGAGGTCGCGGCGGCGCTCTTCGGTCATGGGCGGAATATTGAGGCGCACGCCATCGGCATCAGCGATGGGATTCAGGCCCAGGTCGCTGTTTTTGATAGCCTTGGCTACCTCGCTCACCATGTTCTTCTCCCAGGGCTTGATGAGCAGCGAGCGCGGGTCGGGCGCCGAGATGTTGGCAAGCTGCGATACGGGGGTAGGCGTGCCGTAGTAGTCCACGCGCAGGCCGTCGAGCATAGCCGGCGAGGCTTTACCGGCCCGGATGCGGCCCATTTCTACACCCACGTGGGTAATGGCCTTGCCCATCGATTCTTCCGCGTCGCTGAGGTAAAATTGAATTTCTTCGTCCACTTCTTGAAAAAGGTTAAGAGTTAAAAGTTAAGAGTGATAGGTCAGGAGCTAAAGTTGGACCAGGCGCTGCAAAATTCTGCTCTTGGCCTTTTAACTCCCAACGTTTAGCTCTTATACCCATCGCGAAGTAAGTTGCGGAAGTAGAGACGCAAAATTTTGCGTCTCGTCGTTGAAAAACAAGCGTCCGCAACGACGAGACACAATATTTTGTGTTTCTACTGCTGACCGATTTTCGCAACTCACTTCGTGACGAGTATAACTCTTAACTGATGTTACGCACTGGTTGCGCCTACGCTTCAGAAAGAGACTTCAGTTGCTTCAGAAAAGGCCCTTTCCAAGCAATACATCAAGGTGGTGCGTAACATCAGCTCTTAACTGAATCAGGCCTGTTCCGGCTGGCTGCCCACCAAGGGCCGCAAGCCACTGTGCTTGGGGTCGAGCAAGGGGGTAGGGATACCCGCGGGGCTGGTCTGGCCGGGGCCACCCATTGTCACGAGAGTGCCGAGGCTTTCGCCGGCAATCAGCCGCTCCAGGTTGCCAGGCGTGTTCATATCGAAAACGATAATGGGCAGGTTGTTCTCCTTGCAGAGCGTAAAGGCGGTCATGTCCATCACGTTCAGGTTTTTGGCCATTACTTCCTCAAACGTGATTTCGGCGTAGCGGGTAGCGGTTGGGTCCTTCTCCGGGTCGGCGGTATAGATGCCGTTCACGCGGGTGCCTTTCAGCACTACGTCGGCCTCAATCTCAATGGCCCGCAGCGAGGCGGCCGAGTCGGTAGTGAAATAGGGCGAGCCGATGCCGGCGCCAAAAATCACGACGCGGCCCTTCTCCAGGTGGCGCACCGCGCGGCGGCGGATGTAGGGCTCGCACACCCGCTGAATGGTGAGGCCCGAAAGCAGGCGCGTAGGCACGTCCATTTTTTCCAGGGCGCTCTGCAAGGCCATCGAGTTGATGACCGTCGCCAGCATCCCCATGTAGTCGCCCTGCACGCGGTCGAGGCCAAAGTGCTCGGCCTGCACCCCGCGGAAGATATTGCCGCCCCCAATCACTACCGCCACCTGAATGCCTTGCGTGGCTACGGCCTTAATTTCGGTGGCATACTGCATCAGGCGCTCGGCGTCGATGCCGTATTGCTGCTGCCCCATCAGGGCTTCGCCGCTGAGTTTGAGAAGTATTCGCTGGTAGGTCAAAATGTGGGAGTAGAAAAAGTGAGTGGGGTAGGGGCAGCGCTACGCGAACTGCACGAGCACCTGGCCTTTGGTAACGTTGGCGCGCAGGTCCACTTTTATGCTGCTGATAACGCAGTCGGTGGGCGCTTTCAAAATATTTTCCATCTTCATCGCCTCTAATACCAGCAGCGGGTCGCCCTTTTGCACGGCCTGGCCCGGCTGCACCCGGATGTCGATAATCAGGCCGGGCATGGGAGCCTTTAGTTCATTGATTTTGGCCGTGTTGGCCGTGCTAAGCCCCAGGCGGTCAAGCAGCTGGTCGAACTGGTCTTTCGCCTGCAACTCCATGCGCTGGCCGTTGATTTTCAGCGCGAAGGTTTTGGTGGCGTAGTCGGCGGCCAGCACCTCAGCCGAGTAAGAGCGCCCGCCGTGCAGCACGTGAAAACGCCCGTTGCCAAGGGCCGCAAGGTCCCAGGCAAAAGGCTGATTGTTGAGCGTAACGGAGTCGATGGCCCGAAAGTCCACCTCCCAGCTGTGCGCTGGGCCAAGGCTAATATGCAACATACGGAAGCTGGCCCTGCTGGCCGAAGCGGGGATAAAGGTAAGGTGAATCTTAATTTTGTCGGAACTTGCCGGCTCTATCCGCAGTCTGCCCCTTGCATGCGATACTCTTTTTTTAGCAGTTTTATTCTTTGTGCGCTCACTGTTTTGCCGGCGCTGAGCCAGTCGGCCGGTGGTCAGGGCAAGGCATCCCATAAGAAGTCAGCTGAGGCTGCCCACAAGAAGTCGGCTGAGGCTGCCTCGGCGCCGGTATCGGCGCCAGCGGTGTCTTCGGGCATCACGGTGCCCTCCTGGCTACCCCCCGCCGCGCCGGTTCACCCCGCTGCCCCGCAGATAACCGATATAGTTGATACCAAGCTCGATGTGCGGTTCGACTACGTGCATCAGTATTTGCTGGGCACGGCGGTGCTTACGCTGCACCCGCACTTCTATCCGCAGAACACAGTGGTGCTCGATGCCCGCGGCTTCAATATCAAAAGCGTGCAGCTGCTAGGAGCCAAAGCACCCAAAACGCTGACGTATAAGTACGATGGCCGCCAGCTGACCATCACCCTCGACCACGCCTACCCCCGCGAGCAAACCTACCAGGTGCGCGTCGGCTACGTGGCCAAGCCCAACGAGCTGCCCTCGGGGGGTAGCGAGGCCATCACTTCCGATAAGGGTCTGTATTTTATCAATCCCTTGGGCAAGGAAGAAGGTAAGCCCCGCCAAATCTGGACGCAGGGCGAGACGCAGAGTAACTCGTGCTGGTTTCCGACTATCGACCATCCTAACCAGCGGATGACGCAGGAAATCACGCTGACGGTGGAGGACCAGTTCAAAACCCTGTCGAATGGCTTGCTGGTAACATCGAAGAAGAACCCCGACGGCTCGCGCACCGATACCTGGCGCCAGAGCCTGCCCGCCGCGCCCTACCTCACCATGCTGGCCGTGGGCGATTTCGCGGTGGTGCCCGATACCTGGCATGGCAAAGCAGTTGACTACTACGTAGAGCCCAGGTATAAAAACACGGCTAAAGCCGTCTTCGGCCACACGCCCGAGATGATGGACTTTTACTCCAAAAAGCTGGGGGTAGAGTTTCCGTGGGAGAAATACGCGCAGATAGCCGTGCGCGACTACGTGAGCGGCGCGATGGAGAACACCACGGCCACCGTGCACGGCGCCGCAATTCAGGCCACCTCCCGCGAACTGCTCGATGCCAGCTACGAAACCTCGGAGTCGATTATCGCCCACGAGCTGTTCCATCATTGGTTCGGCGATTACGTCACCTGCGAGTCGTGGAGCAACCTGCCACTCAACGAAAGTTTCGCCAACTACTCCCAATACCTCTGGGCCGAGTATAAGTACGGTGCCGATGCGGCCGCGCTGGTGCAGCAGCAAGACCTGGCGCACTATATTGAAGAAGCAGACTCCAAGCGCGAGCCCCTCATCCGCTACCACTATACCAACCGCGAGGACATGTTCGACCGGCACTCCTACGAAAAGGGGGGTAGGGTCTTGCACATGCTGCGCAAGTACCTCGGCGATGATGCCTTCTTCTTGGGCCTCAACAATTACCTGACTAAGAACAAGTACACGGCCGTCGAAATCAGTAAGTTGCGCACCGCTTTTGAAGAAACCACGGGCGAAGACCTGATGTGGTTCTTCGACCAGTGGTTTATGCAGCGGGGCCACCCCGAGCTGAAAATCTCGCACAGCTACGGCAATGGCCAGGTGCTGCTGCACGTGCAGCAAACCCAGGATACGCTGTTCCAGCCCGTTTTTCGCCTCCCGGTCACGGTAACTGTTTGGCAAAAGGAAAAGCCTACCGACCACCACATTACCATCACCAAAGCCGACCAGACCTTCTCTTTTTTGGCGGCCGATAAGCCGACTATGGTGAAATTCGATAGTGAAGGTCAGCTCCTGGCGCAGCTTGATGAAGAGCGCACCCAGGATGAGCTGATTTTCCAGTTCTACCACGCCCAGAACTACTTGCAGAAGTACGAGTCGCTCGACCAACTCCAGAACAAGACCACCGACTTTGGCGTGAGCGGGATGATGCGCAATGCCTTATCTGATAATTTTTTTGCAATCCGTCGCGCTGCCCTCGACCACCTGCGCGGCTACCGTGGCCCCAGTGCCAACGCGGTAAAGGCCGAAATCCAGCGCCTCGCTACTACCGACCCCAACAGCGCCGTGCGGGCGCAGGCCCTGCTCACGCTTGCCTCTTTTCCCAACGATAACTACGCCGCTACCTACCAGGCCGCCCTGCGCGACAGCTCTTACCTGGTCGAAGCCGGCGCCGTCGACGCGCTGGCCAAAGTACCCAGCCTGATAGCCCGCTCCCAGATTGCGGCCCTCGAAAACACTTCTAATTCGACGCTATTGGTAGCGCTGGCCAGCTACTACGCGCAGCGGGGCACCATCGACCAGTACGGCTGGTACCTGCGCCGCCTGCCCGACCTCACCGACCCCGACCTCTATACCTACTTGCAGGCATTCGGAAGTTTTATGACCCAAGTGCCCGTGGTAGAGCGGGAAAAAGGCGTGCAAAAGCTGGAAAGCATCGCCCGCACTCACTCGCAGTACTTCGTGCGGCTAGGGGCATACCGGGGCCTGCTCAACCTGGTGCCCAGCCAGCCCGATTTAAAAAATGTGCTGTTCGACATAAAAACCAGGGAAACCGATGAGCGTCTCAAAGCCGCTTATAACTTAATGTAAATCAATAAAAAGGTTGGTAATAATGGCCGCCGCTCAGGACTGATTTGCGGATAGTTCAGTAAAAAAGAAGGGGTAGGGCCGTGCATTTTTCTAAATGTGCTCTTGTATCTTGTCCAAAAACCCGTACTTTTGCGTCTCAATTCCGGTAAACGGCCGGATTTGTTTATAAATGGGGGTATCGCATAGCGGCAATTGCGGGTGACTGTAACTCACCTCCTTCGGGTTCATAGGTTCGAGTCCTGTTACCCCCACATTTAATTTTTGATGCCTTCTGCGGGAGTAGCTCAGTTGGTAGAGCGGCAGCCTTCCAAGCTGCAGGTCGCGGGTTCGAACCTCGTCTCCCGCTCTTGTCAATTAACATTTATACAATCACTATTTAACAGTCTCAGACTGAAAAATGGGGAGCTGCTAAATGATGATTGATAAATGTTAATTGAAATAAGCCGTTTTAGCTCAGTGGTAGAGCACTTCCTTGGTAAGGAAGAGGTCATGGGTTCAAATCCCATAAATGGCTCAGTAGTTACGGAACTACCCCCCTCCGGGTGGGGTTAGGGCCGGGTCAGCAAGAAAAGCGATGCGCAGCACCTAAGCCTGAATTGGCCCAAGCTGGGTTTCGCTTTCTTGTCATATAGACTACTTGCTTTTACTTTAATTCCCCTCTTTTTCTCAACTCTTTACAATGGCTAAAGAAAATTTCGACCGGTCGAAGCCGCACGTAAACATCGGCACCATCGGCCACGTTGACCACGGCAAGACGACCCTGACCGCCGCAATCACCTCGGTGCTGGCCAACCAGGGTCTGGCTGAAAAGCGCGACTTCTCCTCGATTGACAACGCGCCTGAGGAAAAAGAGCGTGGTATCACCATCAACACCGCCCACGTAGAGTACTCTACTGTCAACCGGCACTATGCGCACGTTGACTGCCCCGGTCACGCTGACTATGTGAAGAACATGGTAACGGGTGCGGCTCAAATGGACGGCGCTATCCTCGTGGTAGCTGCTACCGACGGCCCGATGCCCCAGACCCGTGAGCACATCCTGCTCGCCCGTCAGGTAGGTGTTCCTCAGCTGGTAGTGTTCATGAACAAAGTGGACATGGTGGATGACCCCGAGTTGCTTGAGCTCGTGGAAATGGAAATCCGCGAACTCCTCTCGTTCTACAACTTCGACGGCGACAACATTCCGATTATCCAGGGCTCGGCCCTCGGCGGCCTGAACGGCGATGCCAACTGGGTGCCCAAAATTAACGAGCTGATGGCGGCCGTGGACTCGTTCATTCCGATTCCCGCCCGCCTGACCGAACTGCCCTTTCTGATGCCGGTGGAGGACGTGTTCTCGATTACGGGCCGTGGCACTGTGGCTACCGGTCGTATCGAGCGCGGTATCATCAACTCGGGTGAGCAGGTTGACATCCTCGGTATGGGTGCCGAAGGCCTGAAGTCGACGGTAACGGGTGTGGAAATGTTCCGCAAAATCCTGGACCGTGGCGAGGCTGGTGACAACGTAGGTCTGTTGCTCCGGGGTATTGAAAAAGAAGCCATCCGTCGCGGCATGGTTATCTGCAAGCCCGGCTCGGTAACCCCCCACCAGAAGTTCAAGGCTGAGGTGTACGTTCTCTCGAAAGAGGAGGGCGGCCGCCACACCCCGTTCTTCAACAACTACCGCCCGCAGTTCTACCTGCGTACCACCGACGTTACCGGCATTATCACCCTCCCCGAGGGCGTTGAAATGGTAATGCCCGGCGACAACATCACCATCACGGTTGAGCTCATCAACAAGGTGGCAATGGAGAAAGGCCTCCGTTTCGCTATCCGTGAGGGTGGCCGTACGGTAGGTGCTGGTCAGGTAACCGAAATCCTCGACTAATTTTAGTCTTTGGACTAATAATTAAGACAATCCGCCCCTGAAACCTCAGGGGCGGATTTGTTTTGTCCGGAAAGTTGCGTACCTTTGCACTCCCTTTGGCAAATAGTGTTGATGGGTTTGTTCTTTACGAGTGTAGTTCAAGGGTAGAATAGAGGTCTCCAAAACCTTTGATGGGAGTTCGAATCTCTCCACTCGTGCCACTTTTAGCCGCGGCAGCGGCGGTATTTCATGCCTTCACCGGCTCTTTGCAATCATGGCTAAGCTGAACAACTATTTCCGCGATACCATCGAGGAAATGCGTTACAACGTAACGTGGCCTTCGACCACCGAGCTGCAAAAAAGCGCCGGGCTGGTGTTGATTGGCTCCCTCGTTTTCGCTGCCGTAGTTGGCCTGATGGATGTGAGTTTCAACACTGCGCTGCAAGCTTTTTATCAATCTTTCGCCCGCTAGGTTATAAGAAATGGGTGAGTTGAAATGGTACGTGGTACGCTCCGTGAGCGGCCAGGAAAAGAAAGCCAAAACCTATATGGAGACTGAGGTAGGTCGCCATAATCTACAGGAATTGCTACCCCAGGTATTAATTCCGGTCGAGAAGGTTTTCGAGATGCGCAATGGCAAGAAGCGTGTGCGTGAGCGGAATTTGTATCCCGGCTATATCATTATCCATTCGGATTTGACTCACGGCGAGGTGCAGAACATCATCACTTCTACTCCCGGCGTAATTGGTTTCCTGGGCGACAAAGAAACTAAAACTACTAATGCTAAGCCAGTTCCGTTGTCACTCAATGAAGTGAACCGCCTGTTAGGAGTAGTAGATGAGGCCGAAGAGAAATCGGCCGAGTTGGAGATTCCTTTCACGGTGGGCGAACTGGTGAAAGTTATCGATGGTCCTTTCAACGGCTTCAGCGGTAACGTAAACGAAGTATTCGAAGAGCGTAAGAAGCTCAACGTTATCGTAAAGATTTTTGGACGCGCCCAGCCAGTTGAGTTGAGCTACACCCAGGTAGAGAAAGAATAGTTATTGTTATACGTCGCCTGATATCCACTCCGGTCAGGCGGGGCTTCCACTAGGAGTTTTACTTAAACTGAGGTTAGAGCGAGTTACGTCACTTTAGTCACAGCTTTACAAACCAAATGGCCAAAGAAATAAGAGGTTACCTGAAGCTTCAGGTAAAGGGAGGTGCCGCAAACCCCGCGCCGCCGATTGGACCTGCGCTTGGTAGTAAGGGCTTGAATATCATGGAATTCTGCAAGCAGTTCAATGCGCGCACCCAGGATAAAGCCGGCCAAATCTGCCCCGTCCTGATTACGATGTACACCGATAAGTCTTTTGACTTCGTCATCAAGACTCCGCCGGTACCAGTTCTCCTTATGGATGCCGCTAAGTTGCAGAACGGCTCGAAAGAGCCTAACCGTAACAAAGTTGGCTCGGTAACGTGGGACCAGGTTCGTACCATCGCCGAAACCAAAATGCCTGACCTGAACGCTTTCAAAGTGGAGTCGGCCATGAAGCAAGTAGCCGGTACGGCTCGTAGCATGGGTATCACCGTGAAGGGCGACGCGCCTTTTGCTGAATAACTAACCGGAGGATATACACAATGGCAGCAATCAGCAAAAAGCGCAAGGAAGCCCTTGCCAAGCATGACCTGACGCAGGTACGCAGCCTGCTCGAAGCCGCGCAAGTGGTGAAAGATATTACCTATACCAAATTCGACGCCTCGGTTGATATCGACGTGCGTCTCGGTGTAGACCCCCGTAAAGCCGACCAAATGGTGCGTGGCGTGGCCACCCTACCCCACGGCACTGGCAAAACCGTTCGCGTGCTGGCTCTCGTGCCCGCCGACAAAGAAGCCGAAGCTACTGCCGCCGGTGCCGATTTCGTAGGTCTGGACGACTACATCTCGAAAATCGAGAAAGGTTGGACTGATATCGACGTAATCATCACGATGCCGTCAGTAATGGCTAAAGTTGGCCGTTTGGGCCGGGTACTTGGTCCCCGTGGCCTGATGCCAAACCCAAAGTCAGGTACGGTAACGACCGACGTAGCTAAGGCGGTGCAGGAGGTGAAGGCTGGTAAAATCGACTTTAAAGTTGATAAAACCGGTATTATTCACTGCTCGGTAGGTAAGGTTTCATTCGAGCCTTCCAAGCTCGCTGAGAATGCAATGGAGGTTATTCAGACGCTCGGCCGCCTGAAGCCTTCTTCGTCGAAAGGCACCTACATCCGTAGCATCACGCTCAGCAGCACCATGTCGCCGGCCGTGCCGGTTGACAGCACGGTTTCTTCCGCTAACGAATAATATCAACCAACCATGAATCGGGAAGAAAAACAAGCCCTCGTGGATGAGTTGAGCGAGAAGTTCCAGTCGCACAACGCATTCTATATCGCCGATGCCTCCGGGATGTCGGTAGCGAAAATCAACGACTTCCGTCGCCTCTGCTTCAACCGGGGCCTGGAATTCAAAGTCTACAAAAACTCGTTCATCCGCAAAGCCCTCGATACGCTCGGTGGCGATACCAGCGAGATGGATGAGGCACTGAAAGGCCAGTCAGGCGTATTGTTCTCGAAGGAGAGCGGCTCGACGCCCGCCAAGCTGCTGAAAGACTTCTATAAAGCTCAGGCTTATGGCCGCGGCGTGACGCCGAAGCCCGCGCTGAAAGGTGCCTACGTAGATGCCAGCATCTACATCGGGGCTGACCAGCTCGAAACCCTTAGCACCATCAAAGGCAAGCAGGAACTCATCGGCGAAATCGTCGGGCTGTTGCAATCACCTGCCAAGAACGTTATCTCTGCTCTTTCGAGCGGCGGCAGCAAGCTGGCTGGCATCCTCAAAACGCTTTCCGAAAAAGAAGAAGCTGCTGGCTAACCGTTGCTCACCTTTTTCAACTTTCAACTTCAATTTTTAACCCCCTAATACCCTACCGAAATGGCCGATTTGAAAGCCTTCGCTGAGCAGCTTGTTAGCCTCACCGTTAAAGAAGTAAACGAACTTGCTGGTATTCTGAAAGATGAGTACGGCATTGAGCCTGCTGCGGCTGCTGCGGTCGCTGCTCCGGCTAGCGGCGGTGGCGCTGCTGCTGAAGCTCCCGAGGAGAAGACTTCGTTTGATGTAATCCTGAAAGCGGCTGGCGGCGCCAAACTGCAGGTTGTGAAACTGGTAAAAGACCTGACGGGCCTCGGCCTGAAAGAGGCTAAGGAACTGGTTGACGGTGCTCCTAAGCCTTTGAAAGAAGGTGTTACCAAGGACGAAGCTGAAGGCCTGAAGAAGCAGCTTGAAGAAGCTGGTGCTGAGGTAGAAGTTAAGTAGTCCCATTTTTTGGGAGCTTTCCCAAACCGGATTAGGCCTGGCATTTCGCTAGGTCTTTTCCTGTTTGTAGGGAACGAACTAACATTTGCAACCTAAAGCTGCTACTTTTGGTTGTTTCACGCTGACCAGTCTTGTTGAATGGTACGTGGCGTAATCATAAACAAAGGACCTTATCACGTTAGGCAACGATTGAGTTTGTAACTCCAACGAAACCAGACGCGATAAGGTCCTTTGCTACGCTACCCCCTGATAAGCAGTCAAGCGTGCTGAATTAGCTTACGTGTACATTTAAATTTCTTCTCCAATTGGCTACACCGAAAGCACTAGAGGCGGCCGAGGTCAAACATTTGACCGGCGCCAGTGAGCGAATCAACTTCGCCAAGATTAAGAAAGTTATCGAATATCCGGACTTCCTGGACGTGCAGGTGCAGTCGTTCCAGGAGTTCTTCCAGCTCGAGACGGCCGCCGCGAGCCGCACGAACGAGGGCTTGTTCAAGGTGTTTGCTGAGAACTTCCCGATTTCGGACTCGCGCGAAAATTTCGTGCTGAACTTTATCGATTATCACGTTGACCCACCCAAGTATACGGTGGATGAGTGCATCGACCGCGGCCTGACTTACGCCGTGCCGCTGAAAGCGAAGCTGCAACTCATTTGTAACGACAAGGATAACGAAGACTTCCAGACGATTGAGCAGGAGGTTTTCTTGGGCAACATTCCGTACATGACGGAAAAAGGCTCGTTTGTTATTAACGGTGCTGAGCGCGTTATCGTATCGCAGCTGCACCGCTCGCCGGGCGTTTTCTTCGCCCAAAGTAAGCACACGAACGGCACCAAGCTTTACTCGGCGCGCATTATTCCGTTCAAGGGCTCTTGGATTGAATTTGCTACGGACGTAAACAACGTGATGTATGCTTATATAGACCGTAAGAAGAAATTCCCGGTTACGACGTTGTTGCGTGCTATTGGTTACGGCACCGATAAAGATATCCTGGACCTGTTCGGCTTGAGCGAAGAGGTTAAGGCTGATAAGAAAAACCTTAAGAAGGCGGTTGGCCGTAAGCTGGCCGCGCGCGTGCTCCGGACGTGGACGGAAGATTTTGTGGATGAGGATACCGGTGAGGTAGTTTCCATCGACCGCAACGAAGTATTGCTGGAGCGCGACTCGACTATTGAGGAAGCGGACATTGAAACCATCGTTGAGGCTGGCGCGAAATCGGTTATTCTGCACAAGGAAAATGTAAACATCGCAGACTTTGCGATTATTTACAACACGCTTCAGAAGGATAACTCCAATTCGGAAAAAGAAGCGGTTGAGCAGATTTATCGTCAGCTCCGTAACACGGAGGCTCCTGACGAAGAAACTGCCCGCGACATTATCCAGAAGCTTTTCTTCTCTGATAAGCGCTACGACC
>JAABUK010000944.1_pt1 | contig 58376 bp, 56 predicted proteins | sample 5559141 | NCBI WGS metagenome assembly JAABUK01 (sample SAMN10711869, study PRJNA513367) | rock metagenome | isolation source: Antarctica rocks | place: Antarctica: Victoria Land, Pudding Butte nord | collected 2016-01-03
CAGCTTGAAGCGGGATACCGCCTCGCTGCTCCGGGCCGCGCCGCTCCGCCGCATGGCGCGGTCCGCCTCCCCGATACGCTTGGAAAGAGAGAGCATCATCCCCAGCACGTGCTCGGCCACCGCTTCCCGGTTGCTACCGGCCTGGTTGACCGCGAGCACGCCCGCCGCTGTGCAGGCCGTGACGTCGACGGTGTCGAAGCCGACGCCGGTCGTGGACACGGCGAGCAGGCTTGGCGCCCGCGCCAGCAGCGCCGCGCCGGCGTGCCAGCGCGGGTGGGTGTCGTCCCGGGCCGAGGTCACCTGGTAAACATGCACCCGGCCGAGCGCCGCCGCTGCGGCCGCTTCGTCATCCGGGCGGAGGCGCTCTAAACCGATGCCGGCCTCGGCTTCGCCATCTGTTCCGCCATCGGCGGCCAGTGCGCGCGCGAACGCGTCCTCCAGCCGGCTGCCCGCCATGAGGACGTGCCTCATCCCATCCGTCCCGGCCGCCGCCTCAACCGTTCATCGCGCCGCCATCGACGGCGTAGGTCCCGCCGGTGCAGAAGCTGGCCTCGTCGCTGGCCAGGAACAGCATGAGGGCCGCGACCTCCTCCGGGCGGCCGTAGCGGCCCGTGGGGATGCGGGCGATCCCGGCCTGGCGCGCCGCGGTACCCTCGTCCGCCGGGCTCCGGCCGCGGTTGATGTCGGCGATCATGCGGGTGTCGATCGGGCCCGGGTTGACGGTGTTGACCCGGACGCCGTCGGGCGCTCCCTCGGCCGCGGCGGACTTCGCCAGCCCGATCACGGCGTGCTTGCTCGCCGTGTAGGGCGCGAGGTGCGGGGTGCCCTTGAACCCGGCTGTGGAGGAGGTCACGACGATGCTGCCGCCGCCCCGTGCCCGCATCGCCGGCATCAGCGCCGACAGGCCGAGCCACACGGCCCGCACATTCACCGCCATGACACGGTCGTAGGCGGCCAGCGACGCCTTTCCGATGGGCGCGACCTCGCCCTCGACGCCCGCGTTCAGCAGCGCCACGTCCAAGCGGCCGTGGCGCTGCAGCGCCTCCGCCACGTAGCGTTCCGCGGAAGAGTCCTCGGATACGTCGAGCGCCAGGGTGGATACCACCTGGCCCAGCCGCTCCGCCGCGTCGCGCAGCGCGACCTCGTTCAGGTCCACCAGCAGCAGCTTGGCGCCTTCCGCGGCGAAGCGCTCGGCCGCGGCAAGGCCGATGCCGTTCGCGGCGCCCGTGATCACCGCCACCTTGCCGTCCAGCCGTCCCATCATCGCTTCCTCCGTGCACCAGGGCAGTCGACTCCCCGGCGCAAGGGACCCCACCTTCCGGCAAACAGCAAGCAGCGCGGGTGACGGCCTGGCCCGGCCGGATCGCCCGGAGGCCCCATCACGCTCACCTACTGAGAACAGAGCGTCGGCTGTCAGCTGAACAACGCTAAGCGCGAACTTTCGGCGAACATCGGGGGCGGCTGGGAGGTTGCGGCTGCTCAGGGCGGCATATAGGGGCGGAAGGTCCATCCGCGTAAAAGCGCACGGTAAGAACGTCCTATTTGGGCCGTTTCAGCTCCACTGAAGCCTGAAGGCGCTGTTTTCGGTGTCACTTCGACATGAACTCTCGTGATATTGCGTGCAGTGATGGCGTACAATCGGCATCGCATGCAGTTGCCGCCCGAGATTCGCCGTATTGCACGCAGCAGACCGGGATTAACGCGGGGGAGGACATTGCGCGCAATACCGCAATGCTGGCGGACCTCGTTCTTTGGGGCCGTGCAGGATCAGGAGTTCGCTACAGCGCTCGCCCCGCCCCATGATCCGACATATTTGGCCTTGGCTGCGAGCAGCCGGTATGCTGTCATTGCAGCAGTTGACAGCATAGGAGGCGGCTATGGCCACCCTGACCGTGCGGAACCTCGATGCCGACCTGGTGAAGCGCCTTCGCATCCGTGCTGCCGAGCACGGGCGCTCGGCGGAAGCGGAGCACCGAGAGATCCTGAGAGCAAACCTGGTCGGCAGCGAGCGACATGCTGCGCGGGCGCAGGCCGCCTCGCGTCTGGCCGAGTTCCGAGACCGGACCGCAGGGCGAGGATCACCGTCGTCGGCCGGCTTGCTCGAAGAGTCGCGTCGCGGCCGGACCGAGGACCTGGCCGGCAAGGACATCTGACTCTGGCGCTCGTCGTCGATGCGTCGGTCGGCCTCAAGTGGGTCCTACAAGAGCCGGATAGTCACCTCGCCGATGCCCTGGCCCGCAGCGGCGAGGATCTGCTTGTTCCCGACTTCTGGCTGAACGAGGCGACCAACGTGTTGTGGCTGCAAGTCCGCAGGAAGCTGCTCACGCCGGACGAGGCGAGGGAGGGACTTGCACTTCTGCAAACCCAGCTCCCGCCGACGCTGACCGGAGAAATGGGCCTGCATGACGCGGCCCTGGACATCGGCCTGGCTGTCAGCCGCTCCACCTACGACACGCTGTATGTCGCATTCGCACTCGCCATAGGGGCGACGCATGTCGTCGTGGCTGATGGTCCCTTCGTGAAGGCGATGGCGTTTCATCCTGACCCCACCCTAGCCGGTATGCTCCTGCCACTCGGTGACTGGGCCAAGTCGCATGGAGTCTAGGAGTGACCTGGAACTAGATGCGCCCACACCCTGGCGAGGACAGGCGGCGGCGGCGAGGGCATTGGGTTGATTCCACCCTGGGTACGGTTTTGGGGCAAAGCCCGGCCCCGCGAGGATGGCGCCCCGCGCATGCATCCTCTTGCCGCGCACGCCTTGGACGTGGAGGACAGCAAAGGCGGCCGGCGGGTCGATCCGGTCGGGCCCGGCATCGCGGGTCAACGGTTAGCCTGGGCAAATGCCCCTTCCCTCCGATCACGCTCTATCTACTTCGCACGGGCTAGCAGACGGATGATGCTTATCTCTGACGTCCGAGCCACTCCCTCCTCGATCGTATCAGGATTGGTGACCTGGCGCTTCCATGGAGGAACACGAATGCAAACCGCGATCAGCCCGGCGGGCATGCCGGAGGCACGGCGGCCCAACGCCGGTTCCATACGCCTGCCGTTCGACAATACCTACGCGCGGCTGCCAGCCCGCTTTTACGCGCGGCTTGACCCGACCCCGGTCGCCGCGCCCCGGCTCGTCCGCCTGAACCAGGATCTGGCGGAACGGCTGGGGCTCGACCCGGACGAGCTTGCCCGACCCGATTGGGTCGCCACGCTCGCGGGCAATCGCGTGCCGGACGGCGCCGAGCCGATCGCGCTCGCCTACGCCGGGCACCAGTTCGGCGGTTTCTCGCCCCAGCTTGGCGACGGGCGGGCCATCCTGCTGGGCGAGCTCCTGGACCGGGACGGCGTGCGCCATGACCTTCAGCTGAAGGGCTCGGGACCCACCCCGTTCTCGCGCCGGGGCGACGGCCGGGCGGCGTTGGGGCCTGTGTTGCGCGAATACCTCGTGGGCGAGGCGATGGCGGCGCTCGGCGTGCCGACGAGCCGCGCGCTGGCTGCCGTGGCCACCGGAGAGACGGTGGTGCGGGAACGGGCGTTACCCGGCGCGGTGCTCACCCGTGTTGCGGCAAGCCATATCCGTGTGGGCACGTTCCAGTACTTCGCGAGCCTGGGCGATCAGGAAGCGGTGCGGCTGCTCGCCGATTACACGATCCGGCGTCACTATCCCGAGGCCGCCGGGGTGGAGCAGCCTTATCGTGCCTTGCTGGACGGGGTGGTGGCGCGCCAAGCCGACCTCATCGCCCGATGGCTGCTGGTCGGCTTCATCCACGGGGTCATGAACACCGACAACACCGCCATCTCCGGCGAGACCATCGACTACGGCCCCTGCGCCTTCATGGACGCCTACGACCCAGCTACCGTATTCAGTTCCATCGACCAGCTCGGCCGATACGCCTATGGGAACCAGCCGCGCATCGCGCAGTGGAACCTCGCCCGCCTTGCTGAAACGCTGCTGCCGCTGCTGGCCGACGACGAGAAAAGGGCGATGTCTCTGGCCACGGAGGCGCTTGCCGAGTTCGGCCCCCGTTTCGAGAGGGCCTATCTAGGCGGATTGCGGCGCAAAATCGGGCTAACCACCGAGCGTGAGGGCGACGCGGCGCTCGCTCAGGACCTGCTCAAGCGAATGGCGGGGAACGGCGCCGACTTCACCCTGACCTTCCGCGGCCTGGGCGACGCGGCGCTGGGCCAGGAGGCGCTGGGCCAGGAGGCGAACGGGACCGTGCGTGCGCTGTTTGCCGAGGGCCGGGTGTTTGATGAGTGGGCCGAGGCCTGGCACCGGCGCCTTGCCGAGGAACCCGGGCCGGCGGACAAGCGGCGCGCGGCGATGCAGGCCACGAACCCCAAGTTCATTCCACGCAACCACATCGTGGAAGCCGCGCTAGCTGCTGCCGTGGACGGCCAGGACTTCGGCCCCTTTGAAGAGCTGCTCGATGTCGCGTCGCGGCCGTTCGAGGACCAGCCTGGCCTCGAGCACTACGCTGCGCCACCCGGGCCGGAGCAGCGGGTTCATCAGACCTTCTGCGGGACATGACGCCGGACGCCGCCCCGTTCCGGTACGATCTCGAGCGGTTGTAAGCCTGCCGTTACGGGCTGCCGGGAGAAAGGCCTGGTATCAGGCCAGTTACCGCGCTGACTCTTGTCGGCCGGCACGGCGATGCGCGCTGCTTTGGGGCAGAAGAAGGCATAGCGTCGGGTGTCATGTAGACACCGCTAAGAGTCGGTCCGAGATCATGTTGGTGCGGGCTTGGAGGCGCTCGCGCGCCGGCTCGGTATCCATCCCGCCGACATACCCGCCGACATAGAGGTGTGGTTCGGCGACCAAGCGCGGGGTCGGCCAGAAGAACAAGATCACGCGCCGCTGGGCCAAACGTGGTTCGCGCCCGTCTGCGCCGCACGAGCAGCGCACGGCTGTCAACCGGCGTCCAAAACTGGGCTCTCCCGCACTTTGCGTGCTGTCGTTGCGCTACGCGGCGTGGAGGACGCGTGAACGGAGAAGTTGGAAGCCAGCGCGGCCGTACATGGTCCGCTTCAGCATCTTCAACCGATTGATCTGTCCTTCTACGGGGCTCGTCGTCCACGGCAGGTCGAGTGCTGCCTGTATCGCGGTGAGGTCCCGGCGCAGGCTGGCTGCGAAGTCCCTCAGGGACGTGCCCGCGGCTGCATCTAGGATCTGGGTCAGGCTTTCCGACGTCTTCCGGCGCAGGAGCCCGTTCATTCGTTTGGCGACAGCTTGCCGAGACCTTCCGTGTTGGTCTTCAGAACCGTCAGGTCGATCGACTGGACGCCGAGCGTCAGCGTCGTTTGATTGTCGATGAACAGCACCGCGGCGTTGTCCGGGGTGAGTTGCTCGAGATAGTCGGCCGGGTTGGTCTCGTCGGTCTCCTTAGTGGGCCAGGAGAAGCGGGTTCTCACCGGGCACGTTGTCCATGCCGTAGCGGCGCATCAGCTCCGGGGTCATGGCCGGCGGCGGCGTCGCGCCCTTGGGCGGGATCGTGCGGCTGGGCGCCGACATCGCCATGTCGGCAACGGCCATCTCCAGCCCGGACGGCGTGTAGCCGTTGAGGAAGGCGGCCGTTTCGCTTTCGACGCGGAATGCGTGGCGGGTGTTGCGGGGCACAAAGACGAAGTCGCCCTTGACCCCGATCTTGATCTCATCGCCGACGAGGAAGCTGATCTCGCCCGCGGTGATGTAGAAATGTTCGTCCGACCACGCGTGCTTATGCGGCGGCGCGCCCGAGCCCTTGGGCAGCTCCTCGTACATCAGCGAGTAGCGCCCGCCCGTGTCGTCGCCATGGACGAGGATCACCCAGTAGATGTCGAGCCACCAATAGGCGGGCGCGGTGTCGACGTTGTGGATGAAGGGCATCATGCCCGGAACGGCGGGCAGTTCGGGTGTGGTGTCGGTCATGATCTCAGCTCCGTGCGGATGTTTGGGGAAGCGCGGTCGACCTCGTCCAAGAGGCGTTGCGGTCGCGGGCCTTTGATCAGGCGGCGTCCGCTATCGCGGGCAGCTTGCGCGCGGCGAAGTCGGTGAAGCGCTCCAGCTTCAGGTCCGGGTAGCGGTCGTTCTGCAGAGCGGTGAGCGCGGTCTGGCCGTTCAGCATGTAGAGGAGGTAGGCGAGCATGACCTTCTTCTCGGGCGGCGAGGCCGCCATGGCGGCGCGCAGGTCGGCTTCCGAACCGAACGACACGGGCTTAAGCTCGCGTTCGAGCTTCTTCGAGACGATCTCGCCCGCTTGACGGAAGGAGATGCGGTCGCCGGCGAAGGCGAACTTGCCAGCGGGAGCGTCCCGGTCGAGCGCGACCCGCGCCACCATCCTCGCCGTGTCTTCGACGCTGGTCACCTCGATCGGGCGTTCGCCATCGCCGAAGAAGCCGACTGTGCCCTTGTCGAGGTCGATTGCGCCCATGCCGGGGGTAAACAGCTCCATGAAGCCGCCCTGCAGGATGTTTACCTGCTCCAACCCTAGTGCAGCGATCCGCTCGTCGGCGCTGCGGCGGGCGTCGAACGCGGCGTGTTCGCCCGGCGTCGCCTTGAACAGGTCGAGCGCGAAGTCGGACGGCAGGATGCGGCGGACGCCGTTGCGCTTGCCGGCACGTGCGAGCGCGACCTGGCCGTCGACGATGACGTCCGGGCCGCCCTGCACGGCGGAGACGATCACATCGACGCCTTGCGTGGCCCGATCGAGCGAGACGAGATCTGCAAGGTCGCCCTCGATGGCTTCCGCGCCGCCGTCGAGCAGGGAACTCAGCTTCGCGTCGCTCTTCGAGCGGACGAGAAGTCTGAGCTGTGCTTCAGGCTGCTGCAGAAGATGGGCGGCGATACGACCGCCAAGCATGCCGGTCGCGCCGGCGAGGAGAATGGTCTGCGTCATGAGAAATTCCTTTCGGTGTCCTCACGAGATAGCCGTTCCTCCATCAGCCGATTAGTCGGCCAAAGCTGGACACCGCGTTCCCGATCGGGAACGATGCGCGGGTGCTCGACCTCGCTCATCTTCGCGCCTTCGCCCGTATCGCCGACCTGGGCAGCGTGTCCGGCGCGGCGCGCTCGCTGGGCATGCCCAAGTCTTCGGTCAGCCGGTCGCTATCCAGGCTCGAGGAAGCGGTCGGGACCGCATTGATCGAGCGCTCGACCCGGCATCTGCGATTGACGGACGCCGGCCTGCTGCTTCAGCGGCACGCCGCGCGCATCCTGGGCGACGTGACGGAGGCGGAGAACGCCGTCGGCGGCCTGATCGGCAAGCCGACGGGGACGCTGCGGGTCAGCGTCGGGTTCACCTTCGCCGCCGGGCCGCTGGCACCGATGCTGCCGGGCTTTCTCGCCCGCTATCCCGATGTGCGGGTGGTGCTGACCGTCGACAATCGGATGGCCGATCTGCTCACGGAAGAGATCGACGTTTCGATCCGGATCGGTCCCCTGCGCGACTCCGAGCTGATCGCGCGCAAGCTAGGGACAATCGAACTCTGGCCATGCGCGAGCCCAGCCTATCTCGCCGAACGCGGAACGCCGCGAACGGTGGAGGACCTTCTGGCCCACAGGCTCATCGCCCATACCGACCGGCGCATTCCGTGGAGCATTCGCACGCCGTCAGGCGCGGTCCACGAAATCCAGACTGAACCCGGAACGGTCATCCCGGAACCCGCCGTTGCAAAGATCATGCTTCTGGGCGGCGCGGGGATCGCCTGGTTGCCCGATTTCAATGCGCGCCAGGCGGTCGCCGACGGTACCTTGGTCCGCCTCCTGGCCGACCACCCGACCGAAGCTGTCGACGTCCATGCCCTCTACCCGAGCCATCGCAGCCTATCCGCCAAGGTGCGCGTCTTCGTGGACGCGCTGGCTGCGCACATGGTGGCTGCGAGGGTCTAGCGCAGCCTGGCAACGGAGCGGGAGCCTCTCGGGCCGGGAAGTGGCCGCGCATCATAGGCCGCTATCACCACACCGTCCTGAAATGATCGATTCGCGCACGCAGCTCACCGACCACTCGCCGGGGCGCGTTCCCGTCACTAAGGCCGAAGTGGACATTTCGAAGCGCACTCCGGCCGGTGATTCGATGATCTCTTTGCAGGTAGACTGCCAACCGAACTTACCGGACGACCCGTCGGACAAGCGAACCGCAAGCAGTGGTTTGGCTCCAGGCTCGTTTAGGATCGAGCACCCTGAGACAACGCCGCGCAATTCGAGGAATAAAGCGAACGATTCCAACAGCCAAGATTCGTGACGGTATGTGCGACGGTATGTCGATTCTGCTGCTGAAGGAACCTTCGGTATTTCAAGGACTTAGCAATCCCATAGACAATCGAGTGGAGTGAACCATATGCCCAAGGCTGCCATCTTCGACGTTGACGGCACGCTGATCGACTCCGTCGACCTGCACGCGAGCGCCTGGCAGGAGGCGCTGGTGCGGTTCGGCCATGACGTGAGCTTCGAGCAGGCGCGCAGCCAAATCGGCAAGGGCGGCGACCAGCTCATTCCCGTGTTCCTGTCCCAAGCCGAGCAGGCCGACCATGGCAAGGAGATGGAGGAGTGGCGGGGCAAGCTGTTCAAATCGAAGTACTTGCCCATGGTGCGGCCGTTCTCCGCCGTGCCCGAGCTGTTGCGCCGGGTGCGAGCGGCCGGGATGCAGGTGGCCGTCGCGTCCTCGGCCAAGCAAGCCGAGCTGGAGACATACCTGGGGATCGCCGGCATCACGGACCTTGTGGACAAGTCCACCTCCTCCGAGGACGCCGAGCGCTCTAAGCCGGCGCCGGATATCTTCCAGGTCGCGCTCCAGAAGCTGGGTCTTCCGCCGGCGGAAGCGGTGGCCATCGGCGATACGCCGTACGACGCCCAGGCAGCCGGCAAGGCCGGGATGCGGACCATCGGGGTGCTGTCGGGTGGCTTCACCGAGACCGATCTGCGCGCAGGCGGCTGTGTCGCCGTCTACCCAGGGGTGGGCGCGCTGCTCGCCTGCTTCGGCGCGTCGCTTTTGGGGCCGGCAGCCTAGCTCCCGCGCAGTCGGCGCCGCAGCTTGCGCCAGGGACTTGCAGCGGGATCGACGGAAACCGTGCCCGCGGTCGATGACCGGTCGGCCAGTTGTTCGATCAGGCGCCGGGCCAGCAGGCCGCGGTGGCCGCGCTCGGAGTGATCGGAGGCGTCCTCCTCCGGCACCCATCCCGCAAGCGGCAGCAGCAGGTGGCGAGCAAGGCCGTCGATCAGGGGTTCGTAGGCTGCGCGCAAGGCCAGCAGCGTCGATTGCGCGTCCGCGCCGCCCTCCCAGACCAGGCCGGCCTCGGCGAACGCCGTCTGCATCCGCGCGTAGGCCTCGGGCGGCAGCCGGTCTCCCCCATCGAAGCGCGACGGCTCGATCCGGAAGGAGCGCGCCATCTCGACGACGACCTGCCGGGCCATGGTGAAAGTCATACGGGCCTGGATCGGCGGGATTTGCTTCACGCCGACCAGGATCAGCGCGCAGCAGTCCATCACCGCCGCGACCGCCGCCAGCCAGGACTGGTTGGCGTGCTGCGAGCGGTAATAGGACAGCATGGGATAGGAGAGGTGGCTTTCCAGGAGCTCGGCCCCCCAAACCTCCCACTCCCGCAGAAGGTCGTCCAGGTTGTCGAGCCCGTCCGACTCCGCGTGCCGGCACAACATGGCCACGGCCGTTGGCGGTGACCCGGCGCGGCCGTCGAGCTGGATGACATGCGCCTCGCGCCGGGCGAACAGCTGATAGAGCACCGGCAGGTAGCCGATCACGACGGCGATGAAGCCGATCCCCGTTCCGGCCTCCAAGACAGCGACCAGCCGGGCCGGGCCGGTATGGGGCACCACGTCCCCATACCCCAGTGTGAAGAAGGTGACGCCGCTCATGTAGATCTGCTCGCCCAACGGCGAGGACGGGCGGGCGGGACTGGCCGGCGCCTGCAGCGCCCATTCGAGCGTCCCGAAGCCGACAATCAAGGCCGAGGCCCAGAGAGCGAACAGCGCGAGCATGGACAGCGCGCCGAAATGGCTCAGCATGCCCTCCCGGCGCGGCTCTGGCAGGCGGACGGCTAGTTTGGTCCAGGCGGCCCAGGCCGCCCGGAAGTAGATCGCAGTGATCCTGAGCCGCCGCTGCACACGCCGCGGCAGCAGCATCACCTCGAACGCATCCTGCAACACAAGGGCGAGCAAGAGGGCGGCGAACAGTCCGGCTAGAAGTTTCAGCGACGCCTCCAGGACACGCGGGTTCAGGCGGGGGCAGGTAGGAGAGTCCAGCATTGTCAATGTGGCGTGGGCCGCCCCGGCCAGTAGGCCCTCGCCGGACGGTTCGCGCTAGTTTACAAGCTGAGTCCGACCCAATGGGAACAGCAGCAGCATGAGCAGGAAGACCGGCCGGCAGTTCTTCAGCAACCCCGGCCCCACCAACATCCCCGATAGCGTGCTGCGGGCGATGGACCGGCCGACGATCGATTTCATGGATCCGGAGTTCGTGGCGGTCTTCAAGGCAGGCGTGGCCGGGCTCAAGCGCGTGCTGTGGACCGAGAACGAGATCTTCCTTTATACCGCTTCGGGCCATGGCGCCTGGGAGGCCACGCTGCTGAATCTGCTGTCGCCGGGCGACGGCGTACTCGTGCTTGAATCCGGCTGGTTCAGCGAAGGCTGGTCGGAGATGGCGGTCAAGCTGGGCCTGAAGCCCACGCTGGTCTCGGCGGACTGGCGGCGTGGCATCGATCCGCAGGCCGTGGCGGCCGCGCTGCGGGCGGATCCCGGGCACGCCATCAAGGCCGTGCTCGCCGTGCATAATGAAACGGCGACCGGCATGGCCATGCCGCTGGCCGAAATTCGCGCAGCACTGGACGGGGCGTCGCATCCGGCGCTGCTGCTGGTGGACACCATCTCGTCGCTGGGGTCGCTTGAGTTCCGCATGGACGACTGGGGAATCGACGCCGTCGTGGGCGGGAGCCAGAAAGGCCTGATGCTGCCGACCGGTTTCAGCTTCACCGCGGTTTCGGCCAAGGGCATGCAGGCCCATGCCGAGGCGCGTATGCCGCGGCACTATTTCGACTGGTCCGAGATGGTGAAGCGCGGGTTCCGCAGCTTTGTGGGAACCGTGCCCACCAGCCTGTTCTACGGCCTGCGCGAGAGTCTTCGTCTGATCGAGGAGGAGGGCCTGGACCAGGTGGTTGCGCGCCACCACCGCTTAGCCGAGGCCACCCGCCGCGCCGTTCGAACCTGGTCCGGCAACGCAGGACCGCAACTCTACTGCCTTGATCCCGCGCGATACTCGGACAGTGTTACAGCCGTGCTGATGCCGGACGGGTTCGACGCCGAGGCGGTCCGCAAGATGGCGCTGGAGCGCTTCAACGTTTCCATCGGCGGCGGCCTCGGGCGACTCGGCGGCAAGGTGTTCCGCATCGGCCACATGGGCGACTTGAATGAGCCGATGATCCTGGGCACCTTGGCGGCCGTCGAGATGAGCCTGCGGCGGACCGGGATTCCGCACGGAAAGGGTGGCGTCGAGGCCGCGATGGATTGGCTCGCGGCGGCTTGACCCAGCCCCGGTTTCCAGCCACGACTTAACCTGTCGGTAACTGCTCTGCGCTAACTTGGGCGTCTCGCTGCCAGTGAAATCACTCGCTGGCTCCAAGCGCCGGGAGAGCCGTGTTGGGCACGATGTCGCCGCCCGCCATCGAGACGTTCGACCACCCGCGGAAGGATGCGCGCAGTGATTTCTCGGCGAATCCTGACCTGCAGAGGTTACAATTCGAGGTGCTGGAGGCTATCGCGTCCGGGCGGTTGCTGGCCGATGTAGCGGACCTGCTGTGCCGCGGGATGGAGGCGCTGTCCGCTGGCGTGGCTTGCTCGATCGTGCTCGTCGACAAGTCTGGCCGGCTCCGGCCGCTGGCCGCGCCGCGACTGCCGAGCGAGTATGCGGCGGTGATCGACGGATTGGCGATTGGCCCAGATGTCGGCTCATGTGGAGCCGCGGCCTTCCACGGTGTTGCGATCGAGACCTGCGATATCGACGCGGACCCGAGATGGCACTGCCACAAGGCGATCCCGCTTGCGCTCGGCCTGCGCGCCTGCTGGTCCAGCCCGATCAACGGCCGCGACCAGGTCGTCGCGGGCACGTTCGCCTTCTACTTCCCGACATGCCGGCCACCGACCCTGTTCGAGCGCCAGGCTGTCGCGTTTTGCGTCCACCTGTGCGCTCTTGCGATCGAGCACGACGCGGTGCGGGCGCAACTCGAGCTGACGAACCAGCGATTCGGCATGGCCCTGAGCAATATTTCGCAGGGCCTGTGCTTCTTCGATGGGGCGCAACGGCTGCTGGTGGCCAACCCGCGCTATGCCGAGATTTACGATTTGGACCCCGCCGCGATCCGGCCGGGCATGACGCTTGACGAGATTGTCGAGCTCCGGATCGGCGCAGGGTCTGGGCCTGCAAAGACGCGGACGGACGATCTAGGCTGGCGCGCTGCCGTCCACGTCGAGGCTGGGGCGAGCAGCAGCATCATCGAGCTCGCCAATGGACGCGTGGTCGCGATGCAGCATCGACCCATGCCCGACCAGGGCTGGGTCGCAACACACGAGGACATCACCGCACGGCGCCAGGCGGAAGCCCGGGTCGTGCACATGGGGCGGCATGACGCGCTCACGGGCCTTACGAACCGGTCGCTGTTCCATGAACGCGTGCAGCAGGCCTTGCTGCAGTCCAGCCGCGGGCAGCAACATGCCGTGCTGTGCCTGGACCTGGACAGGTTCAAGCCGGTCAACGACAGCCTTGGGCATCCGACCGGCGATAAGCTGCTCCAGGCCGTCGCCAAGCGGCTGCGAGGCTGCGTGAGGGAGATGGACACGGTCACCCGGCTCGGGAGCGACGAGTTCGCCATCCTGATGGTTGGGCTGGACCGGCCCGAAAGTGCCGGTGATCTCGCCCAGCGGATCGTACGCACCTTTGCCGAACCGTTCAAAGTCGACGGCCATACGGTCAACCTTGGCACGAGCGTGGGCGTGGCAGTCAGCCCGGCCGACGGCGACACCGCGGAGCAGCTGTTGAGACATGGCGCCATCGCGCTCCATCGCGCCAAGATGGAGGAGCGGGGAACCTACCGTTTCTTCGAGGCCGACATGAATGCGCGGCTGCAATCCCGGCTGACCCTTGAACGCGACCTGCGCGAAGCTCTGGACCAGCAAAGCTTCGAGGTTTTCTACCAGCCGTTGGTCGACGTCCAGAGCGATGCCGTATGCGCCTTCGAGGCGCTGGTACGGTGGCGGCACCCGACCCGCGGACTGGTCTCGCCCGGGGAGTTCATTCCGGTGGCCGAGGAAACCGGGCTGATCGTGCCGCTTGGCGCCTGGGTGCTGCAGCAGGCCTGCCGCGACGCGGCCGGCTGGCCCGAAACGATCACCGTCTCCGTCAATCTCTCGCCAGCCCAGTTCAAGAGCAAAGTCCTGGTGGAAACGGTGCGGGCGGCGCTGGTGGATTCCGGGCTCGCCGCGACCCGCCTCGAGTTGGAGATCACCGAATCGCTGCTGCTTGTGAACAGCGCAGCAACGCTGGCCACCCTTCGCGAGCTTGGGGCGCAAGGCGTGCGCATCTCGATAGATGACTTCGGCACCGGCCATTCATCCCTGAGCTACTTGCGAAGCTTTCCGTTCGACAAGATCAAGATCGATCAATCGTTTATCCGCGACCTCCTGGAGCGAGCGGACTCGATCGCGATCGTGCGGGCCATCGTGGGCTTGGGAAAAAGCCTCAATATAGTTACGACGGCCGAGGGGGTGGAGACGCTCGCGCAGTTGGAACGCTTGCGCGCCGAGGGTTGCACCGAGGTTCAAGGCTATCTATTCAGCCATCCGCGGCCAGCGTCGGACGTGCCATTGATGCTTGGGTCCACTTCCGCGCTAGCGATCTGATACCCTACGCCGGACGGCGTAGGAATCGGCCGAACACCGCCAAGGCCGCTTCCAACACGCGGTGCTCGATCCACTCGGCCCACCAACCCGGTGCGACCGCCTCCCATCACAGCAGTGCCGACTTGTGCCTTGGCGGCCACAGGCTGCGCCGGAAACTCCGAATCCGCTGGACGCGGACGGCCCGGCGTAGTCCGCTATGCCGCCGGGCAGAGTCGCGGCGGATCAACCTCTGGTGTCCCGCATTGCCCGCCGCCAACCACATGTTGTAAGGTCAGCTCGTGAACGCATTCGCCCCAGGAGACGCCGACTTGTTCGATACCGTGCAGATGCAGGGGCATCATCAGGTGCGCGTGGACCGCTCACGAGACGCCCTGCTGACGGATTTCGGCCGCGCGACCCTGGATGACCGCTACCTTATGCCTGGCGAAGGCTACCAGGATCTGTTTGCCCGCGTGGCCAGCTACTACGGCGACGACGCCGCCCATGCGCAACGCATCTACGACTACATCAGCAAGATGTGGTTCATGCCGGCAACCCCGGTGCTATCGAACGGCGGGACCAAGCGCGGCTTGCCGATTTCCTGCTTCCTCAACGAAGCCTCAGACAGTCTCGATGGCATCGTCGGGCTATGGAACGAGAACGTCTGGCTGGCTTCGAAGGGCGGCGGCATTGGCTCCTATTGGGGAAATCTGCGCTCGATCGGTGAGAAGGTCGGGCAGAACGGCAAGACGAGCGGGGTCATTCCCTTCATCCGCGTGATGGACAGCCTCACTCTTGCCATCTCCCAGGGCTCGCTTCGCCGAGGCTCCGCCGCGGTCTACTTGCCAATTTCGCATCCGGAGGCCGAAGAGTTCATCGAGCTTCGGCGTCCGACCGGCGGCGACCCGAACCGCAAGGCGCTGAACCTGCATCACGGCTTGCAGGTCTCGGACGCATTCATGCGCGCCGTCGAAGCCGACGAGCAATGGGCCTTCACGTCCCCGAAGGACGGGGCCGTGGTGCGTCGGGTCAGCGCGCGGTCGCTGTGGATTCGTATCCTGACCGCCCGGATCGAGACCGGCGAGCCCTATCTAGTATTCTCGGACCACGTGAACAATGCGCGGCCGGAGCAGCAGAAGCTGGCAGGGCTGGAAGTCAAGACCAGTAATCTCTGTAGCGAGATCACCTTGCCGACTGGTATCGACCACCATGGCAAGCAGCGTACTGCCGTCTGCTGCTTATCGTCGCTCAATCTGGAGAGCTGGCTGGAGTGGAAGGACCATCCGCTTTTGATCGAAGACGTGATGCGCTTTCTCGACAACGTGCTGCAGGACTTCATCGACCGGGCACCCGAGGGCATGGAGCGGGCCCGCTACGCGGCCATGCGCGAGCGTTCCGTCGGCTTGGGCGTCATGGGGTTCCACAGCTTCCTGCAATCGCAAAATGTGCCGTTTGAAGGTGTGGTCGCAAAGGTTTGGAACATCCGAATGTTCAAGCACATCCGCACCCAGGCCGATGCGGCGAGCCGGATGTTGGCCGAGGAGCGCGGCGCCTGCCCCGACGCCGAGGAATACGGCATCATGGAGCGGTTCTCCAACAAGATGGCGATCGCGCCCACGGCCTCCATCAGCATTATCGCCGGCAATACCAGCCCTGGGATCGAGCCGATCGCCGCCAACGTGTTCCTGCAAAAGACGCTCTCGGGCAGCTTCACCGTCCGCAACCGGCATCTGCAACAGTTGCTGGCGCACAAAGGCTGGGATCGGGACGATATATGGTCGAGCATCACCTTAAGCAAAGGCAGCGTGCAGCACCTGGACTTCCTGACCGAACAGGAGAAGGCGGTTTACCGCACGGCCTTCGAGTTGGATCAGCGCTGGATCGTCGAGCACGCGGCCGACCGCACGCCCTACGTCTGTCAAAGTCAATCGGTCAATCTGTTCCTCCCCGCCAACGTGCATAAGCGCGACCTGCATCAAATCCACTTCCTCGCTTGGAAGCGTGGCCTGAAGTCACTGTATTATTGCCGCAGCCTGTCGATCCAACGAGCCGATAATGTCAGCGAGAAGGTGGTACGGCCGGACGAGATGGCCAGCGCAGCGCCGAACGATATTGGCCGGCTCTCGCTTGCAGGTGCGACGAAGCCCAACAACTATGAAGAGTGCCTGGCCTGCCAGTAGGCGCCAGCCGGAAGGACGGATGATGGACGGAATGATCACGCGCGCCGAGCAGCCCAAGCGTTTCGACCTGCTGACCGAAAACCCGGTCTACAAGCCGTTCCGTTATCCCTGGGCCTATGAGGCGTGGCTGACGCAACAACGCGTGCATTGGCTGCCGGAAGAAGTCCCGCTGGCCGATGACGTCAAGGATTGGCACCGCAACCTGACCGCGGCCGAACAAAACCTGCTCTCGCAAATCTTTCGCTTCTTCACCCAGGCCGACGTCGAGGTGAACAACTGCTACATGAAACACTACAGTCAGGTGTTCAAGCCGACCGAAGTGCTGATGATGCTGTCCGCGTTCAGCAACATCGAGACGATCCACGTGGCTGCTTACAGCCATTTACTGGACACGGTGGGCATGCCAGAAGGCGAATACACCGCTTTCATGAAGTATAAAGAGATGAAGGACAAGTACGACTACATGCAGTCCTTCCGGGTGGACAGCAAGCACGAGATCGCCAAGACCCTGGCGGCCTTCGGCGCCTTCACCGAGGGGCTGCAGCTGTTTGCCTCCTTTGCCATCCTGCTAAACTTCCCGCGCTTCAACAAGATGAAGGGCATGGGCCAGATCATCTCCTGGTCGGTGCGGGACGAGACCCTGCACTGCCTGTCGATCATCCGCCTGTTCCGCACCTTCGTGCAGGAAAACCCGGAAATCTGGACCGAGGCGCTGCGGCAGGAGATCTACGAGGTCTGCGCCACGATCGTCGATCACGAGGACGCCTTCATCGACCTGGCGTTCGAGCAGGGCCCGATCGAGGGCCTCAGCGCGGCCGAGGTCAAGCAGTATATCCGCTACATCGCCGATCGCCGCCTGATGCAACTCGGCCTCAATCCGATCTTCCACGTGGAGGACAACCCGCTCACCTGGCTCGACGACATGCTCAACGCTGTCGAGCACGCAAACTTCTTCGAGAACCGGTCGACCGAGTACAGCCGTGCGTCAACGCTTGGCTCTTGGGAAGAGGCGTTTGCCGGCGCCGTGTTCGAGACCGATCAGCCGCAAGGCGCCATGCAGCTGCTGTGAGCAGCAGCTTCGACGAGGGCGGGGTGGAGGACGGCGAACTCGCGCAAGCCAGTGGGTCAGTCCGGCGTCACACGCGGCGGCTTGAGGATAAGCTGCTCGTGGCATTCCACCACGCCTGCGACACCAACGACCTCGAAGTGGCCGGGCATGTTCTTCGTGTGCTGGAATTGATGCTGGCCCGTCGGCCGGTGCAGGCAGATGCCAACCGCCGGCGCAACATGGAGAGCCTGGTCGCGGCCTATGAGCGCATCTGGCAGATCCGGCACAATGAGAAGCCGGATTAGGCGGGGATCGGCCCGCCGCCGCGCAAGACGGCGTCCGCCTCAGGCGTGAAGCGGCCGCCGGCTTCGTGCAGCACCAGGCCCGGCGCAACCCGGTCGGTGCCGGGCTGCAAGCGGCCCGATACCAGCGCCAGCTTGGCCGGCCGCCCCGCCTTCGGCCACAGCGGCGTTCGCACGATGGCTTGCAGGCCGCAGGCCCGCATCGCCTCGACGGCGCCGTCGGCCATGGCAGCGGGGATGACCAGGGTCAGCATGCCCTCGGGGAGCAATGGCGCGCGGAGCGCCCGCACCCACCCCGCCAGGCCTGGTACGCTGGCCTGCTTGGCCAGGGCCCGCCGTGCGACGGGCGAAGGCGTGGCGGCCGGGTCGTGCCAGGGCGGGTTGGCGAACGCATGGTGGAAGCCGCCGGCCGGCCGCACCTCCAGGATATCGGCGACGATGATCTCAAGCCCCGGCACCGCATTGGCCGCAATATTGCGGCGTGCCAGCGCGGCCATCGCCGGGTCGATCTCGATGCCGATCCCCTCGATCCCCGGCACCCGCGCGGCCAGGCACAGCAGGCCCGCCCCGGCGCCGGTGCCCGCCTCCAGCACGCGCTGGCCCGGCCGCGCAGGCACCGCCGCGGCCAGCAGCACCGGCTCCACTCCGGTCCGGAAGCCCGCCTGGGGCTGGGCATAGCGCAGCCGCCCATCCAGCAAATGGCCGTTGGTTTCCAGCACGGCCTAGGCCTCGCCCGCCTCCGTCAACACGCGCCGTGCCTGCGCCTCATCCTCGGCCAGCACGGCCAGCCGGCGCGGAAAGGCGCCGATGCCGCCCTCCACGGCGCTGACATGGCCGTCCAGCAGCACGCACTCGATGCCGGCGTCGCGGAGCAGGGCCGTGAGGAAGCTGAGGCGCACGAGGTTGTTCGAGATCGTCAGAATACGCATACGGGCTTTCGGCGGGGCTGGGTCTGGGTCTGGGTCTGGGTCTGGGTCTGGGTCGATCGGAGCGGCGCAGCTTGACCGTTTTTCGGAGCCGCCGATATGGTGACCTGAAGCAGCGACATCGCCTGTGCCGTGTTCGGCGGAGTTGGACGGGGCCCCCTGCTCGGTCGCTGCTGCGCTCACGTCGGGAGTTTAGTTTGAGCATTGTCACCACGCCGTTGCAGCCGCCGGGCATGCCGGCCCGCGAGGCCGAGGCGGATGCGCTGGCGCAACTTGTGCACCTGGTGGGTCCGGACATCGCCGCCTGCAACCGCGCCATCGTCGCGCGACTGGACAGCCCGGTCGCGCTGATCCCGCAGCTGGCGGCGCATATTGTCGCGGCGGGCGGGAAGCGGCTGCGGCCCTTGCTGACCCTGGCTGCGGCCCGGATGTGCGGATACGGAGGCGCCCGCCACATCGACCTGGCTGCCTGCGTCGAGTTCATCCACACCGCCACATTGCTGCATGACGACGTCGTGGACGAAAGCCTGCTGCGACGCGGCCTGTCCAGCGCCAATTCCGTGTTCGGCAACAAAGCTTCGGTGCTGGTCGGCGATTTCCTATTTGCCCGCGCATTCCAACTGATGGTGGCCGATGGGTCGCTGCAGGTGTTGGCCATCCTGTCCAAAGCCGCGGCCACGATCGCCGAGGGCGAGGTGCTGCAGTTGGTCACCCAGCACGACCTCTCGACTTCCGAGGCGCAATACCTCGACGTCGTTCGCGGCAAGACGGCGGCACTGTTCGCGGCCGCTTGCCAAGTGGGCGCGGTCGTGGCCGACCGGCCCGTCCCCGAGCAGCAGGCCTTGGCCGATTACGGCACCAATCTGGGCATCGCCTTCCAGCTCGTGGACGACGCGCTCGACTACGCGGCCGACCAGGCGACGCTCGGCAAGACCGTCGGCGACGACTTCCGCGAGGGCAAGGTCACTTTGCCGGTGCTGGCCGCCTATCATTCGGCCGACCCGGAAGAGCGGGAGTTCTGGGTCCGAACCATCGAGGCAAGCAGCCAGACCCAGGTCGACCTGGACCGGGCCATGGCGCTGATGGCCCGCTGCGGCGCAATCCGCACCACGCTCGACCATGCGGCCGTGTTCGCCCACAACGCGAAGGCGGCGCTCGCGATCTTTCCACGGAGCCCCCTCCGCGACGCCCTGGCGGACGTCGCGGACTACACGGTCAGCCGCGCGAGCTGACGACCGCCATCCGCTCGCGGCGCAGCTGAACGGCCAGTTCGTCGAGGGCGAGGCCGACCCGGTCGAGCATCTCGGCCACCTCGTCCTTGGTCATGATCAGCGGCGGGCTAAAGGCCAGGGTATCGCCCGGCAGAGCGCGAGCGATCACGCCATGGGCTTCGCAGAGCTTGGCAACGCGCGCGCCGACCTTTTCCTTGGGCTCGAAGTTCAGCCGGGCCGCACGGTCAGCCACGAGTTCCACGCCTGCCACCATGCCAACGCCGCGGACCTCGCCCACCAATTCATGCTCGGCGAAGCGGCGGCGCAACTCCTCCTGCATGAAGGCGCCGACGATCTGAACATGGTCCACAAGGCCCATTTCGTCGTAGATTTTGAGGGTTTCGATGGCGACGGCGGCGGGCACGGGGTGGCCGGAATAGGTGTAGCCGTGGCCGAAAGTGCCGATGGCATGGCTTTCGTCGGCGAGGGCCTGGAACACGCGGTCGTTCACCATCACCGCCGAGATGGGCAAATAGGAGGACGACAGCGCCTTCGCGCAGGTCAGGATGTCCGGCTCCACGCCGAAGGTCTGGCTGCCCCAGTAGCTGCCGGTGCGGCCGAAGCCGCAGATGACCTCGTCGGCGACCAGCAGCACGTCGTAGCGGCGCAGCACGGCCTGGATCTTCTCGAAATAGGTCCGCGGCGGCACGATCACGCCGCCGGCGCCCATGACGGGCTCGGCGAACATCGCGGCCACCGTGTCCGGCCCTTCGGCCAGGATCAGCGTCTCCAGCTCGTCGGCGCAGCGCGTGGCGAACGCCTCCTCGGATTCGCCCGGCTCGGCGCCGTGGTAGTGGTGCGGGGTCATGGTGTGGATGAAGCCCGGCAGCGGGATATCGAAGCTGCGGTGGTTGTTCGGCAGCCCGGTGATGGACCCGGCCGCGATGGTGATCCCGTGGTAGCCCTTGATGCGGCCGATGATCTTCTTCTTGGCCGTGCGGCCAAGGGCATTGTTGTAGTACCAGGCCATCTTGATCGCCGTGTCGTTCGCCTCGGAGCCGGAGTTGGCGAAAAACACCTTGCTCATCGGCACCGGGGCGCGGGCGATCAGCATCTCGGAAAGGTCGATCAGCGGCTCGTGCGACTTGGCGGTGAAGGCGTGGTAGAACGGCAGCTTGAGCATCTGGTCGTAGGCCGCCTTGGCCAGCCGCTCGTTGCTGAACCCGAGGCTCGCGCACCACAGCCCGGCGACGCTCTCGATGTAGTCCTTCCCCGCCTCGTCGAAAACGCGCACCCCCTTGCCGCGGGTGATGATCATTGGCCCCTGTTCCTGATGCGCCTTCAGGTCGGTGTAGGGGTGCAGCACGTTTGCGATGTCGCGGGCGGCGGCGGAGTTGGCGCGGGGAGGGCTCATGATGGACCTGCTGGCATGGGACAACCGAGCTTAGGCCCTTTCCCGCGCCGGTTGGAACCCCGACGATCACCCGTCGAGGGCGGCCTTGCGTTCGGCGGCCTCGGCCGCCGAGGCCACGCCGCCATGTGCTGCCGACCAGGCGACCGGGTTTTCGAGGAAACGGCGCACCTCGGCCAGCGCGGGCTCAGCGAAATAGGGCCGGTCGCGGCAGGCTTCCAGCACGTCCCACCAGGTGCAGAGGTGGTGCAGGGTGATGTCCATCTTGGCCAGCGTCTCGAAGCTGCCGGGAAACACGCCGTAGAAAAACACCACGAAAGCGTGGTTCACCAGGGCGCCGGCGTCGCGCAAGGATTGCGCGAATCGGATTTTCGACTGACCGTCGGTGGTCAGGTCCTCGACGAGGAGGGTCCGCAAGCCTTCGGGCACGTCGCCTTCGATCAGAGCATTGCGGCCGAACCCCTTGGGCTTCTTGCGGACATAGGCCATGGGGGTCATCATGCGGTCCGCGATCCAGGCGGCGAACGGGATGCCCGCCGTCTCGCCGCCCGCCACGGCCTCGATCGTCTCATAGCCGACGTGACGGCCGATCTTCTCGGCTGCCAGCTCGCAGATGCGGGCGCGGGCGCGGGGAAAGTAGATGATTCGGCGGCAATCGATGTAGACGGGCGACTTCCAGCCGGACGTGAAGGTATAGGGCTCCTCCGGCCGGAAGTTCACGGCCTTGATCTCCAGTAGGATGCGCGCCGTGGTCAGCGCCGCGTCCCGGTCCCAATTCGTCATGTGTTCCGCTGCCATGGTCCCGCCCTTCGTTGGCCCCGTCCTAGACCGCCGGGCAGCGAGCGTCCAATCTGGCGGCGACGAAGGGGAAGCGCATGGACCGGACCTATAAGATCGCGGCGATACCGGGCGACGGGATCGGCAAGGAGACGGTGCCCGAGGGTATGCGGGTCATCGAGGCCGCGGCGACGCGATTCGGCTTCAAGCTCGCTACGACCGATTACGACTGGTCCTGCGACCGCTTCAAGCGCGAGGGCGCGATGATGCCGGCGGACGGGCTGGAGCAGTTGCGCCAGTACGACGCGGTGTTCCTGGGTGCCGTGGGCTGGCCGGACGTGGCCGACCACGTTTCGCTCTGGGGCCTGCTGATCCCGATCCGCCGCGGCTTCGACCAATACGCCAACGTCCGGCCCTGTAAGCTGATGCCCGGCGCGCGCACGCCGCTGGCCGGCCGTACTGAGAAGGACATCGACTTCTACGTCGTGCGCGAGAACACCGAGGGCGAGTATTCCAGCCTCGGCGGCCGGCTGTTCGAGGGCACCGACCGTGAGTTCGTCACGCAGCAGAGCGTGTTCAGCCGCCACGGCGTGGACCGGATTCTCAAATACGCGTTCGAGTTGGCGCAAACCCGGCCGCGGCGGAAGCTCACCTCGGCCACCAAGTCGAACGGCATTACGATCACGATGCCGTACTGGGACGAGCGTTTCGCCGCCATGGCCAAGAACTACCCCGGCGTTGCCACGGACCAGTTTCACATCGACATCCTCTGCGCCCATTTCGTGCAGCATCCCGACTGGTTCGACGTCGTGGTCGGCAGCAACCTGTTCGGCGACATCCTGAGCGATCTCGGCCCGGCGGTGGCGGGCAGCATCGGAATTGCGCCCAGCGCAAACATCAACCCCGAACGCACGCACCCCAGCATGTTCGAGCCCGTGCACGGCTCCGCCCCCGATATTGCGGGCAGGCACATCTGCAACCCGATCGGCCAGATTTGGTCGGGGGCGATGATGCTGGAGCACCTGGGCGAGGCCGCCGCCGCCGCCGCCGTGGTCGGCGCGATCGAGACGCTGCTCCGGGAGGGCGGCCCCCGCACGCGGGACATGGGCGGCCAGGCTGGGACCGAGGAGGTTGGGCGCTCCCTTGCCGAGATCGTGGCCGCGAGATAGCGCGGCTTGCGTGCGGCCGGGCCAGGTCCTACATTACGGCGCTCGTGATAATGAGTCGCAACTAGGGGTTTCCAGTGGTTCGTGAGGTCAGCACGATTGCAAGGCGTTGCGAGCGGGCGGTCGTTACGGCCTATCGCGAGTTGCGCGGCTTCGGTAACGCCGACCCGGACGCGTTCCGCGCCTGCACGACGCTCTATCGGATCCACCACCCGGAAGCGTCGCTGAACGAGGCGCGCCGCCTGGTGGCGGAATGGATCGACCACCACGTGGTGCAGGCAAAGGCTGGACCGACCCCGGGCTGCGAGTGCGACTAGAGCACGATCCGTGCGGATAGGCGCACGGCTCCCGATCTAGCCCCGGTTTTTGCGAGCATGTCCATCCGCCGGGGGATCCCGTGTGGTCGGATCATGTTCTAAAATAATTCGTCAGCGGTCGCGATACCCGCGTGTGTTGCCGTTTGCGTCTCGGAGCGTGACTCGGCCGGACGTGTCCCGATCCCGATAGCCGCGCGTGTTGCCGCTGCTGTCCCGCATCGTGGTGCGGCCGGAGTGGTCCCAGTCCTCGTAGCCGGTCGTGTTGCCCGCGCTGTCCTGAATCGAGGTCCGGCCGGAAAAGCCCCGGACGTGGTAGCCCGTCGTATTCCCGTCGGCGTCCATGACCGTGGTGCGGCCGCTGCTCGTCCTCTCCCGATAGCCGCGGGTATTGCCGTCCGCGTCCATTACCGTGACCCGGCCGGGAAGGTTCCGGTCCTCATAGCCAACGGTGTTGCCACTGGCGTCGCGAATGGCAATCCGCTCGGCCGACACGGGGAGCGGCAGAAGGGCAACGCCTATCAGGAGCAGGAGGATACGCATGCGCTAGCCTCCCACATCGGCCTTTACAGAAGATGAACGCCCGGCATCAACGGCCGGAGAGGATGCGTTCCATCAACTGCTTCACCGAGGGGATGAACCCGTTGGAGTAGAACGGATCGCTCGCGAAGCGGAAAGCGTTGTGGCCGCTGAACATCAGCTGATGCTCGATCTCATCCTGGGTCTGATCCTCGCGGCGGACCTCCTGCAGCGTCTTCTGGATGCAGAAACTGCGCGGGTCCGCCTTCTTGCCGTTGTCGAAATCGGGCTCGTGCTGGCTCCAGTTGCTGAAGCGGCACACGCTCAGGCAGCCCATGCAGGAGACCTGGTCCGCCGTGATCTTGGCCGCCCGCTCGGGGGTGACGAAGATCAGGGTGCTGTCCGGTGTGCGCAGCGCCTCGGTGAACCCGGCTGCGATCCAGCCCTCGACGTTGAACAAGTCGTGCGGCGTGAGATACGCGGCCCGCTTGCGCGGCCCGATGCCGAGCATGGCCGTGTGATCGCCCACCGGCTCGGTGGAATAGGCCACCTGGTGCTCGCCGCGCTGGCGCAGCTCGGCGATGAAGCCGTTGTTGACCGCGCTCGAATAGAAGCCGGTCGGACTGAACTTGTTCAGGAAGACGTCACCTTCCTTCAAGGTCAGCAAGCGCCGTTTCCAGGCGTCGCTGATCGGGCTTTCCTGCGTCAGCAGCGGACGCGTGCCGAACTGGAACGCGATCGGGCCGAGATCGGGGTTGTCGATCCAATCCTCCCATTCCTCGAGCCACCAGACGCCGCCGGCCATGATGATGGGCGTCTGGTCGAGGCCGAAGGTGCGCATCAGCTTGCGGAGCGCGAGCACGCGGGGGAAGGGGTCCTCGGGCTTGGTCGGGTCTTCGCCGTTCGAAAGCCCGTTATGGCCGCCCGCCAGCCAGGGGTCCTCATAGACGACGCCGCCGAGCAGCGCGGCGGCTTTGGAGTACGCGCGCTTCCACAAAGCGTTGAACGCGCGGGAGGAGGAGACGATCGGGTAGTAGTGCACGCCGAACTTGGCGGCGATGTCGGACAGCCGATACGGCATGCCGGCGCCGCAGGTGAGGCCGTTGATCAGGCCCTTGGCGCCTTCGAGCACACCGGTGATGACGCGCTCGGCGCCGCCCATCTCCCAGAGTAGGTTGGCGTGGATGCGGCCCTTGCCGCCGGAGATATCGTAGGCGCGGCGGGCTTGGGCGATGCCGCCTTCGATGCCGTACTGGATCAGCTCCTCGTGCCGTTCGCGGCGGGTGCGGCCGTGATACACCTGGTCGATCGGGTCGCCCCGCTCGTCGTAGTAGTCGGCGTTCACCGCGCTGAACGTGCCGGCGCCGCCCGCCGCCGCCCAATGGCCGGAGGATACGCCGGTGGACACGCCGATGCCCTTGCCGCCCTCGATCAAAGGCAGCACGTCCACCCCACCCATGCGGATTCCGTTGACTGCCTTCATAACCGTCTGCATCCCGAAGCTACAGGCGTGAAACATTGGACCGCCGGTCCGGGGTTTTTAGGTCCGGCGGCCCATAATTCAGAGACCAGCGCCTACTCCGCGGCGTCGGACCGCTCGCGCCGCCCGCCGTCCCGGCCGCCCTCGCGCCCGCCGCCCTCGCGCCCGCCACCTTCGCGGCCCGGCTTTGCGCCGACCTGCTCGGTAATGTCGGCGCCGGTGGCCTGGTCCACCACCCGCATCGACAGCTTGACCTTGCCACGATCGTCGAAACCGATGACCTTTACCTTCACGGCGTCGCCTTGATTGACGACGTCCGTGGTCTTGTTCACCCGGGCTTGCTGCAGCTCGCTGATATGCACCAGCCCGTCCTTGGCGCCGAGAAAGTTGACGAACGCGCCGAACTCGGCCGTCTTCACCACCTTGCCGTTGTAGATCACGCCGATCTCCGGCTCGGCCACGATGCCGCGGATCATGTCGATCGCCTTCTGGCTGGCCTCCTCCGTGGTGGCCGCGATCTTGATGGTGCCGTCGTCCTCGATGTCGATCTTGGCGCCGGATTGCTCGACGATGTCGCGGATCACCTTGCCGCCGGTGCCGATCACCTCGCGGATCTTCTCCTTCGGCACGTTGATAACCGTGATGCGCGGCGCCGTCGCCGCCACGTCCGAGCGGGCGCCCTGGATGGCCTTGGCCATCTCGCCCAGGATATGCAGCCGCCCGTCGCGCGCCTGCTCCAGGGCGATCTTCATGATGTCGGCGGTGATGGACGTTATCTTGATGTCCATCTGCAGGCTGGTGATGCCCTGCTCGGTGCCGGCCACCTTGAAGTCCATGTCGCCCAGGTGGTCCTCGTCGCCCAGGATGTCAGAGAGCACGGCGAAGCCGCGGTCCTCCTTGATCAGGCCCATGGCGATACCGGCCACCGGCCGCGCCAAGGTCACGCCCGCATCCATGAGGGCCAGGCTGGTGCCGCAGACGGTCGCCATGCTGCTGCTGCCGTTGCTCTCGGTGATCTCCGACACCACGCGCATCGTGTACGGGAAGGCATCCTTGGCCGGCAGCACCGGCCGGATGGCGCGGTAGGCCAGCTTGCCATGGCCGATCTCGCGGCGGCCGGGGCTGCCCATGCGGCCGGCCTCGCCGACCGAGTAGGGAGGAAAGTTGTAGTGCAGCATGAAGTGCTCGCGCCGCTCGCCCTCGAGCGCGTCGATGATTTGCTCGTCCTGCCCAGTGCCGAGGGTCGCCACGCACAAGGCCTGCGTCTCGCCACGGGTGAACAGCGCCGACCCATGGGCGCGCGGCAGCACGCCGACCTCGGCCACGATCTGGCGCACGGTCTTGGTGTCCCGCCCATCGATGCGCAGCCCGGTGTCCAGGATGGCGTTGCGTACCACGTCGGCTTCCATGTGCTTGAGCAGCGGCTTGGCCTTGTCGGCGTCGAGGCCTTCGGCCACCAGCGCCTCGGTCGCGGCTTTCTTGGCGGCGCCGACCCGCTCCTGGCGGACCTGCTTCTGCACGTGCCGGTAGGCCTCGGCCAGCGGGCCACGGGCCAGCGCATCCACGCGGGCCTGGAGTGCCGTCAGTTCAGGCGCCGGCTCGGCGATGCTCCAGGGCTCGCGAGCGGCATGCTCGGCCAGCTCGATAATCGCCTGGATCACCGGCTTCATATGGTCGTGCCCGAAGGTCACGGCGCCGAGCATGACCGCCTCGGTCAGCTCCTGCGCCTCGGATTCCACCATCAGCACGCCTTCGGTGGTGCCGGCGAGCACCAGGTCGAGCTTGCTGGTGGCGAGCTGGTCCGAGGTGGGGTTCAGGACATAGGCACCGTCCACGAAGCCGACTCGGGCGGCGGCGACCGGGCCGAAGAAGGGGATGCCCGAAAGGGTCAGCGCGGCGGAGCAGCCGATCATGGCGACCACGTCGGGGTCGTTCTCCATGTCATGGCTCAGCACGGTCGCGACAACCTGGACCTCGTTGCGGAACCCCTGCGGGAACAGCGGGCGGATGGGGCGGTCGATCAGGCGGCTGGTCAGCACCTCCTTTTCGGAGGGCCGGCCCTCGCGCTTGAAGAAGCCGCCAGGGATCTTGCCGGCCGCGAACGCCTTTTCCTGGTAGTTGACGGTCAGCGGGAAGAAGTCCTGGCCGGGCTTGGCGCTGCGCACGCCGACCGCGGTGCAGAGCACGATGGTGTCGCCGTAGCGGGCCAGCACGGCGCCGTCGGCCTGGCGGGCGATCTTGCCGGTTTCCAGGATCAGCTTGCGGCCGCCCCAGTCGAGTTCCTTGCGGAAGTAATTGAACATTGGGTTACGTCCTTGACTTGCGCCGGGCTGGGCCGTGGCAGGCTGCGGGCGCGGCGTCTCGGGCAACCCCAGCGCGGACTGCTGGATGTCGCAGCCGCAAAGCCGGGTTGCCGAAGGCGCCGCCGCTTGCCCTGCCGAAGGCATGGTCGCGGCGGTATCCACCCGGCGCCCCATGGCGCCCGGTGTCGCAGCAAGCCGGCGCCCCATGGCGCCGGGTGCTCGTCTCTAGCGGCGGAGGCCGAGCCGGGTGATCAGCGCCTGGTAACGCGCGCGATCCTTCTTGCTCAGGTAGTCCAGCAAGCGGCGGCGGCGGCCGACGAGCATCAGCAGGCCGCGGCGGCTGTGGAAATCCTTGGCATGCGTTTTGAGATGCTCGGTCAGGTTCACGATGCGCTCGGTGGCGAGCGCCACCTGAACCTCGGGGCTGCCCGTATCGGCTTCGGCCTGGGCGTATTCAGCGACGAGCGCCGTGCGGCGCTCCGCGGTAATCGACATCGGATGACTCCGTGAAAGGGGTTACAAAAGGCGCTCGGGCTTGCACCAGCCGTCCGACAAACGGCAAAGCCCGATGACGCGCCCCCCCGCCATGGCACGAGCCAGCCCGCCATCGGGGTTGGCCGTCGGTGGAATGCGGCCCATCAAGTCGACGAGGTTGATTGCCTGGCCGTTCGACAAGCCGAAGGCCTCCGCCTGGGTCAGGGCCAGCGCCGGGATGTCGGCCAGCGCGGTCTCGACCGGAAGCAGGAGGTCCGGGGAAGCGGGCGGCTTATCCGCCGCGGGCGCGCAAATGTCCAGCGAAATCGATTGCGCTTCCGTGAACGGCCCAACCCGCAGGCGTCGCAGCGCGGCGACATGGCCCAGTGTCCCGCACGCCTGCGCCAGGTCGCGCGCCAGGCTCCGCATATAGACGCCCTTGCCGGATTGGACCTCGAACACCGCCGTGTCCCGGTCGGGCCGGGCGATGAGGGCGAAGCGGTCCACCCGCGCCGGGCGGGGCGGCAGCGCCGGCGCCCGGCCGTCCCGCGCCATGTCGTAGGCGCGCTCGCCGGCCACCTTGATGGCGGAGTAGGCGGGCGGCACCTGCATGATATCGCCGGTGAGCCGGGGCAGGGCGGCCACCAGCGCGGCATCGTCGGGGCGAGCCTCGGAACTGGCGACCACCTGGCCGTCGGCGTCGTCGGTGTCGCGCGCTTCGCCGAGGCGGAGCGTGAAGTGGTAGAGCTTGGTGCCGTCCATGACGTAGGGCACGGTCTTGGTCGCATGGCCGAACGCGATCGGCAGCACGCCGGTGGCCAGCGGGTCGAGCGTGCCGCCATGGCCCGCCTTCTGCGCATCGAAGCCGCGCCGCACGCGGTTGACGACGTCCGTGCTGGTCAGCCCGGCCGGTTTGTCGACGACCAGCCACCCGTTGAGCGGGCGGCCGCGTTTCTTTCGCATCGTGGTGTTCCAGGGAGTGATGCCGTCCTATAGGCCCGGCGCTTGCCGAGAGCCATCGCCTCACCACTCGATCGCTGCCCCCCGATGGTCAAAAAACCCGCCGGTGTCGCTGGCGCCGAGACCCTCCAGTACCGTCAGCAATGCCGCTGCGGCGACCTCCGGCGGCCCGACATCAAGGCCGGCCTTGGCGAAGGGCGCCGAGAGCGGAGTCGCGACCGTGCCCGGGTGCAGCGCCACACACAGGCTCGCCGGGTTATGCCGATGAAGCTCGATCGAGGCCGTACGCACCAGCTGGTTCAGCGCCGCCTTGGACGCGCGGTAGCTGTGCCAGCCGCCGAGCCGATTGTCACCGATGCTGCCGACCCGGGCCGACAGCGTCGCGAACACGACCCGGCCCTGGCGCGGGAACAGCGGGCAGAAATGCTTGAGCAGCAGCGCCGGGCCGATCGCGTTGACGGCGTAGGCGTGCGCCATATGCGCGGGATCGAGCTCGCGCAGGCCGCGTCCGGGCGGAACTGCTCGTCATGCAGGAACCCGGTGGCGTCCAGCACCAGCCGCAGCGCGCCGCGTCCCCCTACCCAGGCGGCAGCGGCGGCGATGCTGGGCTCCGACAGCAGGTCGAGCGGCGGTGCGCTGCGGCGACCCAGCCGCGTCACATGCTCGAAGGCGCCCCCCGTCTCCAAAGCCGCGGCCAAGGCCTGTCCCAGGCCGCCGCCGGCGCCGATCACGACGGCCTGCGTCATGCGGCCGCGGCGAAGCGCTCCTTCATCACTTGCACGACCTCATCGGCGTCTCGGCGCCACCAGTCGCGGGCCGACATGATCTCAACCTCGATCATGCCGGCGTAGTCCGCACCGTCCACCAAGGCCCGGATGCCGGGCACGTCGATCGCGCCGTCGCCCATCATGCCGCGGTCCAGCACCAGGTCCTGCGTCGGCACCAGCCAGTCGCAGACGTGAAAGGCGGCGATACGGCGCCCGGCCCGGGCCACGCTCTCGGCAAGCTGCGGGTCCCACCATATATGATAGACGTCGAGTGCCAGGCCGACGCCGTCGCCCAGACGTTCCGCCAGCGCGAGCGCTTGCGCGGTGGTGCTCAGCACCGAGCGGTCGGCGCAGGTCATGGGATGCAGCGGTTCCAACGCTAGCACGACGCCGGCCGCACGGGCTTGCGGCAGTATCTCCGCCAGCCCGTCCTCGACCCGCTGGCGCGCGCCGGCCAGGTCCTTCGAGCCCGGGGCCAGGCCGCCACATACCATCACCAGGCAGTCCGCCCCCAACGCGGCCGCCTCGTCGATGGCGCGGCGGTTGTCCTCGATGGCGCCCGCGCTGGTGAACATCCCGCCCCGGCAAAGGCCGGAGACGCGGAGCCCGGCGTCGCGGATGTGCCGGGCCGCAGCCGCCACGCCCATCTCGGCCAGCTTGTCCCGCCAGGGCGAAATGCCGGGGATGCCGTGCCGCGCGCAGCCCTCGATGCATTGCGCGAGCGTCCATTGCTCGCGCAGCGTGATGGTGTTGAGCGACAGCCGGGCGGGGTCGGCCACCTAATGCACCCCGTGCACCGCCAGCACGCGGCCCATGCGCCGGCAGGCGTCGTCGGGGTCGCGCAGCAGCCCGGCCGCGTCGGCCAGCCGGAACAGCTCGGCGAGGTGCGGCAGCGAGCGGGCGGATTGCTGGCCTGACACCATCGTGAAATGGTCCTGATGGCCGTTGAGGTAGGCCATGAACACCACGCCCGTTTTGTAGAAGCGCGTGGGCGCCTGGAAGATGTGGCGCGACAAGGGCACCGTCGGCGCCAGGATCTCGTGGAAGGTCGCGAGGTCGTTGCGGTGCAAGCTGCCCAGGGCTGCCGATGCCGCCGGCGCGATACTGTCGAAGATGCCCAGCAAAGCGTGCGAATACCCGTCGTCGTCGCCCGCGATCAGCTCGGCATAATCAAAGTCGTCGCCGGTGTACATACGGACGCCGCGCGGCAGGCGGCGCCGCATCGCGATCTCGCGCTCCTTGTCGAGCAGGCTGATCTTGATGCCGTCCACGCGGCCGGCGTTGGCGGTGATCACGTCGAGGCAGACGGACATGGCCGCGCCGATGTCGCGGTGGCCCCAATAGCCGGCGAGCGCCGGGTCGAACATGTCGCCGAGCCAGTGCAGGATCACCGGATGGGCGACGCCGCCCAGGATGCGCCCATAGACGCGCCTGTAGTCGTCCGGGCCGGTGGCGCAGGCGGCCAGGGCGCGCGATGCCATCAGGATGATGCGGCCGCCCAGCTTTTCGATGGCCTCGCACTGCATCTCGTAGCCGCGGATCACGTCGTCGATGCCGGCGCCCGGGGCCAGGTGGTCGGTGCCGGCCCCGCAGGACATCGCGGCGCCGGGCGGGGCGGCGGCCAAGCTGCGGCGGATCAGCTCGAGGCTGGTCGGCCAATCCAGCCCCATGCCGCGCTGCGCGGTGTCCATGCTCTCGGCCACGCCGAGGCCAAGGGACCAGAGGTAGACGCGGTAGTCGATGGTACGGTCCCAGTCGATGGCGGCGGTAAGCCAAGGGTCACCGTCGGCCAGCGGGTCCGCGACCACGTGGGCCGCGGCCAGCGCCACCCGGTTGAACGGCGGCCGGGCGGCGGGGAACACGCGCGGCGGCCGGGTCGTGTAGCGGTGCAGGATGCGGTCGGCGCCGGGCAGGGTCAGGGTCGGCATGGGTCAGAACTCCAGGGCCGGAAGGTCGATCCAGCGGCGCTCGCGCCAGCTCTGCAGCCCGGCCTCCGCCAACTGCACCCCGCGCGCGCCGGCCTCCAGGTCCCAGGGGAAGCTGGGCGTCTCGCCCGCGAGATAGCGCAGGAACAACTCCCATTGCGCGCGGAACCCGTTGGGGTAGGCCTGGTTGTCCGGCACCTCGTCCCAGGCGCGGAAGAAGTCGATCGGCTGCGGGATGTCGGGGTTCCAGACCGGCTTCGGCGTATTGACCCGCGCCTGCGTCCAGCACTTCTGCAGGCCCGCCACCGCCGAGCCATGCGTGCCGTCCACATGGAACGTCACCAGGTCGTCGCGCCGCACCCGCGTGGTCCAGGAGGAGTTGATGTGCGCGATCACGCCGCCGGCCAGTTGGAACGTGGCGTAGGCGGCGTCGTCGGTGTCCGCCTTGTAGGTGCGCCCGGCCTCGTCGACCCGCTCGGCGATGTGCGTGGCACCTAGGCAGGAGACGCTCTCGACGGTGCCGAACAGCGTGTCGAGCACGTAGCGCCAGTGGCACAGCATATCGAGGATGATGCCGCCGCCCTCGGCTGCCTTGTAGTTCCAGCTGGGGCGCTGGGCAGGCTGCCAGTCGCCCTCGAACACCCAGTAGCCGAACTCGCCGCGCACGCTCAGCAGGCGGCCGAAGAAGCCGCTGTCGATGCACATCTTGAGCTTCTGCAGGCCGGGCAGGAACAGCTTGTCCTGCACCACCCCATGCTTGATGCCGCGCGCGCGGGCGAGCTTGGCGACCGCGACCGCGTCGTCCAGCGTGTCGGCGGTCGGTTTTTCGGTATAGACGTGCTTGCCGGCCTCGATGGCCCGGCGGATCAGCCCGGCGCGCAGCTGCGTGGTGGCGGCGTCGAAGAACAGCTCGTCGGCCGTGTCGGCGAGGGCGGCCTCCAGGTCGGTGGTCCAGCGCGGGATGCCGTGCGCCTGGGCGAGGGCGGCCAGCTTGCCCGCGTTGCGGCCGACCAGGATGGGGTCGGGCATCAGGACATCGCCGCCCCCGAGCCGCACCCCGCCATCACCGCGGATGGCGGCGATGCTGCGGATGAGGTGCTGGTTCATCCCCATGCGCCCGGTGACGCCATTCATCACGATGCCGACGCGGCGCTCTGCCATGCTTGATCCCCTTTTCAGTCCAGGTGCCCTTGGGCGTGGAAGTGCTGGCGGATGCTCCGGGCCAGAGCCCCGAAATCCGGGCTGCCCATGACGTCGAGCGAGCGTGGGCGGGGCAGGGCGACGTCATACACGGCGGCGATGGCGCCGGGCCGCTCGGTCATCACCACCACACGGTCGCTCAGGAACACCGCTTCCGGGATCGAGTGGGTGATCAGCAGCACGGTCTTGCCGGTGTCCATCTGGATGCGTTGCAGCTCCAGGTTCATCGTCTCCCGGGTCAGCGCATCGAGGGCGCCGAAGGGTTCGTCCATCAGCAGGATGTCGGGGTCGTGCACCAGGGCCCGGCAGATCGCGGCGCGCTGCTGCATGCCGCCGCTGAGCTGCCACGGGTATTTGGCGGCAAACGCCTCGAGCCCCGTCATGCGCAGCAGGCCCCTCGCGCGCTCCAGATGCGGCGCCCGGGGCAGGCGCTTGACCTCCACCGGCATCATCACGTTGCCCAGCACGCTGCGCCAGGGCAGCAGCAGCGGGCTTTGGAACACGATACCCACGTCCCGGTGCGGCCGGGTCACGGCGTGGCCGGAAACCTGGATGCCGCCCGCGGTGGGCGGCAGCAGGCCCGCGACCATCTTCAGCAAGGTGCTCTTGCCGCAGCCGGAGGGGCCGACCACGGCGACGACCTCGCCGCGGTCGATCAGCAGGTCCACCGGCTGGAGCGAGGGCACGTCGCCCTCCCGGGTCCGGTAGGTTTTGCTGACCCCCGAGAGCGCGATGGCCGCGACGGGCCCCAAAAGCATCAGGGCAAGAAGGCGTTCGTGTAGAAGCTGCCGGTTTTGTCGCGGGCGGTGGCGTCGAGGCCGCCGAACTCGACCATGAGGTCCACGCTGTCCTTCATCAACTGATCGCTGACCCGGAACGGCGCGTTGCTCTGGCCCGGCAGGCGGTAGAGCGGGATGGTCAGCTCGAACCCCTGCTGCAAGGTGCCGGGCTGGCCGCCCTTGGGCAAGGCGGCCAGGATGGCGGCTGCGGCTGCCTTGGGGTCCTTCTCCGCGGCCTCCACGGCCCGGGTGCTGGCGCGCATGAAGCGGCGCACCAGGTCGGGGTTCTCGGTCAGCAGCGGCGTGCGGGTGACGATGCCGGAGCTGATCAGGTTAATCCCGTAATCGGCGAATTTTATAGGATAGACGTCCTTGCCCGTGGCGTCCTTGATCTTCATGCTCTGGTCCATCACGTAGCCCAGCAGCAGGTCGGCCCGCCCGTTGATGACGGCGTTCAGCTTGGTCTGCCCGTCGCCGGAGACGACCTGGAAGTCGCCCTCCTTCAGCCCAGTGCGGCGCAGGAACAGCGGCCAGATCTGCGACATGCTGTCCCCGGGCGACACGGCGACGATGCGGCCGCGGATGTCGTCGGGCTTGCGGATGTTCTTCTCTTCCAGGCCCATGACCGACATGGGGTTGACCTGCACCAGCACCCCGGTCGCCGTCACCGGCGCGCCGCGGATGGCGGCGCGCATCATGGTGGGCACGTCCACGTAGCCGAACATGGCCGACCCGGCGGCCACCGCCTGCGTCGTCACCGCGCTGCCGCGACCTTCCTGAATGTCGAGGTCGATGCCCTCGGCCGCGTAGAGGCCCTTCTCCTTGCCGTAGTAGAACGGCGCGTGCTCGCCATAGACGTACCAGTTCAGCATCAGGATGACCTTGTCGGCCGCGCGAGCCGGGCCGGCGAGTAGCAGCACGAGACAGAGCGTGAGCAGGCGAGGCATGGCGAGCAGGCGGGGCATGGCGAGCAGGCGGGGCATGGCGAGCAGGCGGGGCATGGCGTTTCCTCCTGAGGTTATGCGGTGGCCAGGATGGCCCCGCGCTGGCTGGCGTGCCAGGGGACCAGGAGCCGTTCGGCGGCTTCGACCAGCGCGAACAGGATCATGCCGATCGCCGCCAGCACCACGAGCGCCGCGAACATGGTCGGCAGCTCGAAGTTGCCGATGGAGCGCTGCAGCACGAAACCGATGCCGGAGTTGGCGCCCACGAACTCGCCGACCACGGCGCCAACCACCGTCAGCGTGATGCTGACCTTCAACCCGGCAAAGATCGCCGGCATGGCGTGCGGCAGGCTGATCATGCGGAAGGTCTGCAGCCGGTCCGCCTCCATGCTGCGCGCAAGGTCGATCATGTCGGGCTCCACCGATTTGAACCCCTGCACCGCAGAGACCACCACGGGAAAGAACCCCAGCAGGAAGGCCGAGATCACCTTCGGCACCATGCCGAACCCGAACCACACGACGAACAGCGGCGCGATGGCCACCTTGGGAATGGATTGCGAGAAGACGAGCAGGGGATAGACGTAGTCCTCGACCGTCTTGCTGGACGCGATCAGCATGGCGGCCGGGATGCCGAAGGCGGCCGACAGCGCAAACCCGGCGAGGGTGGCCTCCGTGGTGGGCACGGCTTCGCGCAACAACATCGGCCATTCCGCCCAAAGCGTGCGCAGGACTTCGAGCGGCGCCGGCACCTGGTACGGCGGCACGTGGAACACCCGGATGGCCGCGTCCCAAAGCACGACGAGCAAGACGAGGAAAATGACCGGCTTGAGCCCGGCGGCCACGCGGCGGTTCATGCTCCCTGCCACCCATTTCTAACTGTTTGGTTAAAACACTAAGGTGCAAGGGTCGCGCTGGTCAATCCTGTCAGCACAAGCTCCTGCATATGCGCCAGCCGTTCCCGGCGCGCGGCGACGCCCAGCAGGTCGCGGCCAAAGATCACGCTCAGGGTGGCGCGGTTGGACAGATAGAAGTACGAGAGCCCGGCAATCGAGATATAGAGCTGCACCGCGTCCACCCCCGAACGGAACGCGCCGCTGGCTTCGCCCCGCCGCAGCACGTCCGCGAGCATGCCGACGAAGGGTGCGTGCATTTTCTCGATCCGCGCGGAGCGGCGCAGGTGCCGCGCCCGCTGCTGGTTCTCGGTGTTCAGCAGGGCCAGGAACTCGGGATTGTCCAGGAAGTACTGCCAGGTGAACTGCACCAGCCGGGCGATGGCGGCGGGCGGGTCGAGCGACTCCAGCTCCAGCGTGCGCTCGGCGGCGCGGATGTGCTCGTAGGTCTCCTCCAGCACCGCCAGATAGAGCGCCTCCTTGTCGCCGAAGTAGTAGTACAGCATTGCCTTGTTGATCTCGGCGCTGGCCGCAATCCGGTCCACGCGCGCGCCTTCGAAGCCGTGCCCAGCGAACTCCTGCTTGGCGGCGGCCAGGATGCGGCGGCGGGCGCCGTCCGGGTCCCTGCGGACCCTCGGGAGTGTTTCGGTTGCTTCCATCGGGGAATGTTGATGCCTTGCCCTCCGGCCCGCAAGCGGCCAGCCTGTGCCGGGCAGCGGAGGCTTGGGCATGGACGGCAGCAGGGTGGGTGCGATCGAGGCGGCCTTGGCCTTTTTCGACGGCGGCGGCTTCGAGCGGCGCCTCGCCAAGCTCGTCGCCATCCGCAGCACCAGCCAGGACCCCGGCCACGGCGCCGACCTTGTCGCCTATCTCGACCAGGGCATGGTCCCCTGGCTGGAGACGCTCGGCTTCGCCTGCACCGTCCACCCCAACCCGGTGCCGGGCAGCGGCCCCATCCTGCTTGCCGAACGGATCGAGGGGCCCGGCCCCACCGTCATCACCTACGGCCACGGCGATACCGTGCGCGGACTCGAGGACCAGTGGCGCCCCGGCCTCGACCCCTGGACGCTCACCCGCGAAGACGACCGCTGGTATGGCCGCGGCAGCGCGGACAACAAGGGCCAGCACGTCATCAACCTCTCCGCCCTGGAGGCCGTGCTGGCCGAGCGCGGCGGCAAGCTCGGCTTCAACCTCAAGCTCATCGTCGAAACGGGCGAGGAGAGCGGCTCCAAGGGCCTCTCCGAGATCGTGGCCGCCCACAAGGACCACCTGCGCGCCGACGTGCTGCTCGCCAGCGACGGGCCGCGCGTCAACTCCGGGGTGCCGACGCTCAGCACCGGCACCCGCGGCAGCTTCCACTTCGACCTCAAGCTCGACATCCGACCCGGCGGCGTCCACTCCGGCAACTGGGGCGGCATGACCACCGACCCGGCCATCGTGCTCTCCCACGCCATCGCCAGCATCGCCGACCGGCACGGCCGCATCCTGGTGCGGGACTGGGTGCCCAAGGCGGTCAGCAACTCGGTGCGCGACGTGCTGCATGGCTGCAGCCTGGTGGCCGAAGGCGAGGCGGCCACCATCGACGCCGATTGGGGCGAGCCCGGCCTGAGCCCGGCCGAGAAGATCTATGCCTGGACCAGCTTCATCGTGCTCTCAATGCTGTCCGGCCGGCCGGAGAACCCGGTCAACGCCGTCGCGCCCAACGCCATCGCGCACTGCCAGATCCGCTACACCGTGGACGTCGACCCCTACACCTTCGAGGCGTCGCTCCGCCGCCATCTGGACGCGGCGGGGTTCGCCGAGGTGCAGATCGTGCCCTACGGCATCCGCATGCCGGCCCGCCGCTCCGACCCCGGCCATCCCTGGGTCCGCTGGGCGGCGGCGAGCATGGAGGCCACGCTGGGCAAGCGGGTGCAGGTGATCCCGAACAGCGGTGGCGGATTGCCCAACGACGTGTTCATGGACCATCTTGGCGTGCAACTGCTGTGGGTGCCGCATAGCTACAACGGCTGCAAGCAGCACGGCCCGGACGAACACCTGCTGATCGCCCCGGCGCGGGAGGGGATCGCGGCCTTTGCCGGGCTATGGTGGGACTTGGGGGAGGGTGGCTTGCCGGACCACGCCTAGCGGCACGATCCTGCGGGCGGAGCAGGGGTTCGGTGGCGACGGGGCTGGTGGGCGCGACAGGGATTGAACCTGTGACCCTTCGCGTGTGAAGCGAATGCTCTCCCGCTGAGCTACGCGCCCGGCCCAGGTTGGGCTGCGGAGCGGGGGGTTTAGGTCGGCGCTCCCGCACATGTCAAGTTGCGCCGCGGCGCCGGCGGCGTAGGTTCTGCCGATGATCAAACACCTTGGCTTGGCCGTTTTGTTGGCGTCCGGCGCCGCCCGGGCGGAGCCGGTGCAGGCGAGCTACGCCGCCTATGCGGCCGGGCTGAACGTCATCAACATGGACGCCGCCTTCGACATCGCCCCGGCGCGCTACCGGGTGCACCTGGTCTATCACACGGCCGGCACCTTCGGCGCGCTGGTCAGGGGACAGCAGGACACGACGGTTGAGGGCCGGTTTGCCGAAGGCCGCGCCGTGCCGCAACGGTTCTACAGCGCGGGCACCATGCGCGGCCAGCAGCGAGTGACGCAGATCGACTACCCCGCCGGCCAGCCGGTGATCCGCCAGCTGATCCCAGCCACGGACGAGGACCGCGAGCCCGTGCTTCCGGAGCGCCAGGCCAATACCATCGATACCATGAGCGCGATGGCCCAACTGTTGCGCCAGGTGAACGAGACCGGGCGCTGTGAGGGCCGGGTCATGACCTTCGATGGCAGGCGGCTTTCGGAGCTGACCGCGCGCACGGTTGGCGTGGAGGTCCTGCCCGCCACCGACCGCTCGAGCTTCGCCGGGCAAGCGCTGCATTGCACCTTCGAAGGGCGCCAGCTCGGCGGCTTCATGCTCGACGGCGACCGGGAGACGCTGCGCCGGCCGCAACTCGGCAGCGCCTGGTTCGCCAGCGCCGCCCCTGGGGGGCCGAAGGTGCCGGTGCGCGTCGTGTTCCGCACGCGCTGGTTCGGGGAGGCGACGATGTACCTCACGGAGCGGCGCTAGCCGCGACGACGTACCTCACGGAGCGGCGCTAGCCAGCAGCTTGGTCGCGAGCGCCGGCACGTCGGTGAAACAGCCCGCCGAGGCCTGCGCGGCCGCTCCCATCGCGGCCGGGCCATAGCCCCAGGCGGCGAACACGCAGGGTAGCCCGGCGGCGATCGCGCCCTGCACGTCATTCTGGTGGTCGCCCAGGACGATGCAGGCCGCGCGGTCGCCGCCGGCGGCGGCCAGAGTCGCGAGCAAATGCGCCGGGTCCGGCTTGCGGGTGGGGTAGCTGTCGCCGCCGCCCACGGCCGCGAACAGGCTGAGCAGGCCCAAGGCCTCCAGCAGCGACCGGGCGGGCTGCTCCGGCTTGTTGGTGCAGACGGCGAGGCGCCAGCCGTCCCGGACCAGGGCGCGCAACGTCTCGGGGACGCCGGGATAGGCGCGGGAGAGCACGGCCGTGTGGGCGCTGTAGTCGGCCAGGAAGGCGTCGAGGTCGGCCGGCTGGGCCGCGAGGCCGCGCGCCGCCATCACCTTGCCGACGAGCGCGGCCGCGCCGTCCCCCACCATGGCCGTGACCTCGGGCGCGGCGAACGGCGCCAGCCCGCGCGCGGCCATGATCCGGTTCACGCTGGCCAGCAGGTCCGGCACGGAGTCCACCAGCGTGCCGTCGAGGTCGAGGAGGAGCGTCGGGATCACAGGTTGTTCCTTTGACATGGGCCGCCCGGGGCGGCTACCCCGGAGCATGACCTCCACCGCCGTCCTGCTTGCCGCGGGCCTGGGAACCCGCATGAAGTCCGCGCTGCCCAAGGCGCTGCATCGGATCGCGGGGCGGCCGATGCTGCACCACCTGATCGCGAGCTGCACGGCGGTGTTCGACCGGGTGGTCGTGGTGGTCGGGCCGGATATGGCGGCGGTGGCCGAGGCTGCCGCGCCGCACGCCGTCGTGGTCCAGCAGGAGCGGCTGGGGACGGCCCATGCGGCGCTGCAGGCGGCGGTGCACTTCGGCAACGGCGACGTCGCCGTGCTGTATGCCGACAACCCGCTGATCCGGCCGGAGACGCTGCGCCGCCTGCTCGAGCGGCGGTCGAAGGCAGGCATGGCGCTGCTGGCCATGCGTCCCGCCGAGCCCGGGCGCTATGGGCGGGTGATCGCCAGGGCTGGCGACGTGCAGCGGATCGTCGAATGGGCCGATGCGAGCGAAGCGGAACGGGCGGAAGACCTGTGCAACGCCGGCGTGCTGTGTGCGCCCGCCGCGGACTTCGTCCGGTGGCTGGCGGCAGTGCAGCCCAGCGCCGTCAAAGGCGAGCTTTACCTGACCGACTGCGTGGCCCTGGCCGCCGCCGAGGGCCGGCGCGTGGTGGCCGTGGAAGCGCCCTACGAGGAACTGCGCGGCATCAACTCGCGGGTCGAACTGGCCGAGGCGGAAGCCACGGTGCAGCGCTGGCTGCGCAGGGCCGCGATGGAGGGCGGCGCCACGCTGGCCGCGCCGGACACGGTGCTGCTGAGCTGGGACACGGTGCTGGAGGCGGACGTGACGGTGGGCGCCCACGTGGTGTTCGGCCCGGGCGTGCGCGTCGCGAGCGGGGCGGAGGTCCGCGCCTTCAGCCATCTCGAGGGCTGCGCGGTCGGTCCCGGCGCCCTCATCGGTCCCTATGCCCGGCTGCGCCCCGGCACGGTCGTGGACGCAGAAGCGCATGTGGGCAATTTCGTCGAGCTGAAGGCCACCCGACTCGGCGCGGGTGCGAAGGCGAACCACCTGGCCTACCTCGGCGACAGCGATATCGGCGCCGGCACCAATGTCGGAGCCGGAACGATCACCTGCAATTATGATGGTTTTAATAAATACCGGACGATTATAGGGGCGGGCGTGTTCGTCGGCACCTCCGCCGTCCTGGTGGCGCCGGTGCGGCTGGGCGATGGCGCCTTCGTCGCGGCCGGCAGCGTGATCACGCGGGACGTGGCGGCGGACGCCATGGCGTTCGGGCGTGCCGTGCAGATCGACAAACCCGGGCGTGCTGCGGCATTCCGGGCCGGTAAGGAGAAGGCGTGATGTGTGGCATCGTTGGCGTCATCGGCGCGGAACCCGCGGCCCCCCTGTTGCTGGAGGCCCTGCGGCGGCTGGAGTACCGCGGGTATGACAGCGCGGGCATCGCCACCTTGGTGGGCGACGGCATCGAGCGCCGCCGCGCGGCGGGCAAGCTGGCGAACCTGGCCGAAGTCCTGGCGCTGGACCCGCTGCCGGGCGTCACCGGCATCGGCCACACGCGCTGGGCCACGCACGGCGCGCCCACCCAGCGCAACGCGCATCCGCACGGCACCGCGCGGGTGAGCGTCGTGCACAACGGCATCATCGAGAACCACGCGGAGCTGCGGGCCGAGCTGGAGGCCGAGGGCCAGGTGTTCGAGACCGAGACCGACACCGAGACCGTGGCGCAGCTGGTCGACCTGCATCTCCGCCGCGGCATGGAGCCCGTCGACGCCGCCCGCGCCGCCTTCGCCCGGCTCGAGGGCGCCTATGCCCTGGCGCTGGTATTCGCTGGCAAGCCCGGCCTGATGATCGGCGCGCAGCACGGGGCGCCGCTGGCGGTGGGCTTCGGCGAGAGCGCGATGTACCTCGGCAGCGACAGCCTCGCACTCGCGCCGATGACCCGGCGGATCGCCTACCTGCATGACGGCGACTGGACCGTCGTGTCCCGCGACGGCGCCGCCATCTTCGGCCCGGCCGGCACCCCGGTGAACCGCCCGGTGCGGCTGACCGTGCAAACGGGCGCCGTGGTCGGCAAGGACGGCTACCGCCATTTCATGGAAAAGGAGCTGCACGAGCACCCCGCCGCCATCGGCCAGACGCTCGCCCGCATGCTCGACCCGGCCGCCCGCGTGGTCACGCTGCCCGACCTGCCCTTCGACTGGGCGAAGGTCCAGCGGGTGACGATCGCCGGCTGCGGCAGCACTTATTACGCCGGTCTGGCCGGGCGGCACTGGATGGAGGACCTGGCCCGCCTGCCGGCCGACATCGACGTCGCGAGCGAGTTCCGCTATCGCGCGCCGCCGCTGCCGGTCGGCGGCGTGGGCCTGTTGGTGAGCCAGAGCGGCGAGACGGCCGACACCTTGGCCGCGCTGCGCTACATGCAGCAGGCCGGGCAGCATGTGGTGTCCGTGCTGAACGTGCCGGAAAGCACGATGGCGCGCGAAAGCGACGTGGTGCTGGAGACGGTGGCCGGGCCGGAGATCGGGGTTGCGAGCACCAAGGCCTTCACGGCGCAGCTGACCGTGCTGGCGTGCCTGGCCATCGGCGCCGCCCGCGCCCGCGGCCAGATCGACGCGGCGCATGAGGCGCGGCTGGTCGCGGCCCTGCTGGAACTGCCCAGCCGTGCGGCCGAGGTGCTAGCCAACGAGGAGCCGATCCGCAAGCTGGCCGAGCGCATGAGCGCGGCGCGCGACGTGCTGTGCCTGGGCCGCGGCGCCTGCCATGCCATCGCGCTGGAGGCGGCGCTGAAACTGAAGGAGATCTGCTACATCCACGCCGAAGGCTATGCCGCCGGCGAGATGAAGCATGGCCCGATCGCGCTGATCGACCGCCAGGTGCCGATTCTTTCGATCCTGCCCTCGGGCCCGCTGTTCGAGAAAACCGCCAGCAACGTGCAGGAAGCCGGCGCCCGCGGCGGCCAGATCGTCGTGCTGTCGGACGCCGCTGGCTGCGCCAAGCTGCGCGGCATCGCCGTCGAATGCGTCGAACTGCCCGCGGTGGACCCGTTCGTGGCGCCGATCCTGTATGCGATCGCGGTGCAGATGCTGGCCTATCACACGGCCATCCTGCGCGGGACGGACGTGGACCAGCCCCGCAACCTGGCCAAGAGCGTGACGGTGGAGTAGCGTCCCGGGATGCCGGATGGCCTCTACGATCGGGACATCGTCGTCTGGTCCGAGCAGCAAGCGGACCTGCTCCGGCGGCTTGCGGCCGGGGAACGGGTGAACGCGGACGTCGACTGGGTCAATCTTATCGACGAGGTCGCGGACGTGGGCCGGTCGGAGTTGAATGCTTGCGAAAGCCTGCTGGGTCAAGCGCTCGTCCACCTTCTCAAGCTGCAGGCGTTCGCAACGCATGAAGCGGCCCGTCATTGGCGCCGCGAGACGATCGTATTCTTGAACAGCGCCCGACGCCGGTTCACACCTTCGATGAAAAGCAGGATCGACCTGGCGGGGTTGCACCGGGACGCGGTGGACGCCGTTCGCGCCGCACACCCCGAGGTGGCGTTTCGCTGCGCGGAGGCGAGCCCGTTCACACTCGACGAACTGATCGGCCGAACGGGACCGGTGGCGTACCTGCTTGGGGATCGTGGGGGTGACTGAAGGCTGCCTCGTCATCCCCGCCTGACAACCGGCCCGCTTGCGCCTATCTTCCTCCCAAACGGAGGATTGCCCCATGCTGAACCCCACCGCGCCGCTGCCCCTGCGTGATCCCAGCCTGTTCCGCCAGGCCTGCTGCATCGACGGCAAGTGGATCGAGGCGGCCAGCGGCAAGACGCTCGAGGTGCGCAACCCCGCAACCGCCGAATTGATCGGCACCGTGCCCGCCCTGGGCGCCGCCGAGACCCGCCAGGCGATCGAGGCCGCCGCCCGCGCCTTCCCGGCCTGGCGCGCCCTGCTGGCCAAGGAGCGCGCGGCCATCCTGCGCAAGCTGTTCACGCTCATGCTGGAGAACACCGAGGACCTCGCCGTCATCATGACCGCCGAGCAGGGCAAGCCGCTGAGCGAAAGCCGCGGCGAGATCGCCTATGCCGCAAGCTTCATCGAGTGGTTCGCCGAGGAGGGCAAGCGCGTCTATGGCGACACCATCCCGCAGCCGCAGAAAGGCCGGCGGATCATCGTCACCAAGGAGCCGATCGGCGTCTTTGCTGCCATCACGCCCTGGAACTTCCCGGCCGCCATGATCACCCGCAAGGCCGGGCCAGGCTGGGCAGCGGGCTGCACCGGGGTGATCCGCCCGGCCAGCCAAACGCCGTTCTCCGCCCTGGCACTCGCCGTGCTTGCCGAACGCGCCGGCATGCCGCCCGGCGTCTGCAACGTCATCACCGGGCCGAGCGGCGAGACCGGGGCGGAGCTGACCGCCAACCCGCTGGTGCGCAAGCTGACCTTCACCGGCAGCACCGAAGTGGGTTCGAAGCTGCTGGCGCAGATCGCGCCGACGGTGAAGAAGGCCAGCATGGAGTTGGGCGGCAACGCCCCCTTCATCGTGTTCGACGACGCCGACCTCGATGCCGCGGTGACCGGCGCCATGGCCAGCAAGTACCGCAATGCCGGCCAAACCTGCGTCTGCGCCAACCGGCTGCTGGTGCAGGCCGGCGTCTATGACGCCTTCACCGCCAAGCTGAAGACCGCCGTCGCCGCCCTGAAGGTTGGCAACGGCATGGAGGACGGCGTCACCCAGGGGCCGCTGATCAACGCCGAGGCCGTCGCCAAGGTGGAGGCGCACATCGCCGACGCGACGAGGCGCGGCGCCAGCATCGCCATCGGCGGCCAGCGCCACGCCCTGGGCGGCAACTTCTTCCAGCCCACCATCCTGACTGGCGTGCCGCGCGAGGCCGACATCTTCCACGAGGAGACGTTCGGCCCCGTGGCCCCGCTGTTCCGTTTCGAGACCGAGGCCGAAGCCATCGCCCTGTCCAACGACACCGAGTTCGGCCTGGCCGCCTACTTCTACAGCCGCGACATCGGCCGCGTCTTCCGCGTCGCCGAGGCCCTGGAATATGGTATCATCGGCATCAATGAAGGCATCATCTCCACCGAGGTGGCGCCCTTTGGCGGCATGAAGAGCAGCGGTCTCGGCCGCGAGGGCAGCAAGTACGGCATCGAAGACTACCTCGAGATCAAATACCTCGCCCTGGGCGGGATCGGCACTTGAGCCAGACCTACGACTACGACCTGTTCGTCATCGGCGGCGGATCGGGCGGCGTGCGCTGCGCCCGGATTGCCGCCGGGCACGGCGCGCGGGTGGGCATCGCCGAGGACACCTATTGGGGCGGCACCTGCGTCAACGTGGGCTGCGTGCCCAAGAAAATCCTGGTGCAAGCCTCGGACTATGGCCGGCTTGCGCAGGATTCGCGCGGCTTCGGCTGGGATGGCCCGGCGCCGCAGCACGACTGGGCGGCGCTGATCGGGCACAAGGACGCCGAAATTCTCCGCCTCAACGGCATTTACCGCCGTATGCTGGGCGATAGCGGCGTCACCATGCACGACGCGCGCGCGGTATTCACCGGGCCGCATACGCTGGACGTTGGCGGCAGGACGATCACCGCCGCGCGCATCGTCATCGCTGTGGGCGGCACGCCGGCGATCCAGCCGGCGATCGAAGGCATGGAACACGGCATCACCTCCGACCAGGCTTTCCACCTGCCGGCGCTGCCGCGCCGGGTGTTGATGGTGGGCGGCGGCTATATCGGCATGGAGTTCGCGGGCATCTTGCATGGGCTGGGCGCGGAGGTGGACGTGGTCTACCGCCAGCATTTGCCTCTGCGCGGCTTCGACCTGGAACTTCGGGAAGGCCTGGCCGAAGGCATGACGGCCCAGGGCATCCGCCTGCATCCCAGCCAGACCGTGCACAAGGTCGAGCGGGACGGGGAGGCGCGCCGGGTCACGTTGACCAGCGGGCACGTGATTGAGGCAGACCTGGTGTTCTTCGCCGTCGGCCGCGTCCCGCGAACCCGCGGGCTGGGCCTCGAACAGGCCGGCGTGGCCGTCGATGCCAAGGGCGCCATCGTCGTGGACGCGGAGAACGCGACCAGCCGGGCGCATGTCTTCGCGGTCGGCGACGTCTCCAACAAACTGAACCTCACGCCCGTGGCGATTGCCGAAGGCCATCATCTGGCCGACCGGCTGTTCGGCCGCGCCCGCCCGCGCACCTGGTCGCTCGACCCGGTGGCGACCGCCGTGTTCAGCGCGCCGCCGCTGGCCACTATCGGCCTCACCGAGGAGCAGGCGGCCGCCCATGGTCCGGCCGACATCTACGTCGCGCGCTTCACGCCCATGCGCCACGTCATGTCCAAGCGGCCCGGCAAGACGTTGATGAAGATGGTCGTGGACCAGGCCAGCCAGCGGGTCGTGGGCGTCCACATGCTGGGCGACGACGTGGCGGAGATGATGCAGGGCATCGGCGTGGCGCTGACGGCTGGCGCGACCAAGGCGGATTTCGACCGCACGATCGGCATCCATCCGACCAGCGCCGAGGAGCTCGTGACCCTGCGAACACGGACCCGGGTCGCCGGCGAGCGCGTGGCCGCCGAGTAATTGCTGCGCCTGCGCAGCCCCCGGTTGTCACCCCGCCCCGGCATGGCGCAGGATGAGCGGAGAAGAACGGCTTGGAGAGCAGGACCATGACAGTTGCCGCGATCCTGAAGCATAAGGGCCACGAGGTTGCCCGCGTGGCGCCCGGCGCCACCATCGCCGAGGCGGCCCGGCTCCTCCACTCGAAACGGATCGGCGCCCTGCTGGTGATGGACACGGCCGGGCAGCTCCTGGGCATCCTCAGCGAGCGCGACATTGTCGGCAGCCTGGCCGAATACGGCGTTGGCACGCTGGAATTGACCGCCGCGCAGCTGATGACGCGGGACCTGAAGACGGCCACGCTGGGGACCACCGTCGAACAGGCGATGGGCATGATGACCGAAGGGCGCTTCCGGCACCTTCCCGTGATGGACGGCGACCGGCTGGCGGGCGTTGTCAGCATCGGCGACGTGGTCAAGGCCCGGATCAGCGACCAGGAGTATGAGGTGGACAGCCTGCGCGCCTACGTGGCGGGCGCAACCTAACCCACCCCATGCCCGAACGCTGCGCGTAGCGCCAGGAACAGTGCGCCGCCGACCAGGAAGCCGACGAGCGTGCCGTTCACCCGCACGTATTGCAGGTCCTTGCCGACCCGCAGCTCCAGCTTGTCGGTGATCGTCTGCGCGTCCCAACTCGCCACCACGTCGCCGATGAAGTCGGCCAGCTGCGTCTGCGCGCTCGGCAGCAAGGTCGCGATGACGCCCTCAGCCGCCGCTTGCAGGCGCGCGCGGGCGGCCTGGTCCTCGGCCAGGAACGCGCCGAGGTTGGCGAGCGAGCCCTCGATCACCGCCATCGTGTGCCCGCCGGGCCGGGCGGCGTCTGCCTCGAGCGCTAGACGCATGCGGGACCAAACGTCCCACAACCAGGCCTGCACCGTCTCGTGCGCCACCACGCGCCGGATCGCCACGCCGATCTCGGCCGCCCGCGCCGGGTCCGCCTCCATGCGGTCGATCTCGCGCCGCACCCATTCGTCGAACGCGGCGCGGATGGTGCTGCCGTCCGGGCCCACCCGTTCCAGTTCGTCGCGCAGCACGCCCAGCACGCGGTCGGCCACCTGCGCGCCCAGCATCCAGCCGATCAGCCGGCCGCCTTGGGCGCGGACCTTTTCCTCGATGAAGCTATGCAGCTGGTCGTGCTTGCTCTCCAGCAGAGTGCGCATTTCCGCCATGAGGAAGCCCAGCACTTCCTGATGCCGGCCGCCCTCGACCAGGCTGCGCAGCGCCCGCGCCACCACCCGGCCGGCGCCGGGACCGCCCACCAGGCGCGGGATCAGCCGCGCCATGGTCCGCCGCGCCCGGCCGTCCTCGATCGTGGCCAGCACCCGGGGCAGCATTTCGGCTAACGCCTGCGCGGCCGGGCGCGCCGCTTGCGGGTCCAGCAGGAAGCGGGAGAGGATGGCCGACACGTCGAGCCGGCCCAGCACGCGGGAGACCTCGGCCGGCGTGATGACGTGTCCGGCCACGAACCGGCCGAGTGCCCGGCCTAGCCGCGCCTTTTGCCGCGGGATGATGGCCGTGTGCGGGATCGGCAGGCCGAGCGGATGGCGGAACAGGGCGGTGACGGCAAACCAGTCGGCGATGCCGCCCACGAACCCGGCCTTGGCGCTAGCCTGCAGCAGGTCTGCCCAGAAGCCCGGCGGAACCGCGTAAGACAAGCCCACCAGCACGGCCATGGCCGCGAGCAGCCCCGTGGCGAAGGCGCGGTGGCGGGCCAGGTCCTGGCGAAGATCGGCGTCGGGGTCGATTTGCATGGGCCGCCTGTAGCATAGGGACGCGCGCCGCCGCACCCCGCCGGCGCTCCGGCAGCTTCGCAGGCCGCGTCCGACCGGCTAGGCTGCTCGCATGGGTCCCGAATGACCACGTTCGTCCTGCTGCACGGCGCCTTCCATGGCGGCTGGTGCTGGTCCCGCGTGGCCGCGCTGCTGCGCGCCCGCGGCCACGCTGCTTTCACCCCCACCCAGACCGGCCTCGGCGAGCGCGCGCACCTGCTGAGCCGTGCCATCACCCTCGACACCTTCGTGGCGGACCTGACCGGCGTGCTCGAAGCCGAGGAGCTGCATGACGCCGTGCTGGTCGGGCACAGCTTCGGGGGCATCGCCGTCACCGGGGCGGCCGACCGGATGCCTGCCCGCATCCGCAGCTTGATCTACCTCGACAGCGTCATCCCGCAGAACGGCTACACGCCGCTCGACCTCTCGCAGCCGGACATCGCGGCCGAGCGCCGGCGGTTGGCGGCGGCGGATGGGGGTCTTGCGGTGGCCCCGCCCGACCCCGGCCATTACGGCGTGCCGCCCGGCCCCGACGCGGACTGGGCGCGGCGGCGCATGAGCCCGCACCCGTTCGGCGCGCTGGACAGCAGCCTGCGGCTGGGGCACCCGCCGGGCAATGGGCTGCCCTGCACTTATGTGGTCTGCACCGCGCCGATCTATCAGCCGCTCGCCCTACACCGCGAGTACGCCAGGGCGCAGCCGGGCTGGGGTTGGCGCGAACTGGCGGCGGGCCATGACGCGATGATCACCGCCCCGGCCGCGACGGCCGCCCTCTTGATGGAGCTTGCCCCATGATCGTCCGGCTCGCCGAGGAACCCCGCCTGTCCGGCGCCGTCGTCCACGGCGCCACCGTCTACCTCGCCGGCCAGGTGGCCGACGACCCCGGCGCGGACGCCGAAGCGCAGACGGCTGACATTCTGCGCCAGATCGACGCTCTGCTGCACCAGGCAGGGACCCACAAGCAGCACCTGCTCAGCGTGCAGATCTTTCTGGCCGACCTCGCCGATTTTGACGCCATGAACCGCGCGTGGGATGGCTGGCTCGACCCGCGGCACAAGCCCGCCCGGGCCACCGTGCAGGCCAAGCTGGCCAACCCCGCCTGGCGCGTTGAGATCACCGGCGTCGCCGCCCTGCCGCCGATCCTGCCCGGTCCCGCCCAAGGCAGCGAGAGCGGATATGCCTGAACGAACAAGAAAACGGAGACGTCCCATGCCCATCCGCTCCCTGCTGCTGCTGGCGGCAGCCCTCTGCGCCGCCGCGCCCGCCTACGCGCAGAAATGGACCACGAGCTGGGCGGCCTCCGTCCAGGGACCCTATCCCGTGGGCAACGCCACCGCCCAGCCCGAGCTCCGCTTCGCCCTGCCCACTCAGGACACCGGCGCCAAGGACCAAACGTTCCGGCTGATCCTGAAGCCGGAGCTGTGGAGCAACAAGATGCGGCTGCGGTTCAGCAACGCCTATGGCACCAAGGCCGTGACCTTCGACGGCGTGTTCGCCGGGCTGCAAATGAGCGGCGCCGCGCTCGTGCCGGGCAGCAACCGCCCGGTCAGCTTCGCGGGCAGGCGCAGCGTCAGCGTGCCCCCGGGGGGCCAGGTCTGGTCCGACGCGGTCACCTTGCCCTGGGTCGCCAACCCCGCCGGCCCCGAGCTGCTGGGCCGCAAGCTCGCCGTCAGCTTCCACGTTGCCGGCGAGACCGGGCCGCTCACCTGGCACGCCAAGGCGCTGCAGACCAGCTACATCACGGCTCCCGGCGCCGGCGCGCTGGGCGAGCTGGAGGACGAGGGGGCCTTCCCCAACAGCACCACGAGCTGGTTCTTCGTCGATGCCCTGGACGCCCAGGCGGCGCCCGACAACGGCCTCGTCGTATGCTTCGGCGACAGCATCACCGACGGCACCAGCTCCACCCTCAATGGCGACGACCGCTGGCCCGACGTGCTGGCCCGGCGCCTGCGCGCCTCCGGCAGCCAGATGTCCGTCGTCAACGCCGGCATCGGCGGCAACCAGGTCGTGGGGCCCGCCGAATACGGCCCGGCCAAGCCGTTTCCTGGCGGCCCCGCCGCTGTCGCCCGGCTCGAGCGCGACGTGCTCAGCCTTTCCGGCGTCACGCACGTGATCTGGCTGGAGGGCATCAACGACCTCGGCACCGCCGGCAACGCCAGCGTGGACCAGATCCGCGACGGCATGCGCGCCGGCGTGAAGCGGTTGCGCGATAAGCTGCCGGGCGTCCGCGTGATCGGCGCCACGCTGACGAGCATCGTCGGCACCACCAGCCCCGCACACGCGCCGCCGGAGGTGGAGCAGAAGCGCCGCGCGCTCAACGAGTTCATCCGCAACAACGGCGGCCTGTTCGACGGCGTGGCGGATTTCGACAAGGCCACCATCGACCCGCAGACGGGCGCGATGCGCGCCGAGTTCATCCCCGGCAGCACGATCGGTGGCCCCGGCGATGGGCTGCACCCCAACCGCGCGGGCTACCTCGCCATGGGCGAAGCCGTGGACCTCCGCCTGATGGGCACGGCGCCGCGCCGCCCGCGTACCGCTCCGGCCGGGGCTGCGCGGCGGAAGGGTTGACCCGGCCGGGCGGCCGGGCCTTTCTGCGCCATGCAGTATCAGGACTACGTCGGCAAGACCGAGACTCGCACCGACGAGGTGTCCCCCCGCCTGATGCAGGGCATGGCGGCGACGCTGGGGCTGCCGCTGCCCGCCCTGCTGGCACCGCTCTGGCACTGGATGCTGTTCCAGGACTGGGTGCAGCCGGGGGCGCTCGGGCCGGACGGCCACCCCCGCCGTGGCGGGTTCTTGCCGCCGGTCCACGACCTGCCGCGCCGCATGTGGGCCGGGGGCCGCGTGACCCTGCTGGCGCCGCTGCGGCCCCATGACCGGGTCACCCGAATCTCGGAGATCCTCTCCGTCAACGAAAAGCAGGGCGGCAGCGGGCGGCTGGTGTTCGTGACCGTGCGGCATCGCATCGAGGGTCCCGGCGGCCCGGCTATCGAGGAGGAGCAGGACATCGTCTATCGCGGCGGGGAGGGCGCGGCCGTAAAGCCCGGCCAGCCCGCCGACCCCGCGCCAGCCGGCGAGGGCGTGGTCCAGGAGGTCACGCCCGACCCCGTGCTGCTGTTCCGCTACTCGGCGCTGACCGGGAACGGCCATCGCATCCATTACGACATGGATTATGTCCGCGATACCGAACTCTACCCCGGCCTGGTGGTGCACGGCCCGTTGCAGGCGACCTGGCTGCTCGGGCTGCTGTCGGCCTACCCCATCGCGCGGTTCGCCTTTCGCGGGCAGCGCCCCGCCTTCCACGGCGCGCCGTTGCGGCTCGAGGCGCGGCCGGGCGGGCCGGGGTTCCTGCTCCGCTCGCTCGACCCGTCGGGTGCGGTCTGCATGACGGCGGAAGCGACGCTTGCCCGCTAGCTTCACGGCGGCGGTGGCCGCGGCCGCGCTGTACGACCTGCACCGCGAGCGCGTCCGCCGGGAGGCCGGGCGGTGAGCTTCCTTACCGAGCCCGAGCCGGCCCGCGGCGTGGCCCTGCCGGTGCATCCCGGCATCCGCCGCATCGTCGCCGCGAACCCGGGCGTGATGACCTACTGGGGCACCAACACCTACCTGATCGACGCCCCGGGCGGCGTGTTGGTGCTCGACCCCGGCCCCGACGACCCGGCCCATGCCCGCGACGTGCTCGCCGCCGCCGGCGGGCCCGTCATCGGCATCCTGCTCAGCCACACGCACCACGACCACCTCGGCGCCACCGCCGCACTCCGGGCGGCGACCGCCGCGCCGGTCTATGCCTGGCTTGCGCCGGCGGACCCGGCGCTGGTGCCCGATGTGGCGTTGCGGGACGGCGACCGGGTGGAGGGCTGGCAGGCTCTGCACACGCCGGGCCATGCGTCCGACCACCTGTGTTTCGCCGGCCCCGACGGCGTGCTGTTCAGCGCCGACCATGTGATGAGCTGGTCCAGCAGCGTCGTGGGGCCGCCGGGCGGCAACATGGCGGACTACGTCGCGAGCCTCCGGCGCCTGCTGGCCCGGGATGACCGGCTCTATCTGCCGGGCCACGGGCCGCCGCTGCCCGATCCCGTCCCATTCGCCCAGGACCTGCTGGACCACCGGCTGGCGCGGGAAGCCGCCATCGAAGCCTTGCTGACCCAAACGCCCCGTACCGCCCGTGAGGTGACGCAGGTGCTCTACGCCGGCGTCGATCCCCGGCTGCATCGGGCGGCGGAGCGGAACGTCATGGCGCATCTGGCGAAACTTGCCGCGGAGTTTCGGGTGGCTGCGGTCGAGACCGGCTGGATCCGGTTGGGCGGGCGCTGAGCGGAAATGCCCGGGTGTTGCTTTTCCTAGGACCCTGACGCACATAAGCGCCAAGAGAAAACCGTCCCCAGAGTGGCCTCAGGCCGGGGTTGGGAAGCATTGACGGGCGCGCGGGGCAGGGGGTCCCGCAGCGCCCGCCGCCGTATGGAGGTCCTACCGTGTCTGAGACGAACCCGCTCGCCCTGATCCGCAATATCGGCATCACCGCGCATATCGATGCTGGCAAGACGACCACCACGGAGCGGATCCTGTACTACACCGGCGTGTCGCACCGCATCGGCGAGGTCCATGACGGCAACACCACGACCGACTACATGGACCAGGAGCGGGAGCGGGGCATCACGATCACCTCTGCCGCGGTCACCTGCGAGTGGAAGGCCCACCGCATCAACATCATCGACACGCCCGGCCACATCGACTTCAACATCGAGGTGAACCGCAGCCTGCGCGTGCTGGATGGCGCGGTGTTCATCATCGAGGGCGTGGCCGGCGTGCAGCCGCAGTCCGAGACCAATTGGCGCCTGGCCGACCGCTACAACGTGCCGCGCATCATCTTCATCAACAAGCTGGACCGCACCGGCGCCGACTTCTACCGCGCCTTCGACACCTTGAAGGAGAAGCTGGACATCGTCGCGCTGCCGCTGCAGCTGCCGATCGGGATCGAGGACGGTTTCATCGGCGTGGTCGACCTGGTGGAGATGAAGTCCATCATCTGGGAAGGCGGCGAGCTCGGCGCCAAGTTCCACGACGACCAGATCCCGGCCGACCTGGCGGACAAGGCCCAGGAATACCGCACGCTGCTGCTCGATACCGCGCTTTCGGTCGATAACGCCGCGATGGAGGAATATTTCGACAAGGGCGACGTTTCGGTGGAAACGCTGAAGCGCTGCATCAAGGCCGGCGCGATCAGCGGCGCCTTCCGGCCCGTGCTATGCGGCACCGCGTTCAAGAACAAGGGCGTGCAGCCGCTGCTCGATGCGGTGCTCGACTACCTGCCGAGCCCGATCGACGTGCCCGGCATCAAGGTCGCCGCCGAGGAGGGCGAGGACGAGACGGTCGAGCGCCGGATCATTCCCGCCAATGCCACCGCGCCTTTCGCCGGCCTGGCGTTCAAGATCATCAACGACAAATACGGCACGCTCACCTTCGTGCGCGTCTATGCCGGCACCTTGAAGAGCGGCGACACCGTGATGAACACCACCAAGGACAGCCGCGAGCGGATTGGCCGCATGTTCCAGATGCATGCGGACAAGCGGGCCGAGATCAAGGAGGTCCATGCCGGCGACATCGCGGCCTTCGTGGGCCTAAAGGACACCGGTACCGGCGACACGCTGGCCTCCGCCGACGACCCGGTTGTGCTGGAGCGGATGGCCTTCCCGGTGCCCGTGATCGACATTTCGGTCGAGCCCAAGACCAAGGACGGCGTGGAGAAGATGACGCTCGGCTTGCAGAAGCTGGCCGGCGAGGACCCGAGCCTGCGGCTCAAGACCGACCAAGAGAGCGGCCAGACCATCCTGTCCGGGATGGGCGAGCTGCATCTCGAGATCATCATCGACCGGCTGCGTCGCGAATATGGCGTGGACGCCAATATCGGCGCGCCGCAGGTGGCCTACCGCGAGACGATCAGCCGCGCCCATACCGAGACCTACACCCACAAGAAGCAGACTGGCGGCTCCGGCCAATACGCCGAGGTCAAGATCGTGTTCGAGCCCTTGGAGCGGAACGGCGGCGTGGTGTTCGAGAACAAGGTCGTCGGCGGCACCGTGCCGAAGGAGTATATCCCGGCCGTCGAGAAGGGCATCCGCAACCAGTGCGAGACGGGCGTGCTCGCCGGCTTCCCGACCGTGGACTTCAAGTACACCCTGGTGGACGGCAAGTACCACGACGTCGACTCGTCGGCGCTCGCCTTCGAGATCGCTGCCAAGGCCTGCTTCCGCGACGGCATGAAGAAGGCCGCACCGATCATCCTCGAGCCGATCATGGACGTCGAAGTGACCACGCCGCAAGACCATGTGGGCGACGTGGTGGGCGACTTGAACCGGCGCCGCGGCACCATCCAGAGCCAGGACAGCAGCGGCAGCACCGTCATTGTGCGGGCGCATGTGCCGCTCAAGGAGATGTTCGGCTACATCTCGCAGCTGCGCGGCATGACCAAGGGCCGCGCCAGCTTCACGATGCAGTTCCACCACTACGACCCGGTGCCGCGGAACATCGCCGACGAGATCATGGCGAAGTCGGCGTAAACAGCCGGCGTCTCATGCACGAACCGAAAGAGGCCAGCCCTGGCGCGGCTTCGCCCGCGGCGGCCTCTTCCGGCGATCTTGCGTTCATCGACCTGGCCTTGGCATTCGCGCGCCAGGGGGACCGGACCCCTGGCGCGTCGCCGATCGGGTGCGTGATCGTGCTCGATGGCGAGGTCGTGGCCCAGGGCCATAACGAGGTCGGCCTGCGGCACGACCCCACCGCGCATGCGGAGATGGTGGCGATCCGCCAGGCCTGCGCCGAACTCGGGCGGGACGACCTGCGCGGGGCGACGCTCTACTCGACGCTGCAGCCTTGCGGCATGTGCACCATGGCCGTGATCTGGAGCCATGTCGGCCGGGTCGTCTACGGCGCCGGGCGGGCGGACGTTCACAGGATGTATTTCGAGGACCGCCATCTCGACACGATGGACTTCATCGTGGACGCCTATCGGAAGGATGTGGACGTGGTCGGCGGCGTGCGGGCGCCGGAATGTGCTGCGCTCTACTACGGGCCCGACGACCATCCGCCGCCCGAGGAGCAGGGCAACCTTTAGCGGAGGAGCCGGTGGACCTTGGCGCGGAGTGGCTGGAGGCTGACGGCGCCGGCGGTTTCGCGTCCGGAACCATCGGCGGCGAGCGCACTCGGCGTTACCATGCGCTGCTGCTGACCGCGGCCACGCCGCCCACCGGCCGCGTCGTGCTGGTCAACGGCATGGAGGCTTGGGTGGAGACCGCCGGCGGCCACGCCGCGCTGAGCACGCAGCGCTACGTGCCCGACGTCGTCCACCCCGACGGCTGGCGCGCCCTCGTCGGCTTCGAGCGGCACCCCTGGCCGACCTGGCGCTTCGCCGTGCCCGGCGGCACGGTAATCCAGGAGGTCCTGGCCAGCGGAGTCGGTACCGTGTTGCGCTGGCGCTTTGCGGGCGACGGTCCCTGCCGGCTCATGGTTCGGCTGCTGATCTCGGGCCGCGACTATCACGCGCTGCATCACGAGAACCCCGTTTTCGACTTCCGGGCGGAGACCGGCGAGGGTGCCGTCCGCTGGCAGCCCTATGCCGGCCACCCCGCCATCAACGCCCGCGGCGCCTTCGCCTATGCCCATCGACCCGAGTGGTACCGGCGGTTTCTCTACGCCGAGGAGCGGGCGCGCGGCCTGGATTGCGTCGAGGACCTGGCCTCTCCCGGCGTGCTGAGCTGGGACCTCGGCCGTGGCCCGGCCACGCTGCTGCTGCACGCGGACCACGGCGCTCCCGAGGCGAACGCGGTGATCGCCGCGGAGCGCGCCCGCCGGGCCGGGCCGCCGCTGCTGCACGCCGCCGGGCAGTTCCTCGCCGGGCGCGGCGCCGGGCTGACCCTGATCGCGGGCTATCCCTGGTTTACCGACTGGGGCCGGGACACCTTCATCGCCATGCGCGGGCTCGCCTTGGTCCCGGGCCGCCTGGAGGAAGCCGGGCGTATCCTGGCCGCCTGGGCGGGCGCCGTCAGCGAAGGCATGTTGCCGAACCGCTTCCCCGACCGCGGCGAGGCGCCGGAGTACAACGCCGTCGATGCCTCCTTGTGGTTCGTCGTGACCGCCGGCGAGTACCTGGCCGCCAGCAAGGCCGACCCCGCGCCATTGGTCGCCGCCATCGAAGCGGTGCTCTCCGGTTATGCCGCCGGCACGCGGTTCGGGATCGCGGCCGACACGGACGGCCTGCTCCGTGCCGGCGCTCCCGGGGTCGCGCTGACCTGGATGGATGCGCGGCTCGGCGCGTGGGTGGTCACGCCCCGGAGAGGCAAGCCGGTGGAGGTGCAGGCGCTCTGGATCAACGCGCTGCATGTCGGCGCCGGCTGGTCGCCGCGGTGGGCGGCGCTGGAACGGCAGGCGCGGGTCTCGTTCCTGGCCCGCTTTCCCGACCCGGCGACCGGCGGCCTGTTCGACGTCGTCGACGTGGAGGGCCAGCCCGGCGCCGTGGACCGCAGCCTGCGGCCGAACCAAGTTTTCGCCGTGGGCGGCCTGCCGCTGCAACTGCTGGACGCGGCGCGCGCGCGCCGCACGATCGACCTGCTGGAGTCTCGCCTGCTGACCCCGCTGGGCTTGCGCACCCTGGCCCCGGGGGAGCCTGGATATGCCGGGCAGTACCGCGGCGGCCCGGGCGAGCGCGACGGCGCCTACCACCAGGGCACCGCCTGGCCCTGGCTCATGGGCGCCTTCGTCGAGGGCTGGCTCCGGGTGCGGGGCGGCACCGCGGCGGCCAAGACCGAGGCGCGCGCGCGCTTCCTGGCGCCGCTGCTGGCGCATTTGCAGGTCGCCGGGCTGGGCCACGTCTCCGAGGTCGTCGACGGCGACGCCCCACACCGGCCGGGCGGCTGCCCGTTCCAGGCCTGGTCCCTGGGGGAGTTGATCCGCATCCAGGCCATGTTGAACACCGAGGGTTGAACCGGATGGAACGTACGCAGGTCGGCATCGTGGGCGCGGGACCGGCCGGGCTGCTGCTGGCCCACTTGCTGCACCGCGCCGGGATCGCAAGCGTCGTCATCGAGGCACGCTCCCGCGACTATATCGAAGGCCGCATCCGGGCCGGGATACTGGAGCATGGGGCGATGGAGGCGCTGGACGAGGCAGGGGTCGGTACCCGGATGCGCGCGGAAGGCTTGCTGCACGAGGGCACCCAGTTCCTGTTCGGCGGCCGGCTGCACCGCCTCGACTTCCGGGCGCTGACCGGGAAAGCCGTGATGGTCTATTCGCAGCACGAGCTGGTGCGCGATCTGGTCGCGGCCCGGCTCGCCGCCGGCGGCGCCCTGGTGTTCGAGGCGGCAGACGTCGCCATCGAGGGCTATCAGGCCGGCGCGCCGCTGCTGCGGTACCAGAAGGACGGCGCGACGCACGAGCTGGCCTGCGACATCATCGCCGGCTGCGACGGATTCCACGGCATCTGCCGGCCCAGCTTCGGCCCGGCCGCGTTCGACCGCGTCTACCCCTTCGGCTGGCTGGGTATCCTGGCCGAAGCGCCGCCCAGCACGGACGAGCTCGTCTATGCCAACCATGAACGCGGCTTCGCCCTGCTGTCGATGCGTTCGCCCACGGTGCAGCGCTTCTACCTGCAATGCGCGCCGGACGAAGACGCGGAAGCTTGGTCCGACGACCGCATCTGGTCGGAGCTGGCCGCCCGGCTCGACAATGACCGTTTCACCCTGCGGACCGGCCGCATCTTCCAGCGCGGCGTGACCCCCATGCGCTCCTTCGTCGCCGAGCCGATGCAGTGCGGCCGTCTGTTCCTGGCCGGCGACAGCGCGCATATCGTGCCGCCCACCGGGGCGAAGGGGATGAACTCCGCCATCGCCGACGTGCTGATCCTGTCGCGCGCGCTCGAGCAGTGGTTTGCCCGCGGCGAGGACGGCGGCTTGGAAGCCTACTCCGCGACGGCCTTGCGCCGTATCTGGAAAGTGCAGCGGTTTTCCTGGTGGATGACGACGTTGTTCCACCGCTTCGAGGCCGCATCCTCGTTCGACCGCAGGGTGCAATTGGCGGAGCTCGACTACGTGACGGGATCGCGGGCCGCGGCGACGGCCCTGGCGGAGAACTACGTCGGGTTGCCGCTGGAATAGCCAGTTGCACTCGACGCCGAGTAAACCCAACCTTTGCAATTCCAGCCGGGGGGCGGGCCGATCTGCGATGGAAGAGGCCGAAGAGGACAACAACCGGAACGGCCCGGCGGTCACGGATAGCGACGAACGGTTCCGCCTGCTGCTGGAAAGCCTGCCGCACATCGCCTTCGTCGTGCTCCGTGGTGGCCTGGCGCAGCACTACAATCAGCGCTTCATCGACTACGTCGGCTTCCGCCCGGGGCGGGACAGGGCGTCGCGCACGGCGTTGCACCATCCGGAAGATCGCGCGGCGCTGGAGGCGGCGCGCGACGCCGGCGCGGCATCCGACACGGAGTACATCGTCGAAGCCCGGCTGCTGCGGCACGACGGGACCTACCGCTGGCATCGCATTCACAACATCCCCCTCATGCGCACCGGCGTCCGCATCGGCTACCTGGGAACCTCGGTGGACATCGACGACGTCCGCAAGGCCAACGAGCTTCTCGAGCAGCGCGTGCTCGAATGAACGTCCGCGCTGCGCGAGAGCGAGGCGCGGTATCGCATGCTGTACAACCGGACGCCGATGGCGCTGCATTCGGTCGACGCCGCGGCGAGGCTGCTGGACGTGAACGATACCTGGGTCGAGTTGTT
>JAABUK010000945.1_pt1 | contig 58342 bp, 66 predicted proteins | sample 5559141 | NCBI WGS metagenome assembly JAABUK01 (sample SAMN10711869, study PRJNA513367) | rock metagenome | isolation source: Antarctica rocks | place: Antarctica: Victoria Land, Pudding Butte nord | collected 2016-01-03
AGCGGCCCCGAGCGCCCGTCGAGCGCCCGCCGAGCACCCTTCGAGCGTTAAATCGCTCGACGGGCGCTCGACGGGCGCCCGAGGCCGTTATAAGATAAACGTCGGGCTCCCTACGAGCGTAATTTAAACCCGGAGCTTCAGGGGCCCTAACCTTAGAAAATCATATGATTTACCACCTAAAATTTTCAAAAATCTTAATGTTCTATGATCGCCCCTATCGACGGTAGCGACCCCCCGGAACGACCCCTAACGCCAGTAAATTTTAATGCCCGGAATCGATCGATTCAGGCGAAATCCTCGCGGGGGTGTGCGCAGGCCATGCGCTAGGGCATACGCCAGGGGTTTAGGGGTGCGACAGTGACAGTTATAGGGGTGCGACAGCGACAGGACCATAGCCATAAATGGAATACGCCATGGCCATGAATGGAATGGGGCCATGGCCATGAATGGAATAGGGCCATAGCCATGAACAGGGGCCATAGACGGGGGTCAAAGTTGGTGGCGCACCCCTAATTTAGCGCCCATTAGTGGCCGTTTTAGGCTTGCTCGGTATACGCCCGAGTGGCCCTAGGCCCCTTGGCTGCATGCCTCGGGCGCACCTCGAGTCGGTAGATAGGTATCGCGTTTAAGGCTCCCGGGGCGCCCGTCGAGCGCCCTAAGCCACGATCGAGCCACTTTTCGTTTTACCGACGTAATAAATATTATTTATTAATAAAACTCTATCTAGATATTTAATTTATTAATTTTATTAAATCTCGAGTCGGTAATTAATATAAAGTTTTAATATAAACTCGTAGACGATTTTCTAATAAAGTTAGTAGTATTTAAAATATATTAATATTTACTTTTAAGATTTAATACCGATATATATTTAATATTTTAAATTTTTCTATATAAACTTCGTATTACTAGTATTAAATTAATATTAATAATTTAATATATATGAAATACTACGCTAAACTAGCGCTATATATTTAATTTACTAATTAAGGTTTATATTAATATTTATAGAATCCAAATTTAGAAAAATATTAAAAGATATACTTTATATATAAAATACACGTTAAATTTATATTCGTTATTATTTTCTAATTAAATAGTTTTACCGCTTTATTAATAAAGAGAGTAAAAATTAAAATAGAAAAAAAGAAATTATAGTATTTTAGAATAATTAGAGGACTAGGGCCACTAGTTAATAAATAATAGAGAAAATAAATTATAGATAAATTATAAATAATTTAGAATTTTTAATCGAAGTAATGATATCTTTAGTAATTAGTAAACGATTAAATAATAATTTCTGAATCGAAGAGTAACGATTTATTAGAAATTTACTTTATTAAAAAAAATTGTTTATTAATAAAATATTTCTATTTAAATAAATATATAAATAAATAAATAATTTAATTAATTAATTAAAATATATATTAATTATTTTATTTACTTTAATAAAAAATATAATATAAGAATAAAAGTATTAATATTAAATCAATAATATATAATTAATTTTGGAATAATTATATAAAGTTATTAAAATCTAGTATACTAGAGTCTCTACTCTATATTAAATTCGAGTATTATAATTAATCTCCTTTATCTAGAATATTTAAAATCGTTTTTTAAATAGGACTTTTGATACTCTATTATAATTTAATTAGCTACCCTAGCTATCGAATTTGGTAGCTTCTTTAGCTCCTCTTCGAGACAGAATGTTTCCGGAAAAAGTCGCACTTCAACGTTCAAAATGGAGAATACCATTCCCTCGAATCGCGAGGCAGTTGATTCCTCTGCTTCTGTAGAACGAAACTTAGGCATGCAGCTCTGGAAGGGATCGAAAATAGGCTCGAGCGCCCTACTCGAGCAACTCCTGTTTCCCGATTTTACTGGGCCTATATTTGTAAAAAATGCCTCTATTACCCTTCACGCGGTTGTATAGAATATCCCAAGAGCAAGGTGCAAGTGGCTTCAGGACGAGCTCGATATCGTCGTGGCTGGCTGAGTGAGACAATTCTGGCTGTCAAATTTCAGCTGAAGAAGCCATAGTACGCGATGCGCACCCTTCAAGCGATACGGAACGCCCCGTGTTTCACACAGCTTCTAGATTAGTCCTAGTCTTAGTCTTAGACGAGCAATCTGGATATTGGGTGTGCTCAGACTTGTTGATACCTAATGAGCTAGGAACGGCGCGACTCATCCTGAAAAAAGGACATCACACATGCCGCATTGATCGAATGCTCGTCAGCAGAGACCCAGATGTTCAGACGGGGTCACCTGTCTCCAGTTTTGTATATAAGGTCCCAATATTTTGAGAGCAAAGTGCCTTAACTCGATTAACGGTTGCCACTAGGTTAGCCAGTCAATAGACTCGTCAAATTAGATCTCACGAAATATAAGATGCATCGAGTCCTTGATTGAGTCCTGTAGCTTTTGAGCTATGTGATTTCGGAGATGTGGAGTGCTTTCACCTGGAATGTCGTCAAACTTTGTCGTTTTTATCGCGGCACGTAAAGCACCTGAAGCAACGGAGACAGACATTCGGGTACATTAGATAGAGAGTTCGGGACAAATATGTAGAAAGACATGCCTTCTAGGGAGGCCCGAGGCCGCCATAGTATCGCCCCATGGCAAGTTCTGGGGCGCAAGCATCGCATGGTTATTAGCCAACACTTTAAATTTTCTATTGAATGGTGGATTAGACTAAAAAGACCTACCGCTAAGAAGCATACGTCTCAATACTCCCCATTCTTACCACTGCATCGATTGCGGCAAGCGCATTATCCCGCACCAAGGCCTCTATGCCTCCTTGCTATTGGCTAGCCACCCATGTGGTTGCGAGTCTAGATCATCGAGCTGATATTTGCAAAGCCTTTCTCTGCTGAGTGAGAAGACCTGTCCAGCAAAGAACTCGTTTCTGAGACCGAGGACATATCGTTTGCCTACAATAGTCCAATCATTTTTTCCCGCGTATCCATTTGGCTGTTTTATGGGTGAGCTCGGCACTCATCAACATGGTGGATGACCGCGAAAGCCTCCATGCGAACGTGGCCAAAGTCCGTGTTTTTAAACACACAAATGTCCTTGTGAACAGCTTGTGGCTCTGTGAATTGAGGTCCCACGCGCACGAGATGTGGCGTTTTCCCATAAAATGAAGTATCCTCTGCGCTGACAAGCACATCGTGAGAGCGGGCGTAGCTCAGGCGTTGTTCCGAGCCCCTAGGATGCAGTGCTACTTCTTTTCAAATACGCTCGGATCAACGACACAGACCACCACCAGGCTGGTGACAATCAAGGCCAAAGCAACGAATGTGATAAGGAAGACACTACCTCTGCTAGCGGGGAATTTACCACGGATGATCCAATACTAAAGTAGACGGTCACATTAGTCTGGATACATCTTAACAGGATCATAGATACGTATGGCCTCACCTGACTTTCAAAATACCGCCTACCGCCAACCAGAAGTACTAAAATAGCAATGCCCAAGAATGTAGCTCCTAATGGCTTACCAACTTGCCGTAAGTGATACGTATTGTCGGGATTTGTGGGGGTATAGCCTTCACGTTCGGAGATGGTGGTGTTAAGACGGAAGAGCTGGGTAACGGCTATGCCAATGGATGCGAAAGCGAGAGAGGTGCGGAGCCAGGCTAGGAACGTTCGTTCTAATAGGGACAGTCAGTCGGATATGGGTCCATTAAGGTTGAATTGGTCTTCTGGTACGACTTTGGCCGGACTATTGTGTACATATTAGACGGTATAGAGGACCACGAACCAAGAGCAAGATGATCCCTAGCCACACTTCCTTTGTTATCCAACTCCACACTCCCATACTTCTCCATCAGCACACACACCCATCCTCCACTTTCCTTTCCCTCCTCCGCACCTGAAGCATCTTTCCCTCCGGAACCTGACGCAGCTTTCCTCCTCCTGGCACTAGAAACACTACACTGCCTAGATGTATTCACCTCCCCATTATGCAAAGATGTAGCATCATAAGTCTTCCCCTTCCCTGCCCCTCGCTCCCTCGCCACAATCGGTGTAATCTCATCTGCCGAACTCTCAGTCTGCTCGCCATGCTGTCCCCGACGACCGCGTGGAGAGATAGAACGAGACATTGGGGTGGTAGGGTTGGAGAATTGCACGCTCCGGGTTCTGGCAATATTTGCTGGAGGTGTGTCGTTGCTGGATTGGGAAGGTTTTGGAGGTTGAAGGGAGGTTTGGGAAGCAGCGTGGGAAGGAGCAAAGGAGGATGGCGAGGGAAGAGCCATGACGAGGATGTCCGATAGTAAAGGGTGTCTGATTGGCTTCCCCAAGCGTTTGTTGGTGTGGTTGAAGGCGAGAAATGTGGGGGACTACAGAATTGGAAATGCTTGGCACAGACGAGGTGATGCGAGATACTTCAAGTGGAAACGCCCCCGCTCAATTACATATGTATTGTTTCTTGTTTCATTCAATACGCCTAACACACGCAAGCTAGTGTCGATAATTTTGTTTAGTAGAGCTTCTATGCTAAAGGCACTTTTTTTTACCGTGACACAAGTGGGTGCGACGGCCAATCCGGCGACGCTCGGTCTCACTTTGGCTCTATTGCCGCGACAAATGAGACTCCCTATAGAAGGATAGAACAGCTAAAGGCTTTTCGAATGTTGCTCTTCGTCAATCTTCTTCTCAAGGCTGCGCCCCTTCCTTTTGTATACCATGCCAACAGGGTCGTCTTGACCCTTGAGTATTTCCCAATTTCCTATTCCAGCCTCCTTGGGTGCCCTCCTGACACCTCTACCACCACCACCGATGATGGGGTTACTAGGGCGGTATTTCTCATTGGCTTCCAGTCGTGGAATAGAGTGGTGGATCCAGGCATTCTCTGGAATGTCTCTCGTCTCACCCATGGGGAGTCACAATGAAATTGCTTTCCAAGAGCCATCAGGCCTCAGATCCATCCTGCGAAATGGCATATACTACATGAGCTTCCAAGATACGACAGATCCTGCTGGAAGACCATTCTTGAATTGAAGGCAGTCGTGGAGCACCCCTCTGGTTGCGGCTGTTTCGAGACTCTGTTGAAGAATGGATTTACCAGGCTTATCGGGTTGCATTCCCGCTGCCCAGCCCGGATCTGGTCTCTCGCTGCGAGGACTGTTGAACAAATCTACGCTTGGAGAGGGTGTGACCTCGATCTCTGGTACATTAAGGTGCAGCTTGTCCGTCTGTGGCGATGCCAAGGGATGGGATATTGTAGTCCTCGTCACAGCACTTTAGCTCGAGCATTTTCTCCCCATCAAACTCTAAACCTGCTCTTTGGGCCTCTCTGACCATCCAAACCAATGGGCCATGACTTAGGGGAGACTCTTCTCCGTCAGCTAGCGGCCAGCCTCCGCCCAAATCAGCGTGACACCCCGGAAACCGGATTTCTTGCAGATCTTGCGGGGCCGCTTCGTCATCGTCCTCATCAATCTCCGCGTCATGGATTAGTTGGGATGAGTTCACCGAGGTCGTCGTTCGAATAGAAGACCCATCCATTTCTAGTGCAAGGTTCTGCGAGATGGCTGGGCTCTGAGATCGCATATGTGTCTCTGTGCCTCGTCGTGGATCCAGTCGGTCTTCGTTAACGGCACTTGGTCGAGGTGAAAAGTGTTTATTATGCTCACCTGCAGGGCGGAATGCTGAACGTCTTCGGGATCTGTCTGCGCTTACTGAACTTGGCTTGGTACCCTTTGTCATCCAATTACTTTCGGTATCTGGTTTGTGTCCCTCATGGCGACTTTGAGCGTCTTCGCGACGTTTAGAAGACTTTGATTCAGAGATCAGGTCTGACCGGAACTTTGCCCTTCGCTCGTCTATACTGACTGCATGACGAATGACTTTGGCGGAGAATCGAGCAGTGTATGGAAACTTGCTCCGCTTCATCCATGCATTCTCGAACCTGGGGACACTGTTTACTGGGCTGGAAGTAAGCTAACAGCCCGTCTGTCTTCATTGTGAATCTCTTACCTGTATCGAAGAGACCGAGGAAGCGGATTTTCTGACCGGACGGCTAAATGTTTCGCGGAACGCCCACAAGAATTGAAGCATCTCTTTCTTCTTGTTCTTCTCTTCCTCCGTCTTATCATCTCTTTCTTGCCATTGAGCGAAAGCTTTCCATGCAAATCGAGCCATCTCCTGGTTGCCCTGGCTCAGGAGGCCAACGTGGTCGAGCATTTCTGCGAGAAAACGCGCAACATACGCCCCGCGACTGAAGCCGAAGATGAAGATATCGTCATCATTGTAACATTGCATAAGAAACTTGTAAGCTCCCTACTTGTATGAGTTGTTAAGGTCTTGGACGAATCTCGTGAATGGGACCACATACCATAACATGTTCATCGAATGACGTGCCTACAGCCGAGTCTTTGGCCCTTTGGTACCACGAGTTCAACCTAGCGAGCCTGCTGGTGTGCGATATTGACCTCGTGTTGACATACGTTCCAATTCCTGGCTATAATAAATGAGACTATGTCATACTCTCGTAGTTCATGCTTTAGTATACCTGGTAGTAATGCTCTACGGGTTGTTAACATGTCACCTATTGACCGTGTCCATTCCGAGAAGCTTACTGTCTCCATTATTCCGATCCAGTATTCTATATATCTTCAATATGTTACTGTCGACGTCGGTGCCTCAAGCATGTTAATACGATTTCATCATTGGACCAGTTTTCTGCTGGTTTACCCTGGAACTTATTCCCTGTGCCATCAAAACAGAGGATGACCTGGGTAACTTTTCAGTCGTGAACAACGAGTTCGAGTCGATCAGTAGGTACCCGTTTCCTCTGACGATATGGGCCATATGATTGGATGCCAACCCGGCTGAACCCTGGGCCCTGCTGGCTACTAGGCAATGCATTGGGGCTGCTGTCACACTGTTGACCCAACATGGTCGTACAAAACAATCGCTATATGCATGAGACCTTGAAGTACTAGGAATTCAAATACCAACAACAGCTCAAGTTTGAAAGAGAAACTATACGAGACGGCAGTGACACAGCATTGTCGGCTGGAAGGGAAGTAGGTGAATGGTAATTCTGCAACCAGCCATGCTATGAATGCAAGAGATCGCGTGAACAGTGGTCGTAGACCACTGCAGGTTCTTTTACCAGGTTAAAAGCTGTTGAACGCTAATCATCTAGCTCAGTTGGGGTGCATATTAAGTTGACGATTAGCGACTAGGATCCAAATATAGGCGAGAGGTCTACGTTTCAGTGGGGAAAAGGAGTCCGGGGGTAGTATCCCGGCCAACCGTGACCGCATCTGATCCCACTAAACACTCTAGTGAGTTGGCCTTCTCGCCTTTTAGCTTTATGGCATTCAAAAGATCGGACGAAGGAAAGAGATGTCTTTTCCATTGTCTCACTCTCGCCCAATTTGGCCTCTTTGCCAAGCATTTAGCGGGTCCTCCTCAATTAATGACCACGAGCTTCTACGAGCTTCTCCGAAGTGCATTTTTCGCTTTATATTATATCGTGACGCTGCGCCAATGCACCAGGCTCAGGTAGTTCGAAAAAGCTATGCACTAACATTGGACGTCTCCAGTCTAGGGAGATGTTCCCAACCATTGATAGTTGCTTCATGTATCTAAAGCGTTCAGATTACTCGACCGCTCCCTACTCAGTCTTCTTCACACTTCGCTTCTAGCTACCTTCAGACAAAGATAATGCATTTACGAAGACGAAGTGAGGGGGTGGCTTTGGACTCTTATTTGAACTCGTAGATTGCTCACGTCTCATCATGGACAACCGTTGGCGCTGCTTCTTTGATCCTACCAGTCTGGCTATCTCATATTTCGCTCCGTCTCGGCCACAAGCGTGGATCTCTACCCCTGGAAGTTTAACTCCTGTGAGAAGAAACTGTGACCAGTTCCGAGATGCCGCATAAAGACCACTTGCATCGTGGCCAATGACCCTATCTATAACGTAATATATGCCATTCGCATGATAGCGCGAACTCTCTGCAGTTTATCTTCCCCATAGCTCTCGTGTCGTCTTCTATCGCGTGCGTGCCGTCTTCCTCATCCCTTCTATACACTTAACGCCTACTGTTGAGCAATTGCGGCAAGATGCTCCGCAGGCTTTCTACCAGGTTTGGCAAGAACAAGAAGGACAGGGCTAATGGCATCAATGACACCAATGATGCCACCAATGGCACTGATACGAACGGAGCCAGTACCAATGGAGCCAGTGCTGGGAAGCCGGCTCTCGAGAAACGACAGAGCTCTTTCGGCTTCGGCACCAAGAAAGTAAAGGCTCAAAGTACAGACCATGCGGCTAGTCGAAGTGACGTCCAAAGCTCATTCGAGCAGTTCGCCCAGCTCATCCATGCTTCGGAGCGACCTCTGCCAACGCAGACTGGCGATGGATCATACCTTGACCACAAAGAACCGTCAGGCTTGATGGCTGATGTGAGAGCTTTGGGATTCAAGGATGTGCGTACTTTGGTGGATGTCATGAAGAACAAGGCTACAGGCGAGCTCCAAGATGACAAAACGTACTTGATGGAGCACACAATCCAGTTAAGGCACCTCAAACGCGTCCGTCCGATGATATGCTCATAGCTATCGTCTTAGCTTGTCTCAGCTTTACCCACAAAGTCGAAGACGCGCGCGGATTTCACCAATGCGTTTATCGATGAGTTGTGGAACTCGCTGCAACGTACGTCTTCGCGGAGTTCTTCCTTCCTTCTCGGTAACTGCTTTTGTGTCGCAAGATATCTTTCGGGAGTATCTGCTCTTGGTACACTCTCAGAACATGTCTCGCGACTCATTATATATCTCAGAAAGGGAATACTGACTCAGAAATGACGAACAGACCCTCCAATGAGCTATCTGGGCAATGACTTTCAGTACAGGCAGGCCGATGGGTCGAACAATGCAGGTAGCGCTTACACTGTTGCACGAAACCGTATAGGCTGACTCGTCCTAGAACATTCTATACCCCAAGTTGGGAGCTGCCAACACTCCTTACGCGCGATCAGTCCCTCCGAACACACTTTCTCCTGGAGCCTTACCAGATCCATCTCTCATCTTCGATAGCGTCATGGCACGCAAAGAATTCAAGCCTCACCCGAACAACGTCTCGAGCGTCTTTTTTTTGGGCATCTCTCATCATTCATGATCTCTTCCAAACCGACCATCGAGACTTCAATAATTCACAGACCTCATCGTACCTCGATCTCTCGACGCTATATGGAGACACACAGGAAGATCAAGACCAGATTCGGACCTTCAAGGATGGAAAGTTGAAGGCAGATTGCTTCTCCGAGCCAAGGCTATTAGGCTTCCCACCTGGCTGCGGGGTTTTGCTTATTATGCTCAACCGCTTCCATAACTATGTGGTAGAGCAACTGGCTGTGATAGACGAGAATGGGAGGTTTCATAAGCCTAATGAAGGGCTGACCCATGAGATGGCCGAGAAATCCTGGGCCAAGTACGACAACGACCTGTCCCAGACTGGTAGACTGATCACTTGCGGGCTCTATATCAACATCACGTTACTCGACTATCTTCGAACCATCGTAAACTTGAACAGGAGCAACACTACATGGACCTTGGATCCACGCGCAGAAATGGGGAAGATCTTCGGCAAGGACGGCACGCCCAGTGGTGTCGGCAACCAAGTTTCAGCAGAATTGAATCTCGCGTACAGATGGCATTCTTGTATCAGTGACAAAGACGATAAGTGGACCCGGAACCTTTACAAGGACCTTTTCGGCAAAGAGGCTGAGGACGTGACATTACAAGAGCTTCTCCAGGGCTTGGGCAAATACGAGCATGGACTACCAAAAGATCCGCAGAAACGCCCCTTCGCTAATCGTGCAGAGAAACGCTGATGGTAAGCTTCCTGATGATGAGTTGGTGGAGATCTTGACGAGCTCGATTGAGGATACTGCTGGTAAGTGCCTCTTCTATCTCCTACCTGGGAGGATTAGGCAATCCAGCAAAATGGTGACATTAGACAGGCGCCTTCGGCCCAAACAATATACCCACTTGTCTCAAAGCTATCACTATTCTCGGCATGCAGCAGTCGAGAGCATGGAATATCGGATCCTTGAATGAGTTCCGGAAATTCTTCCAGTTGAAGCCGCACGAGACCTTTGAGGATATAGCCCCATCCGATCCAGGCTGCGCAGAGCAACTAAGGCACCTGTAAGTCTTGCTATACCTTTATGCAAAAGGAATCATAAACGGCGTAATACCTAGCTATGAGCACCCAGATTTTGTGGAAATGTATCCTGGTATGGTTTCTGAGAGCGCCAAAGTCCCTATGGCGGTAAGTAGCGCATTGGGAGCACATCCACGCAATACTGCAAACATTAGTGTTGACTCTAATCTATCAGCCTGGAGTCGGCATTGCTCCAACATATACCATCTCAAGAGCAATCTTGTCAGACGCTGTCGCATTGGTCCGCGGCGATAGGTTCTACACTATAGATTCCAACCCAAAGAACCTCACAAATTGGGGCTACAGCGAAGCTTAGTATGATCTTGCGGTTCAACAAGGATGGTGGGAATCGGTAAAGAGGTCTCCCTAAGGTCTGGATTCTGACGCTGGACAGTATAATCTACAAGCTCTTCTTCCGTGCCTTCCCTAACTATTTTCAAGGTAATTCGATATACGCGCACTATCCTATGACGATTCCAAGGTACATTCTTGCAGCCCTAAAAGGTCCTTCCGTAGCTTACTCTTCGAAGCGAAAACAGAAAGATCATGTATAATCTTGGACGTGAAGACCAGTATTCCTGGGATCGACCTGCTCCCACACCACCCCGAGTCAACTTCACATCCTACAAAGCAGCCAAGTACACCTTGGAGCATGCCAAGAAATGCAATATTGTCTGGACTGAGCCCTTTGGATTCCTCATGGGCAAAGGAGGATTGGACTTCATGCTTAGCGGCGATACGTCTTTTCATGCCAAGCAGAGAAAGCTGATGGGAGAATCGCTTTACAGGGACAAGTGGCATCAGCAGATCAAGGATTTCTACGAGTATACTACGCTCAAGCTACTGAAGGAGAAGAGCTGCAAGATCGCTGGGATCAATTTCGTGGACATCACACGAGAGTGTGTAATCCTCCCACTCTCTTATCGGTCCTGTACTGATTCTATCATTCTACGTAGCGTCGGTGACCTCGCCCACGTTTATTTCGCTGCAAACGTTTTCTCCCTTCCCCTGAAGACGGAAGACCATCCTCACGGAATCTACTCCGAGCAGGAGATATACATGGTCTTTGCCGTCCTTTTCACTTCCATCTTCTCCGACCTGGACCCTGCGAAATCGTTTCCACTGCGACAAGCTTCCAGAGCCGTCACACAACAACTCGGGAAGCTCGTCGAAGCCGGTGTCGAAGTGGTCCGTGCCGCAGGTTGGATCGCAGGAGTCGTGGATGGGCTTCACCAACAACGTAATTATCTTACTGGCTATGGTGTGTATATGGTTAGGCGGCTGCTAGACAGCGGTATGGGTACAAGCGAGATTACTTGGTCACAGATTGTGCCGACTGCCGGTGCGATGGTAGCGAACCAGGCTCAAGTGGTAAGATTTCATGACCCATTTGCTGTCAGTGGTCGCTGACATAGAATCTTAGTTCACTCAGCTACTCGACTACTACCTCTCAGACGAAGGTAAACAGCACCTTCCCGCCATAAATAAATGGACCAAAACCCCCTGCGCCGAAGCCGACGACCAACTTCTCCACTATGCAATGGAAGGCATCCGCTTAAACGGTACATTCGGCTCCTACCGCCAATCAGCCGTAGAAACCAATCTCGACGATAACGGCCGATCCGTGCATGTCAAGCCAGGCGATAAAGTCTTCACCAGCTTCGTTGGTGCGAATAGAGAGGCTGAATTCTTTCCCGAACCGGATGCTGTCAGGCTTGATAGGCCAATGGAAAATTATATCCATTATGGACTGGGCCCGCATGCTTGTCTTGGGGGTGAGGCGAGTCGGACGGCGTTGACAGCCATGTTGAGGGTTGTGGGAAGGCTGGATAACTTGAGGAGGGCGCCGGGGCCGCAGGGGCAATTGAAAAGGATTCCGAGGCCTGGAGGTATTCCTCTTGTCCTATATTTGCTTCCTTCGGTGTCTTTGGGGAAATCGAAACGTTTTTCGGGACCTTTTCGCTTTGAACATGGGTTTCACGATTACAATTTCTCCAGAGACGAGCGATTGCTGACTAGATATGTTCGTCAGGTTTCTATATATACATGATGGCCGATCATGGGAGCTACTTCCCCTTCCCAACAAGTGAGTCATCCATGAGGGATCTGAAACTGCGTCAATACTGACCCTTTCCAGCGTTGAAAATCAATTGGGACGGAGACCTCCCACTCCTCAAGCAGATGTGAAGGATATTCCCAGAGGGAAATCGATATGCAATCAGTAGCAAGACGATTTCTTGTCGTTGACACTTTGAAGGCCGTATCACGTTCCATGATAGTCCATGTGCTCTGTTCTTAATCATCTGCACAATCCAACTCTGGAAGGGTTCCGCTGAAACCAAGGTTACTAAATCTTTACTTTGGCATTTGATAGCACCACATTCTACTAGCTCAAGCTGTGAGCACGTGTAAAAGTTATCTTGGTGTTTGTTCTCACCTCACTCTTATGCTCATGAGTGTTGGTAGTATATCGTCTGATCAATATCGTGGCCGCCGCGTCATCCCAATTGTACTTTGTGTTCGTAGAATCCTGTGAAAGAGAAACTTATTGGCATCGAAATGCACTGTTAACAATACCCAATGAAATTGCGGAGTCGTCATTCAGTAGACCAAGTGTTGTGGCATGATACCAACACGATCTTACCCTATATGGCCGTATATTTTGAAGGCGAAATCCATACCATGCAGGACTTGACTTGGCTGTATCAAGAATATGTGGCAAGAATATATGTCCGGCTTTTGTAACCCCTCTCCTGGCAGGGTTGCCAATTTCAGCGGACCAACCAAATAATCACCGAGTAAACTATGATACGTCGTGTCTGAATGATTGGGTGCCCGCATACACAAGGTGCCGTCGACTTCAGCTGCAAAGGAGGCTTATTGAATTATTATAGAGCACACTGAATACCAATTGACGACACGACTTGAGCTTTTAATGTGGCTCTTCTGCACATGTTTCTTGTGAATCTGCGGCTTTTCTTATCCTCGATTCACCCCCGAGTCGGACACCCTGTAGGGCTGAGTACTCGGAAATCCTGGTTTTCTCACTCCGGGGTCTAGCTCTAGGGATCTCTCAGGGGGTAAATGGTCAGATTACTATAACTTTCGAACCATACTAATATAAATAAAAGTTTCTGTACAAAAGTTGTAGCAATTGGTAATCGCTACAACTTTACAGGCGAGATTATAATATTGAAACGACGGGTTTGGGAGTTAGGGTAGGGTGACCGACTCAGGGGTGTGTCCCACTCGAGGATGAATCCTTCTGAGGCTCGAAGCAATCATGGCAAACCTGATCCACATTTCAGGGACAGAATTTGCCCGGACTGACCACAGCGCAGGCATCTACTAGTCCACTACTTTCTCATATCTACAGTTTGAAGCTTTTCTGGGCATCGAAATCCTTCTTCCAATCATCCCTTCCTCTGCCTGGGATGGGCTCTTAACATTTCTGCTCTCTACTTTCTGCTTTCTGCTTTCTGCTTTCTGTTCCAGCCAGAAAAGACCATCCCCAACCCCGCAATCGACGGCTGGGGCGGCATTTCGGCCTGTAGGTCACCCGCACTACCCTGGAGTTACACCGCTGACAGCCAACGAGCATGCCTCCGCTGGGGCACTAGAGGGAGAGAGGCACCTAATCCTGCGGCACTGGACTCGCTTGCAGAGACTTTCTTCGTGGCCGACGAGAGGTGAGGTGGCTTGGATGGCTGAATCATCAGGTGATCTTATCAAGCCTCCGGTGGTGGCATCATTTTCATCTTCTTCCAAACTAACAGAATTTAAGAAGAAGCTCACTCAGCCTTCCCACGACTTTTCGAAGATACTGCTACCACATCTGCGAGGAATAATGAAGCACATCGAGGATTGAAGGGTACGTCATTGCCATGCCTTATCCGCCTTTCAGCCATCACAAGTTCACAATTGAGAATTACAAGTGATGTCGCGCAAACAAAGCGGGGTCCTTCACCTTTTGTGCGCACCCCAAAGTTCACCCTCTCACGGCTCACTTGTTGTTTTGTAAGAGGGGAAGCTGACTGTGAAATGTTGTATAGTAGCTCGATCAAATACCAGTCCTGAGCGTCACACGTCATCAAGCCTAACCAATCGTCGACGAGCCGGAACAAGCATCCAATCTCAGCGGATTCCCCTTCCTCTTGATCTAGCATCAATCCTTGGCGGACCTTCACCTCGAAAGCCACTCCCTACACTCGCGGAAGCTCCTTTAGACGTCCCCTCCGCGCCAATTGCAATTCCTAAAAGAAAGAAAGAAGGTGCGTCGTACCAGTCACAGCCAATTATACATTACTGCACTTGGAGTTGTGGGGCATATATTCCGGGAGCGAGGAAAGGGCTCTGCCTAATTTTACTCCATGCTTGCAAGACAGGCCTCACGACCCAACCATGGCCTTTGAAGGTTGTGAATGCTGACCCTGGGAGGTGTGACAGGCAATACCTCGGCGCCCACCACTCCATTGACTGCGAGAGTACCGGAAGGGAACTACTTCTCGCAGGCCTACCACGAAGAGCCAAAGCCACATATCAGCCAGTCGTTGAGGCCGTTCTACTCTACCGGCAGGAATATGTCGACCAACCAGTCCTCTTCCACTCCTACCGTCCAGCGTGACCAACGTGGATTTGTACCCATGGCACGTACAGGACCACCCCTATATACACCCACCTCCCCTCTCTCGCCCACCACGCCGCAGAGCTTCTCGGCACTGAACCATCAGAATGCCAGACGTCCCGCTGGAAACATGAAGCTGTCCGGTCTTCCCAGATACCACCCAGCCAACTTTTCGTCACAAGACGATAGCTCTGCTCCCCCTCTGTCACCACGCGCTTCGCGCTTCATCACATCCCAGCCCCGCACCGGCCGTGGCTCTGATGCTCAGCTAAAACTTCAACAATACCGGCGTGACCAGCTAGCCCATGCTGCCAAAACCTCTCCCTCGATACTATCTTCCTTCAACTCAAAGCCATCTCCTCCACGTCTCACTCCACTTAGGAGCCCAGCCGAGCCGATGACGCCGCTGCAACTGGAGGGACAGGGCGGCTACCTGTTCTCAGGGTCAAGCTCTTCGCCAGGCGCCGAGGGTGCTGATGGAAGAGAGATGGTGGAGCGCCTGGTGCGGAGGGAGAATGAGCGTAGGGATCACCCTGAGGCGAGGTCAGGGGGTAGCAGTCCGGCTCTAAGCCCTGCAGTGAGCCCGGCTGGTGGCCGCGGTTGATTTTACACAAACTCAACAACAGCTTTGGTCCGACCTAGACGACTCAACTCACTTATAGACGAATTGAACGTGCTCCACAATACCAAAGTTGTCAAGGCGTTACGGACATATCGTAAAGGGCAGCAGGACTGCAGGATACATACACAAAGCTCAAGCATCAACACAGGCGTTTTCTATAGCCTCAATTCAAGGATGTACCCTAGACGGCTCATCATCCTTGGTGCCCTTCTGCCTCGGCAGGAAGGCGAGCTGGATCCGACATTACGACCCTCTTAAACCTTGCCAGCTGGACTGCCCTGCACTGAGAGCCAAGTATCAGCATTGGCATGGCGTGCAGCATCACACTCGCTTTTGTTATTTTATGTTGGCACGACCAGCTTCGGCTATGGCGTGGTTCAAAGGTTCTCACTGGTCGAAGGTCTTTCGGCACAGCACCTACTATGATCTTCTTCGAAGCCCCCGAACTCGTTGAAAGAAGCAGCATCATCAAAGTCGCTCCCCTGTTCATATTTCTTTCCAGTATCATTACAGGCGTTTCTTCAGCCATGAAATACGAGATACCATATCATCGGCCCACTAGGCGTCGAACTCGGTCTTACACTTAGCTAGCCATAGCTAGAGTACGAAATTAACAAGTCATCCATCAGTCATCAGTCATAGCTACGCTTCCTTTCGTGGCGATGCTTTCATACTAGTATGCTTGCAGGAATGCGATCCAGCGGTTGTTTACCTTTAGGTAGGGAAGTACAGCATGAGTGAGTCAGTACAGGCTTCCCCTGCACTTGAAAGTCTGTACCTTCCTGTCGCAGTTAGTACAAGGACTAGTGGTTTTTGATTTGCATGGTCAAACTTTCACGTGGCCGCTGTCAGTGCACACCCGAGACTTGTGCCTGTCGTGGCTGTCGGATTTCAAACCTGCAGGTGAGTCGGCATTACCTCGACGGAATTGTCTCGATGGTTCTGACGCAATGGTTCAATTGAGAGGCTTGGCCATACACAGATTAATATTGCATTAGCACATCCAGGATGGTCGAGAATAGCCGCAAAGCCAGCCGAGTAAAGTCAAGCTCAGATCTTACTGACTTTGTTAGCGTTCGTTGTATTCGTACCTATCACGGTCATCTCAAACAGACACGATTACCGCGGCTACCGTTTCCGCGACTACAACATTGACAATTACGGTAATCGATTCGATAACACATCTCATTACCACAGTATTCCCACCCATAGGCCCAATAGGGAGGATGCCATTGCTCTGTTCATTTATATAGTTCCCTTGGTCTCTATAAGGTTCTTCTGAAACTTTCATTACCAAACCATTTTATCTCCAAGATGCCGGGCACCCGCGATTCTCACTACTACTGGAACAACACCGCCAGCAGCGAAACCGAAGCCCAGACTTTAGCAACACGTCTGGGTTTAGATTTTCCAGCTGACGCATTCAATGGCTTCAAGAGCGGGCTAGTGTAAGACTTCACTCCTGGCCGCCAATGACCTCCACCCCACACAAGAATGTTGAATCGGTCAGGTATCCCATTCGCCGCCTCATTATTACAATAGAAGCAATTCCACAAACCACACCACGCTTTTCGGTCTGCTGTGAGAGAAGAAGATAAAAGATATCATTAAATCTACCTGTATCGAGGTCCTCCTGTGCCCTCCGCCGGACTCGCTGGGCCATACGGCCTCTCAGCATTTCGAGGTTGGGAGTCCACGCTGGGTACCCAGGGGTCTGAGTGTATAAGAAGAAGCTGAAGTAAGGAAACTAAGGGAAATGCAGCAGCGATTTGCGGGTCAGCTAGGGGGTGGGACGGAGGTCGAGACAAAGGATATCAAGGATATTCTAATGGGCACGATAGAGAATTGGGCTGATAATTTAGGGGCGCTGCAGGCGGTGATCAGTGGGACAAGATGAAAATTCTACTCGTCAGCCTCAGCAAACAGGGAAATTAAATGTTCAGACTTACCTGTATTGCGCTAACGTCGAACCTAACCAAAACCTCACCCATAATTGGTAAAGATCAGAACATCTGCCTCTGAGCTGCCCGTCCAAGTGAGATTCCGAGACATGTCAAACTAGCTAGACTGGCCTAGAAGTCGTATCTATCTTGGTAGATAACACCAAGTGTAGAGTATAACATGTTCATAGTATCACACAGTATTGTGACTAGTAGGCAACAAAGCAGAACGACTGGTGAGTGAAACAACAACTTCAGTGGCCGGCCAAATGAGTGTGGCATGTACTCGTACGCATGCGCTCTGGGTTCTTTTTCCGTGCCAGGTACAGCGACCTGTTGGACATAGGTGGTATTGCGAGCTATCAACTTAGCCCTCTTGCGAAGTAGAGTTGGGCCATGTGTTTCCTTCAAAACGAAGAATGCACACAAAGTGGCGAATCCAACCTAGTCAATTCCTTCGATAGCACCAGAATGCTATCTCACAGGAGTAGACATACTCAGCAGGACACCATCCAGAACACCCCTCTCCATCCTTTCCATTGCGCGATGAGTCCTCCGACAACTGGACCGAGTGCGGGGCCCAGATTGGACCAGACTGATACCTAGATATCGCTTTTCCTCTCGTTTCTAGGGCAAACAGATCGCTGACGACGGTACGTCCGATATTTGCCTGTGGTCGCCCAAAACAACCGGCAAAGAAGCGAAGAGCAGTGAGCATGTCAATTGCTGTACCAATTCAAGGAAGGCAGTGGCAGACGTTGTTTACTCTATCTGTCGAGTGATTTCAATTTTGCAATTGAATCGGTTTGCGGGTGTGAAAGTGGGTTTGTTGCCAGATCATTTATCAGGCTACGAATGATGATGTACACGACAGAGGGTTACAGGATGATGAGAAGGGTTTCTCGATGAACTCTAGACAAACAATCAAAATCTGTGTGTAATTCAGGTGCTTGAGAAACCTCTTGACTGAGCTAGGACTAAATATTTATTCCGGCCACATTAAAGCCTGTCAGTGTTAACGTAAGATCTAAGATCGAGCCAAGCCGGAAGAGCAACGGTAGCAACATCCCTACATAAAAACAGTAGGAGCCAGGTGAATCATGAAAGGAAGGACATAAAGGTGAAGGAAGAGGACTGGGGATTATGGAGGGCTCTGGTTGTATGAAACGAGTTGAACATAAGTGGAGGTGGTCAGAAAGCACTTGAGCAAACCCGAATCGCAGCATATATGAGATACATGGACAGATAGCATCCACACGCTCGAAATGTGATAGAGTAAGCCCACTTCATTCACACTCAGTCACTGGAAATCTGCAACTTTGCAGCTTGGTACCAGAATGATTGACAGTTGCGAGGGCTACAACATACAGAGCCCGAAATCCGCAGCACGAAACTTGTCAACAGCAAAAAACTTTCCATATCAGCGCTCAGGCTAAGTCATAGTTAGGAGATCATTATGCTGGAGGTAGAAGTACTCCACCTGACCAAGAGTTTCACGTGACCTGAAAGCCGGGTCGCAGAAGTGATATTTAGCGCGACGCCAAGCATTTCCGCATCGATATAAATGCACGTATCCCTTCGCTATTCCTTTCCTTTTCCCCTTTCTCCTCAGCTCTCTTTGCCTTTTGGCTTAGATCAAGTGTAGTATCTGTTCTTTTCAGTTTAATCTCTGAAATATTCCTACGGGAATAATCAATGATTAAATCTATTTTTTGATCCAGACTGTTGACCGCTATGCTTGCATATGTCTTCGGTCACTGTGTCATCGGCCTTGCACTGCCGCCGATTGATGCGAACACTTTTCACTGTGGTCTTCAGCTTGTCTGAGGCTTTGGAGAAGAGGTTGACTGGTGGGACGAGTACTTGCTCGTTGTGCGTGCATTTCTTGGCGCTTCGAGGAAGCATGAGTGGGCCACGGGGTCTTGAGGTATTGCATTTTGGGTCGTTATATGGCGAAGCTGTATAGATACATAGAGACTCTCAGAGCTGTCCAGTGCCATTTTCGGCATTTCATTGAAGGCATTTCGGAAGGAATTTTACATCTGCAGCCAGCCTGCTTGAGGAAGGTCCAACCACCGTGACCTGCCCCACCAAATGATTCCGTACAATGCTCTTCTGATAACCACTTCCCTGCAATTCGTTCGTTTCATACTCCTAACCCCTTGATCCCCTGAGATATTGCGCCTACAACGATACCTAAAGCACAGCCAGACTCGGACAATGTCCGAAATCACGCACCCCACCATCAAAGGTATGCTTCTTCCTGCCTACCAAACATTTCCTTGCACGTACTAATCTCACTAGATGGCTGGTTTCGTGAAATTTCCAACATGTGGCCAGGCCAGGCCATGACCCTAAAGGTCAATCAGGTCCTCCACCACGAGAAATCCAAGTACCAAGACGTCCTCATCTTCGAATCAAGCGACCACGGCACAGTCCTGGTTCTTGACAATGTCATCCAATGTACCGAGCGCGATGAGTTCGCGTAAGCTTTTCTACCCCGGAATGTGGCCTGTCTAATTAGCTAATGATCGATGACACAGATACCAAGAAATGATAACCCACCTCGCCATGAACGCCCACCCCAACCCCGAATCGGTCCTCGTAATTGGTGGCGGCGACGGCGGCGTCCTCCGCGAAGTAGTCAAGCACTCAACCGTCGAAACCGCCATCCTCTGCGACATCGACGAGTCTGTGATCCGGCTCTCCAAGAAATACCTTCCAGGCATGAGCATTGGTTTCCAGCACCCCAACGTCTCGACCCACATAGGCGACGGCTTCAAATTCCTGGCGGATAAAAAGAACGAATTCGACGTCATAATTACAGACAGCAGCGACCCCGAGGGTCCGGCGGAGAGTCTATTTCAGAAGCCTTATTTTGAGTTATTGTATGGAGCGTTGAAGGAGGGAGGCGTTATCACGACTCAAGGTTGTCCGTTCCTTCCTTTCCCTGATACTGATGTTTTGGTGACCACTTTTATCAGTGAATTTTGCTAACAACGTACTAGCGGAGAACCAATGGCTCCACCTGCAGCTGATCACTGACCTCAAGAAATCCTGCAAAGAAGTCTTCCCCACCGTCGAATACGCGTATACTACCATCCCTACGTATCCGAGCGGGCAAATTGGATTCATGGTCTGCTGCAAGGACAAGAATAGGGATGTAAAGGTGCCCTTGAGAAGCTGGAGTTTGGAGGAAGAGGAGAAGCTGTGCCGGTACTACAACACTGAGATTCACAAAGCGAGCTTTGTTCTGCCGACCTTCGCGAGGAAGGCGTTGCGGTAAACATTGAAGCATCGCGAAGACCCTCAAAAGACGAGGATGTGCGATAAGAAGATGGCTGGACTAGCAGGCCTCTGTTGAAAGAAAAGGAAGCGACTGTGTATGCGATACCCTTTTTGTAATATAAAAGCACGAAATAGAGACTTACGAACTCAATGCCATGACTAGAACCCTGGATATTGTTTTTTTGAATTAAGATATGGATTTGATGGAGATGAGAGCTGCATACTCTTTTCTATTCTAGATGCTGCCTGGTCATTGCCCTTTTAGCTATCAAAACGGCCAAAAATCGCGAACTAGCCGAATCTTGGATTCGAATTCTCCTCTAGTTGCATGCTCGGCATGTAAGTCTTTAGTTTTGTATGTATTTGCCTATGTACACTTTTTAGCCAATATTTACACCTCCAACTTCCAACTTCCGTCCCACACGATCCCCATAATATCATGATTCCCTCCCGTCCCTCTCACTCATTCCCCCCACATCCAAGGCCACTAAGAACCGACTCACACAATTGTAAGCCGCCACCGTCGCTGTAATCTCTACCACCTCCCTCTCCTCAGGGAAAAACCCCCTCAAGCCCGCAAAAATCTCATCCGACACCTTAACCCCCACAGTCATTGCATCGGTATACGCCAACACAGCCCTCTGCCTCTCTGTCAAATCCCCACCTAAGTCTCCTTCTCCCTCGCCAGCACCCGTCCCCCCACCAATCGTATCCTCCCACCCTTGCCAGGCTTTACGCTCGTTCAATTCCCGCAAGACGTCGTCGGAGAGTTTGCCTTCGGATTTCAGGATTGGGGCATGATGGTCCCATTCGTAAGCTGCACCATTGAGGACGGCAACGCGGCAGATGCAAAGTTCGCGAACGTCTGGGGGGAGAGAGGTTTGTGTGCGAATGGCGCCCAGGAAGGATGACCAGCCGGAGGCGACGGGGGGAGAGTGCAACAGGGTGAGATCGAGGGCTTGGAGAGGCTTAGGCGAGCGACGCGCGGAGAGTTGCGTATAGGCTGCTGCTGCCGTTGGCGCGTTCTCGGGTGTTGTAGAGGGAGAGGAGGACATGGTGGGTGGGGTTGTGGGTACGTACGGGAGGCGCATTGCAAGGCGTTCGATGTACGGGATCAGGGACAAGACATTTTTGGGTTGTTTGGTTTGCAGCTATTGATTCTGCAGTCTCGGCAGGTTTCAAGCACGAGTGGTGGAGGTGATGGAGGAACGGCCAAGGGGAGGAATGTCTGTTGGGGATGTTAGTATGTCTTGACCGTATCTACAACCACTCACAACACCTCCTCATTGAGGCAGCAGCAGGCTGAAGGCCTCTGGACACCAAGAGTAGGTAGTATAAGGGATACCTCGGCAATCTGGGATATACGAGTTATAAGACGGAAGGTCTCCGCGAGCCAAGAGACTGGCCTTGGACTTTTCAAAGCTACACGAGGAGACGAGTCACGCTACGAAGTCTTCGAGTACTCTCTTACTGTTTTCCTTACTTACCTTACTTTTCACTCCATGTCCTGTCAGTGATTGCCTGGATCCATTCCGGCTGTAATGTACCCATTCCGTCATGAGCAGCCACAATCTAATCAAAGCAAGCATGTACAAGGTGTTCTTTCACGGGTAAAATCCCTTTTTCCCCAAGATACAACCGTCATTGGATGCGTCTTATCCTCGTGGAGAATGGTCGGAGCGAGCCGTGCACGCTTTCGTTGGGCAGATTGTTAAAGTAAGGTACAGATTGCTACAAATGCACGCTCTAGAACAGGCCTAGAATGCTCCTAGAAGGCCTCTACCGAGGCTCACTATGCCATGAACCAGCTAGCATCTCATCCTCCAAACTTTCATCCGAAATCGCCCATGCGGATGCGGAACCGAGCTAAAATTTCACCCATTCCATCAAATTTCATACCTAACTTGCTGAACGGCTTCAAAATCTGGATCGTGATTCAGACGCAACTATGGCTTGCTCTTTGCATATGACACACTTCCTTGTCCGCGCCGTTGGACCTGGCTAGAATACACACACTGACATTTTGCTGGCATGTTCCGCCCTACTTTCCCTCAATCAGGATTATTGCCCGTCAGTGCCAGGGGTGTTGAGGCGAGTCAGGTACGAGTACAGCACCAGACGTAGCACACCTAAATTTAAATTTAGCCCCATCCAAAGAAGAATCCTATCTATATGGCATCATGTCTCTCATTACCAGTATTGACAATGCAATCATCGTGCCTGCTATTGTGAAGATCTACCAGTATTCTCGTGCTTTCCGAATATGTCGATCCCTGCAAAGCGTGCTTGTGATGCCTGCCATCGCCGCAAGGTATAATGACCGTCAGCACACAATAGTACAGTGTCAGACTGACGACATTGAACAGGTTCGATGTAACAGCCGCCAGCCGTGCGGGAATTGCAGCCAAGCTGGGCTATCCTGTACCTACGATGCCATCCCTCAGAAGAAAGGTCCCAAGGGCAGCAGGGCCAAAGTCATCTCAGAGCTCAAAGAGACGCAAAAGCAATCAGATTTGGCTCATGTGGTACAAGAAGGGAGGAGTCCACCTCTTTCTCCCACCTATGCCTGGCCTTCTGGTCTCTTGAGCCACGACTTGATCGAAAGCTGCACGGGATTCTTCTTCACGCAAATGCATCCCACCATGCCAGTCCTGTACAGAGAGCAGGTTCGACAGAGCATCGCTGAAATGGGGCCGTCCGTAGAGGCTTACTGTCTCATCGCCTCGCTCTGCGCCTTCATGTTGATCCAACCGGGCATTGTCCTAAAGACGGGCCATGTCATGGGCGAGCCAGCCAGCTCGGTGACAAATCCAAGAATGGGGTCTTTGCTTATGGACGAGGCTGTTCGCATTCGCAAAGGCTATGACTACGTTGAGAACCCTACTGTTGATACCGTGATTACATCCTTCTTCCTCTTCGGATGTTGCTTTGGCCTGAACAAGCACAATTCAGCATGGTTCCACCTCAGGGAAGCGACTGCATTGGCTCAGATCCTGGGCATGCAGGATGAGAACACTTACATGTTCGACAATGTGATTGAGATGTCCAGCAAGAGACGGCTTTTCTGGTTGCTGTTCGTGACAGAAAGGTAAGGCACCGCTATTGTCGCAAGATGACGTTCGACAACCTTCAACTAGCTTATAATTGAGGATCTACAACTGTCCGATTCTTTAGCTAACATCGACCCTCCACAGAGCCTATGCCCTCCAAAAACACCGCCCACTAACCCTCCACGCAACAATCAGCCTCCCAACAGTAGACCGAGACTCCTCCAACTCCCTCGCCGGCTTCATCCACCTCGTAAACCTCTACCGGCCCTTCGACGACACCTTCATCGGGCTCTGGAATAAATCCCGCACCGACTGCTCCCCCTTCACCCTCGCCCGCCTTCAACAACAGCTCACAGAAGCACTTCCCGCATTTCTAAATACAACCGAAAGCCAAGCCGCTGATCTCAGAACGTCACAGCAGTGGTTAAGGACGATGGTCTGGCAATTGTCGATTGCGAACGGCTTTTTGAGCTCGAATGCGCCGGACTCGTCGATGACATTCCGCTTTCCCATTGAAATCGCCAAAGACCTTGTGGCAGTGACCGGACAATTCTCGAAGCAATCGATGGAGGTGCACGGTATTGGCTTAGTCAGTTCCCTTCCCGTTCTGCATCTCCAACAGCGCACAGCGCTAACGTAATCACAATTAGATCGAAAAGGTCTTCGACGTAGCCTGCACGCTCATCGACGTAGTGTCCTGCGTCCCCATTGAATCGCGCAAATTCGAGCCCGGACCGCAAGAATACCTAACCCAGCTCCTAGCCCTAATCTCCACCCTCCGTGGCGGTGAGTCTCGTTACCTGCCTTTGGTCATGGCAAAGATACGCGACACGTTGCCGGCGAATGGGACAGCGCTGCCATCGAGTTTCAATATGAGTACTAGTGGGAGAATGGAGAACGGGAGTCCATTGAATTTGAGACCAGGGCACGAGATGATGGGCAATGGGAGGGGAGCGGAGGAATTGAAGCAGGAGAGCAGTGAGAGTTCAGCGGCCAGTACGCCGTATGAGACGTCGCCGTTTTTGCATTTTTATCCATTAGCCTGATGGACTGGGGAACAACCCTCATGGACCTGTCTCTCGCAGATCAAATCCACATGCCGATTTGACGAGGGAGCTTCGGCCATGAGTGCGTCGATGCTCTCTAGGGAGACAAAGGAGGAATCCGCGGTGTACAACAGTGGGAAAAAGGCCTGTCGAGATTCCCTAACGGCTCTTCGGGTTTCCATGCTTCTGTTTGATGTGGGCGACACTCTGCTGCAAGCTATCTGTGTCAAATCATCGGAAGGAAGGTTGCGCGATGAGATCTTCGACTCGCAGGGTAGGAGTCTGGGGGCTAGATGACAAGGCCTAATACTTTGAAGGCATTTTCACGACGGGGGCACATGATGCGAGAAGCTAGCGGACGCCTTTGGATTTGCGCAGTAGGCGGAATCTGAAAGAAATGGTGGGTATGTGTAACGTAGATATGCTGGTGGTAGACCCGATACCCATGAATTATGATATTAGCATAGAGTAAGGAAATGGTTTTGTGTATAATGTTTTTTAATTTGCTTCTTTCATGTCCATCTAATTCTCCGAGCGTTCTTCATGTGCAAGTCATAAAATTCCAGGATAGCAAATCGCATTCCAGCATCAATGATACTCCCAAAGGCAGCATCTAGATGAGCTGCTGGAATGCGCGGTTGACAGGCGAACGGACCTTGGTGCCCTTGTAGAATTCGACTGTGGCTACAGCACGCTTGCTGATGCCCTCTGGAGTGAATTCGAATTTCTTGACTTGCGTTAGCATTGCTTTTCGCATTTTCTAGGGCTCAATCAGTAGCTTACCTTGTAAACATCCTTGTATGCACCGCTAGCACCGAAGCGGTTCAATCCGAACTGCTCGTTCGAGTATCGCTCCCAGCCCATGGTCGACATGGCCTCAACGCTCAACGAAGGAATGCCGTCTGGCAGACACTTCATACGGTACTCCTTAGACTGGGTGTCAAAGACCTCGAAGCAAGGGATGGAAACAACACGAGCTGTGAGGTTGTGGTTGTCTTTTAGATATTTGACGGCCTCGATACAGATGCAGACTTCGGAACCTGTGCTGACAAGCGTAATATCCGCCTTCTCATTCTCGACGGAGACGTAGCCACCTTTGATGGCGTTCTCAAGGGTTGAGTTCTCGAGCTGGGGTAGATTTTGACGAGTTAGGGCCAGGATACTAGGAGTAGACTTCGAGGTCAAGGCCACATAGTAGGCTGCGCTGGTCTCGTTGCCATCAGCTGGACGCCACACCATCATGTTAGGTAGAGCACGGAAGTGAGCCAGAGTCTCGATAGGCTGATGAGTGGGACCGTCTTCACCAAGACCAATGGAATCGTGGGTAGCAACATAGATGACGCGGCAATGCGAAAGGGACGATAGGCGAACGGAGCCAGCGGCGTAAGACACGAAGTTGAGGAATGTACCACCGAAGGGGATAAGGGTACCGTATGCCGCGATACCGTTCATGATACCAGCCATAGCATGCTCTCGCACACCATACCGAATGTATCGACCTCCCCAGTTGCCAATGCCTAAGGCCGGAGGCTGGAAGTCGGTCGCAGTCTTCCATCGCGTGTTGTTCGAGCCCGTCAAATCGGCAGAACCACCAATGAGATCAGGTACAGCCTCGTGAATGGCTTCTAACACGGCTTCCGACAGCTTCCGAGATGCTTGCTCCTTGTCTCCAGGCTTGTATGTGGGAAGGCACTTCTCCCAGCCCTCAGGGAGCTTGCCGCTCAATCTTCGCAAAAGGTCGGCATGCTCGACCTTGTGCTCTTGGCCATACTTCTCGAACATCTTGTTCCACTCTTGCTCCTTAGCAGCGCCTTCAGCAGCATGGGCGTGGTACATTTCGTAGACCTTGTGAGGCACAACAAAAGATTCATCGGGGTTGAAGCCGAACTTCTTCTTCACCTGCTTGCAGTCGTCTTCCTTGAGAGCATTGCCGTGCACGCCACCAGTACCCTGCAGCAGCGAACCGAAACCAATGGTGGTCGTCAGCTTGATTACTGATGGCTTGTCCTTGACCTCCTTGGCAGCTGCGATTGCCTTTTCTATTCCCTCCAGGTCGTCATCACCATGCTTTACCCATTGCGTGTGCCAGCCGTAGGCTTCGAATCGCATCATTACATCTTCGGTGAAGGCACACTTGGTGTCTCCGTCTTCAGAAACCGTGAGCGTGTATTCCTACGAAAACTGAACAGCTGCAATGCTTACCAATTGAGATATGGTTATCATCATAAATCATGACGAGGTTGCCCAACTGCAAGTGACCAGCAGTACTAGCTGCTTCACTGGCAATGCCCTCCATAGCGCAGCCATCTCCGAAAAAGGAAAAGGTATGGTTGTTGACGATTTCGAACCCAGGCTTGTTGAACTCGGCTGCGGTGTGAGCCTGCGCAATTGCTAGACCGACAGCATTTGCGAAGCCTTGACCGAGTGGGCCAGTGGTAACCTCAATACCTGGTATGTCTTGGGCCTCGGGATGACCGGGAGTGATGCTGTCGATACTCTAGTGGAACGTGTTTGTTAGCTGCAATCCAGATCATATCTCCAGGTGCCAAGGGGACATACTCGGAAGGCCTTGAGGTCGTCCATGGACATCCCATAACCAAACAAGTGTAGAAGCGCATACTGCAGCATGCAGCCGTGGCCGTTGCTATCAAGTCTCGTGAGCCCTGGACATACAGCAAGATATCGGGGCCCCAGCAAAGAATATCCTCAAATCTTCACGCTGTTGGAGCTTTGAAAGATGGTAGATGTAAGGGCATAGGGCAAGCTCACGATAGCACGAAGCGATCTCGATTGACCCAGTCAGGGCTCTTGGGATTGAAGCTCATAAATTTGTTGAATAGGACGTGCGCAACTGGTGCCATGCCCATGGGTGCTCCGGGATGGCCGGAGTTGGCTTTGAAGGTGGCATCGACCTAGAGAGGAAGCAACACTTTAGCATGATCCGCGCCCATAATCATCCAGTGCTCAACAGATTGAGGCTGCAGCCCAGTCGAAATGCTTCGAGTAGGAATAGTGAGACCCAACTTACGGCCAACAGCCGGATCGTATTGATAGCGAGCTCGTCATCTTTGGTGTAGCCCATGATTGCGGCGTTCTCTGGAATCTGTACTGATTTTCAATCCTCGGTTTTAACGAGTGTGAGGATTGTGAGGTGGAATAGAAAATTTTGTGCAACAGCTACGTCAAAATATTTTAGTGGGGCGGCCGTTTCTAATTGGGCCGTTTGTGGCCTGTCTGTGGCAGCTTCGATTCAGCAACGTTCAAACATCGTGACGGATAATGCCTCATAGAAAATAAACGCCTCGAGAGTTCTACCTGAGCTCTATAGAGGGTTCCTCAGGGTTCAAGATACTGTCTTGTGAAGAGTATGGCTTCATGTACAGAAGTGACTAATCTCGATACTTGCTCGAGCTAAGTGTCTACCAACTCTTTGTCAGTGGACCCCGCCTGCATCCTGATGGTTCCCTTCTCGAACTTCATGGTAAATGTCGCATGGAGAAAGACGAAGCTTAGCGGCCGCCAGAGTCTCGATATTCTGAGCCATGCTGGCCTCGACAATGGAAGATGGCAAAGAGCGACCTAATCGGGTCGATTTCGGAGTCTCGGATAGCCTGCCAGCTGGCAAATATCTTCCACCGTTATATGCTGGCAATATCGCCTATGTATCTGGTCTGATGCTACTTCAGTCAACCTTTGAGGCTCTGCTCTGCCACGGAAAACTCTGAAGCACCCTCTCCGCCGTCTGGAGCAGCCCACTCCTGAACATCTCCAGAACACCCTGAAACACGATATATGGAATACTCGCATCAGGATCGCTTTTCATTCCATTACCCAGTCTCCTCATGTTATGGTAGAAGAACTGAATCGCAAGGCCAGCGCCAACAACCTTGACCGGAGTCGTGTTTGCGAACCGTTGGCCTTTGACAATGTGGCACTGTGCGAACGCTTCGTCGTCAGGAATTGATGGGTTGGGTAGAACAGCTTCGGGGAGATCTGGTTGGAGTACGACGCTGCGCCCTAGACCAATAAGGGAGCAGACCCCAGAGTCGATCGCATCTGCCATGCCATTCCTCGAACGGAAACCTTGGAAATTGATCAGCAGCGATTTCGAGAGCTATTGGGAGAGCTTCGCGTGCCACCGCTCAATTGTGTTGGAACTTTGGACTTCAACTCTTGGACTCGCTCTGCAAATTCGGTGAAGTACGCTTCTCGAATGCGCGTGGTTTCTGACGTCTTTGGAGCCTTTTCAATTGACTTCGCCCCAAATGATTCTTGCGACAAACTAGGTCAGCAATGTTCGAGCAGAAACAGAAGCGAAATACCTACTATGTAACTTCGAGGTCTTGTTCTCTGCATTATCCCCAGAGATCTCCAAGAAATCTATGTCGCCACATTCTACAAGCCATCTCACCTGCTCTAGACCCTCACCGGTGGACAGGCCTTGACCAACATCCATGTGTCTGCTGAGTTCAATTTGACGGAAAGGCAGTATGGCCTCGGGCATATCTCCCGAATCTTTTTCACTAAGCGCTTGAGGAGCGCAAGCCTTTTCTCTGGCGATCCTCCATAGTCATCTGTTCGACGGTTTGTGTGCGGGCTGAGAAATTGTGATAGGAAAAAACCATGGGCTCCATGCAACTGGCGGCCCGCGAAGCCAGCTTCTTTCGCTACCCGGGCTCCGGTGACCCAGTCTTGAACCACAGCATCGATGTCTTCCAAAGTTGCTTCTCGAGGGGTTCCTAAAACCGCAACCAAAGCCTGCTTGTTGTTTTAGCCCAAGCAGTTTGAGTCGAGAAACCTAGTGTACCTTTTTATTCAGCCATCCGTCACCGAGCGCCACAGGAACTGAGGATGGACAGATAGCAGGCATGCCGGCGGGTCTATTCCCTGCCCTGCCGGGCTCATTCGCCCTGGATGCGCAAATTGCATAACACATGGTGTACCTGCTTGCTGAGATATCTCAGCCCATCTCTTCCATTTGCTGATATGCGGCTCCTTCAGAGAATCGTCGTGGCAGACAACATCTCCCTTTATTGAAAGATAGCGGATATCGATCTGTACTTGACCAGTGATGATCAAGCCGTAGTTGGCATTGGCCCACTGCGTGTACAGGTTCTCGAACTTGTCAATTGGTGGATCGAAGAGAGGTGCTGTCGCGAGGGTCTCCTACATGGGGCATTTGACGAGTCGATTTGGTAATGTCAAGCCACAGGGTAGTTCGAGAGGCTGGCCTATCAGCTCAATTGCCGTTCGTTTGGGTGACACTTCGCCCATCATGTGCAATAGGAGAAATGTAGCTAGAAGTGTACGGATGGTTGCAAAAGCCAGAAGGGAGCTGCTGAGTGCTCAAATACACCAAGCTGCGACTTGCGCATCTCGCCTCGAGGTCTCGTTTCATGGCTGCTGATAAGAGGAATACAGGCATTCGCAATTATCAAAGACGCAGCAATCACAGCAAAAGCAGGCCGCAGCTCTTCGAGTGTCTTTGCTATTGCTTTCTCCACGGTGCGCGTCAGACATGGAGATCATGATAACGGGTGGAAGATAAGGTCAGTCCATTTTGGGCTTAGTGCGAGTCTGATGATGCTCGCACGCGTGGCATAGTAACCGATCAGGCAAGCAATGTGTCGCTCATTCGGCGCTCTTCCAGAGACTTGTCACCCCTGCTTGCCCCAGCCAGAGAATGCTTTGAGGAGTGCATGTATGTTTCTGAGCCATGACATGGCAGTCAGCATATGGCATGTAGTAATATAGGACGCTTTCGAACGCAGTAGGTAGCATCAAACTATGTACTGTCCATATATAAGCACATCCTAAACGCGCGATTTCATGGATGACAACTTTCTTCCAATGTAGCGCACCATTGCTTTTTTTCTTCCTGTGCGGGGAGTGTATGCAAGAAACGATGATGATGCTAACGACAACAGATGCTATTCATGGTATGGGGAACACTTTCTTGTTCTGTGAAGTCCACGACTCGTGCTTCTCTAGCTGTTGCTAGTGCGAACCGGCTTTGATCCGGGTACTGGATCACCGACACTTAAGAGAATGTACTGGCATGCATCAAGTTGATCGAGTGCAGCTGGTTTGGAATATACCATATACCGCTGACAGGTGACATCTTATCATGTGGCCTACCTACACAAATGCCTCCAAGTGTGCCCTCCGAGTGCGCTATGCTGGTCAGGATTCATTCTACCAATTGCCTCTGGGTAGGCCAACTCTGGTGCCGGTGACCTGTGACGAGGTGCGGTCAAGCAAATCCAATATCGCACACTCCAGTGCAAAGACAGCCCAATCGGCTCAAGTGACGTTACAGTTGACCTCGTCCGGCCTCGCAAGCTACTTGTTGGATATTATCGAATTATAATGCAATCCTCGGTAGTGCTCGCTCTCGATCCAAGTTCATGCGTTCGCATGGCTCGTGACCCGTGTGTTGCTCGGGTTTCCCACATGCTACTCTCGAGCACGCTTCAAGGCTACTTTCAACTGCAAGCGTTTCCCAAGGAACAACACCATTCTATGTGTAAGGTTCGCACCTCTCCCGACCCGTTAGCCATGGCCGTTTCCCCCCTTCCGTTGACTGTTTCGAGAGTCTAGCGTAAGAGAACGGTTATGGTTAAAATACGGTAATAGTATTGATGAGTTTTCCCGCAGTGGGTAAATTTTGGATGCGGTTCACCTGGGAGGAATAATGCGCTGACGCGCTTCAAAAGGATGCAGTCTCTCCTTTGGGATTGGAGGGTGGATGTATGCAAAAATACCCTACCTAAAAAAGAGGACCCACACTGACGTGCATATTTTGCTGGTCAATTGCCAAAACCATGCATCAACTTTATGACATAAGCACTATGCATTTCATAAATTGCAAATGTATGAAAGGTTGCTGAAGGAGCTTGCTGGCTGAAACTTGCCGGCAGATGGAGGGGAAGCCGAACAAGGCCGCAATTAGAAGGTACCCCTCACTTGTGTTTTCAATGAATTTTCGTCCGTGGGGAGTATGCCTAGCTTTGCTGCAAACAAGAGCGAAGGACTAGAAGGAAGAGCACGAGGGTCAATGATTCGATGGCTGGAAGATAACAGACTAAGTAGCTGTTGACCGCGTGCTTCACGTCTCTCCCTGTCTGAATTGGTGCAAGAACACCATATAATGTAGAGTGAGCGGAGCAAGCTTTCTTCATCAGCCAGCCTCCAGTAGAAAGATTGTGCCACCTCCAGTGAGCAGTTATGGGTAGAGCAATGTGTAGTGGGAGTAGGATATAAGTGGATTCTTGCCCTCGCTTTGATCGCTCCTTCCTTGCCTCGAGCTCCGTGCGCATCCAAGCAAGCAGTGTTCCTAAAGCCAGATAATACACACTCTCCAAGTTTTCAACCCAAAACAAATCGCATATCCTAGATTCCCTCTATCATCCCGAAGCTCCTAGGAAACATTGAAAAGCGACGCCAAAACCCAGCATCGATACCAACCCCCTTGAGGTCGCCAAGCTAGAAGCCCACGAGCACTCAAGCTTTCCTTATTTTCCTTCGGTATGTGAAAAATGCTTCCATATCTGTATTTTATATGCTCTGTCCTTCGCATTTCCAGCTCCATACAAGATCAACGTAAGATCAGGGCAAACAGAGCTGTTGCTCTTGTTTTTGTCCGGGTAAGGGATTTTGCCAGGGCCTTTCTAATTGGCCGGAGCACGTGGTTCCCTTAGCGGGGTTTTTTCTTCACACAAACAAATCCTACCTCACTTTCGACCCTCACCACTCCTACACCACCTTTGTCACATCTTCTTACCATCTCGTTCAGTTCAGCAGAAGCAATTACTTCGTACCACACTCCTTAAGCTGTAGCCCAGCAAGTTATTCTTTTCCGGACAACAAAGTCTGTCCAAGGTTTACCGGAGTCTGTAAACCCACTGCAGGTGCAGCAAAGGTTAACACCGTAATTGCAGCGTACGTTCACTTGGAGATCCCAGTTCTTTCATGCGACTCCCTTCTTTGAAAGAAACAATTACAATACATCGTTTGCTTTCTGCGATATACCTGCGTCTCGGCGGCGTTGCAATCACGCTTTGACGCGAAGGCTAAATTCTGTTCTTGCGCTCCAGTAGCAGTCGACTCATCAACACCCAACGATCCTTTGGTCTAGACCGCGTCGACCTAGACGTCCTATTCTTCCAATCAGAGTCTCCGAGAGACCCTGCGCCGCTCCTTAGCATCCCTTCGGGGAAGCGATATCTTATCTCGCGAAAATGGCGCGCTTACGCGGTTGCTCCATCATCGTTACACTGACGCTTGTAGCGACGGCTGGATCCTTCGCTGCAGCGGCAGCTGCACCTCTGCATCAGCATCACCCTGCCCACGCGGATAGGCGTGCTATTGTGACTCAATACGAACAGGCTCCACCCGAGATCGTCTACGAGCTCGAGCTCAATGGCGAGACCGTTGACCAGACCGAGGTGTGCAATGGCATCAAAGCTGGTACCTTGAAATGGGCTGAAGGCACCGAAAACCCCCCAGATTGTGCCGCGAGCGCTGAGTCGGCCTCGCCGTCTATGACAAGCGCCAAAGTCATTCCAACAAGTACTTCAACCCAGGCCGAGGTCGCGAGCACCAACCCAACTTCAACGGCGCTACCTACGACTTCGATCCAGGCAGAGCTTTCAGACACCACGCCGAGCGCAAGCGTTCAACAAGTTACTTTGGCCCAGGTGATAACATCAGGTACCGCGTCAGCTGTCTCAATCGAAAATCTCAACGGTTTCGTAAAAGAAGAAGTCAAGGCAAATCCTGTGTCAACTTCCCAGACATCTGCACCAATCCCGAGTTCGTCTGCTGCGGCACCTGCGCAGAGCCAGGCTTCATCATCCGTATCCAGCAGCACTTCTGGTGGTCAAGGTCTCGACACCGAGTTCCCAGACGGCGAGATTGACTGTGCAATCTTTCCATCCAATTATGGACCAATCAACGTTGAATGGGCGAAGCTTGGAGGTTGGTCTGGAATTCAATATGTCACGATTCAAGGCAATGACATTACCCATATCGATACTGCTGTTCCAGGCGCCGACGGCTGCAAACCAGGTGCTATGTGTTCATACGCTTGTCCGCCAGGATACCAGAAGTCCCAGTGGCCATCCGCTCAAGGTTCCACCGGCCAGTCTGTTGGCGGCTTATCATGCAATTCAAACGGCAAGCTCGCCTTGACTAATCCTGACCTTTCTAAAACCCTGTGTATCCATGGTACTGGAGCTGTCACTGTACAGAACAAGCTGTCCAACAATGCCGCGATTTGTCGCACAGATTATCCAGGTTTGTTTTCAACTTTGCTTATGCTGGGAAGAGTGACTGACTTTCATAGGTACCGAAAACGAGGTTGTGCCTCTGAACACGGAGCCTGCAAGTACCAACCCTCTGACATGTCCTGATGCGTCCACATACTACACGCATGAGGGGTTATCAACCACTGCTCAGTACTATGTCAACAATCAGGGTGTCACGCTTGAAAACGCATGCATCTGGGGCACTGACGGCACCGATGAGGGCAACTGGGCGCCGACCTTCTTTGGAGTAGGCCAGGATGTCTATGGGAAGACATATTTGTCGATTGCAACCACGATTCAAAATAACCCTACCAACTACAAGCCCCTCAATTACACAGTCAAAATCATCGGCAACATCAGCGGCAACTGCGGTCTCGTCAATGGCCAGTACTGCACTGGTGGCGACTTCAGCGAATGCAACACATCGGGCTGCACTGTGAGTATAATCCTATTTTCGCAGCAATGCTCAGTCCGAGCTAATCCTCTGCGCAGGTCGAGCTTTACAGTGGACAGGCGACGTACGTATTGGAGGATGGTTCGAGTCTCTCGAATTAGTCTTTGCCTCAAGGAACTCTGACGATCCAATTGACGAATTTTGATATATTTCCAGGCTCACGCCTGGCTCAATAATCACTTCTCTTCTTATGGACCCGACTGGACACGACTGCTACATTGATCAACCCCTTGAGCAACGTCCAGGCTTTCGGCGACTTCTCACTTATTCCAGGTTACACGACTTCTTGTTCTCCATTAACAATGACTCGACCACTATAGTGTCGAGTCTTTCCCCTTGGTTACTTTTACGAAGCAGCGACTGAGCGCTGAGCACTTCAAAGAGCTCTCGCATGCACCAAGCTGATCGACATGTGTGGCTTACACTGTCAATCTTCCCCTAAGCATCGCGATCGTGAGTCTGTAATTGCTGCTGGATCAGCTAGCATTACCTACGGTGATTTGGCCTACTGGGATGGGACTTGCTTGCGCTTCTTACATCTTCTACTGGCGGATGGATCAGACTCATCATGGCGTTATGGTTGATGGGATTTCTGGGGCATTGTCAAGCAAAGCTCAACTGGCCGTTCGTCCCTCTTAGTACATACTTTACCCTGGCCTGAAACCATACCCTAGGATTCAGACAAAAACAAAAAAAGCTTCGAATGAACCACTTTTTTAATGTGGAGTAGATGAAATCCCGCAAGTAGATGAAATGTCGTAGAAAAAATGGAAAAGAAGTACCGTTTCAGCCGTCTGGGCGGATTTTCAAGTCGTTCGTAGGGCTGAGTATTTGCGCCTCGAGAACATGTATGAGGAGTAGCTGTCATCTTCATCAATAACAGACTTTGCCATTGACTTGGCTGAGCGCACCTCTCCATGCTTTACTTATGACGCCAATCGATCGATGAGCAACAGGATCCCTCATGAACGGTTTCGTAGACAATGGGCTGGATGAGAGCGCCTTTGGGGAGAAGAAGGGCTTCTCCGAAGGCATAAGGTCCTTTGATGCCTTCCGTAAGATATTCCCTATCCCATTGCGCTCTTATCTCATAAACATACTCGATCTTCAAGTTATGCATCTCTCTACCAAAATGCGAAAGCAAGCATGTCCACTTCCCAAAAGCACCCGACTAACTTCTCTTTTTACCAGCCAAAACCAAACCAACCTACACCCGTCGAAGCTCCACTGGTGGTTACACCACCCTCGCCCTCATCATAGTCTCCACCCTCCTCTCCTTCACCGAGCTCCGCCGCTGGTCCTCCGGCCATGAGACCCACCTCTTCAGCGTCGAAAAAGGCGTCTCCCACGAACTTCAAATAAACCTCGACATAGTCGTTCCCATGCTCTGCTCCGACCTCCACATAAATGTACAAGACGCTTCTGGCGACCGCATCTTAGCCGGCGACATGCTGCAGCGGGACCCCACGAGTTGGGAGCAGTGGATTGATGTGGATCGGGGTGTACACAAATTGGAGAGTGGGGAGATGGTGAAAGAGATGGAGGAGGATACACATGTAGGGCATGTGCTTGGTGAGGTGAGGAGTCAGAAGCGGAAGTTTGGGAAGACGCCGAGGGTGAAGAGAGGATTGGAGGCGAAGGCGTGTAGGGTTTACGGGAGTTTGGAGGGGAATAAGGTGCAAGGAGATTTTCATTTGACGGCAAGGGGGCATGGGTATATGGAGTTTGGGCAGCATTTGGATCATAACGGTACGTCCCATTCTTCCTTCCGATGGTGGCCATATGGAATTATGTTGGGGACGGTGCTGACAAGAATTGGTTGGCAGCCTTCAACTTCTCCCACATAATCAACGAACTCTCCTTCGGTCCCCTCTACCCCTCCCTTCTCAATCCTCTCGACAAAACCTACTCCACGACTCTCGACCACTTCTTCAAATACCAATACTACTGCTCCGTCGTCCCAACTATCTACACGCGCTCCCCTATCCCATCACCAGGGTCACCATCTACAATCTTTACGAATCAATACGCCGTTACCTCGCAATCCCATACAGTGCCTGAACGCAGCGTACCCGGGATCTTCTTCAAGTTCGATATTGAGCCGATCTTGTTGACGATTCGAGAGGAGAGGGGAGGGTTCATGGCGCTGCTTGTTCGGGTGGTGAATGTGGTTAGCGGGGTACTGGTCGGAGGGGGCTGGTGCTATCAATTGGCGGGCTGGGGGAGGGAGGTGGTTGCGGGGAGGAGGAGAGAAAGAGCGGGGACGGATTCGGGGTTGTTGCATGGAGGTATGAATGGTGGTACACCTGGAGATGAGGATGAGTAGAGTGCATGGAGGCGTTGGCTAGTCAGGGGAATGTATCACTACAATATCAGAAAAAGACAACCTTGAAATTGATTGCATGTCTGATAGACTCAAGGTATCTGCCAGTTGGTATCCCATGAGCACCTTATTACATTGACCAGGCCATATCCCAACTCCAAGTACGCTCCATGTCCCATCGTTAAGAGTCCGCGACTTTGCCATTTTATTGCCACTCAAAGGACAAGAAACCCTGTACTGTGTCAAAAACGAAAACTCATGCATAAGACATTACGCACACATACTAGTAGACCGTGTGTGATTTCAGTGAGCTTTTCAGCGGTCATTCGAAAAATGAGGAGCATTTGTTGCTATCTAGGGCGTCAAGGTCGTCTGTGTTCGAACAATCGAGGGAATCGAACCCTTTTTCCAGCGATAATGCAGAGGACCAAGCGTAAGTGCCGATTCAATGGTTTCGAATAGTTGAGTCTTCGTTGCCAAAGAAGATCACTTGAATAGTGATATCGTCCCTATGAATGTATCTGGTCAGTAGATTCTCATGTTCATAGATGTATAAGTATCGACATTTACCTCAAATTCCTTGACATTGAAGGCCCAGCCGTGAGCATGCCACAAAGCATATCCTCGTTTGCCCCACCGAGAGCATTCCGTGCTAGGTGCGTAGCTGCGTTTTCGTCCGCTACGATGAAGTCTTTGGAGTTTACGGATTGAGAGTATCTGCATGTCCTCCATTCACCAGGACCGCCAGTCGAAGGCTGCCGCGGAGTTACGAGAGTAGTGGGTGCTTGAGCCAGATTTGGATGAGTGACCTCTTGTGAGGGGTCGTGAGTCTTGAGCCAGCGTCCCACGAGATCAATAGCTTGCTCGTTTGTCACTTTGTCCCAGAGCCCATCTGATGCCATGATAAGAAAGTCTCCCTTTTCGGGTTCGATCTTCGTAGTTGTGATTACGGGTTCCGCTGTGAGGTAAGGTGGCGTGAGATAGGGTTCTTGGATACTAGGGCCAAAGAATCGCTTTGTTGCATCTTCTGTCCATTTGCGAGGCCATTTGAATCGGGCGTCTCCGAAGGCTCGAGAAACTGCGATATTGAGCACGCGGCCGTCCTTGATCATGCCTGGCTCGTTGGGATGTTCAGCCTGTAGTCTGGCAACCTCGTCTTCGTTCCAGCCATTCTGGTCGACTGATAGAGCTGTGGCTTCCCATTTACCTGCAGCATTGCGTCGACCAAGCACGGCGCGGGAGTCTCCTGTGCATGCTACTTTGAGCTGCTGAGAGTCGCTGTTGTAGTACGAGATTAGTGCACAAGAGCCGGCAAATGCTGGACCGAGATCTGAGATTGCCTCGCTGAGTTCAACTGGCTTTGAGAGTGCTTTGGCTGCTCGGTCGAGAATGTCGTTGTCGAGGGAGAGGAAAGCCGTCTCTATGGCCTGGTCAATAGCCTGCGGAGGGACGTCGCTTACTGCGCGGTTTGGTGAAACGTCTGCCAGTCCGCGTACAAGGTATTTGAGCATGAAATCGTGCAGTGCGAGCGCGGTTTCCCCTCCCCTGGACATTTCAGCTTTTTAAGTCCCGTCAAGAGAAATGGGAGACTTACGCGTGCCCATCGAAGACAGCCCACACAAGCCATTTAATGTCGTTGTCCTCGTGTCCAGAAGCCGAAAGCTGTTCATCTTCCGTGGGAGAATTGCTGGGAATGCGGACAGTATCGAATCGAAGGACACCGCTGCCCTTCCCAACAATTTGATATGACTCCTCCCATCGTAGCATCTCGTTCGCTTGTTCCATCGTCATTGGTGGGATTGGAGGGCTATATTGCTGCACAACATCTTCCAATCCAAGATAATCGTCGGATGGTTCAGGTGTGTCGAGTTTCATGGGCTTGGAATTGACGATGGTGTAGGATGTAGCGACACCAGTGAACAAAACGGCAGCGAAAATTCCCTGAGACAACGCGCCATTCCATTTTTGTAGCCGTGGAGGATTTGAAGCATTTCGATGCCAAGAGTATAAGGTTCTGCTTTGTCGATTTGTGCCTAAATAATGGAAAGACGGTAGAGGCCGAAGACGAAAGCATCGCGAGAGTGTACGAGCATAATAGCGGATCCTCAGACCTGCTTGCATTGGTATTGTAGGAGACATTGTATACGTAACCAAAATCTGACTTGCTAGTTACCGGATGATACCCTGGTGGCTATTCTACCGCAAGAGAGTAAACATTGTAGACCGGTCTTATATTTCTGATATCAAAAGCACATAACAATTTGAATTATACTAAACGCGTCTGGAAGGACTTGTGATCTGGAGTACCTTATTTGTCCATTTGTCCAAGGGAGATGCTCTTCACACATGTATCGTGTGTACCTGTACAGCTTAGACTAAGACTACACAGATTGAAATATCTTGAAGGTTTGTATCACGGAAAACTGTAGACAAGATTGATATTTCGGCCTGGGATTTGATAGAGCTTTGCCAAGACAAAGTGATCCACTATAGGTTAGCCGGCTCTATCAAATTGGCCTGCAGGCACTATCTTGACTGCCAAGCCATGAGAAGGCTGTCCATAAGAATGAGAATTGAATGTTTCTTGCCCAAATAAAATCCTGATCGGGTGTTTAGTGCTTAAATCGACAGCACTTTACGTGCACTCAAATAATCACTTTTCATGACAGCCAGCCTGCCTGTGTGCACAAGATTACCAGATAGTGCCTGCTCTCTTACTTGTCGTTGGCTGATAGCTTTGTGTGGATATAGGAAGCTGTACTGAGTACAAAAAATCTATGTGTCTCTACTTAGGAGTCTTATCACAGATCTAGTCTAACGATGAGACACCACAGCTACCAAACGCTTTACTGCCTGGCGATCGATCAAGATGTTGCTGTTTTCTTGCTCCAGGACCAACCACTTGCGGAGTAGCGGAAGACCGATGGATTACTTCCACAACGACGCTCATGGCGATCCTTTCATCAGGGATCCTAGTTCTACGCACCACGAAAAGTGCAACTCGCAGACTGTACCTCCATCACATCAGCTAGCAATGCACAAGTGTTAATTCAAAGGTCAAAGTACGGTGTATCTACTTTCATCTTCTATAGCGTCAGTCCTTGCTGTCAATTCTATCGCTCGCTTCGTCTACAGGAGATCTCCGAAGATACAATGGGCGTCAATAACATGCAGAGTATCGCTACTTTACACGTCAGTGAAGCGCCACCTGCGCCCATCTGAGTCTGAATGGATAAAGAGGGTAGTCCTCTTCAAGCAGCCTGGATTATCGTGCGGACATACCACTTAGTCGACCGCTCAGCGCCAGCGTGGCTCGTCACGGACCTGAGAAGATCACTATATCGATCGACAGGAGCAATTCGATTGCGACAGCATGATATGAAGAGGCGTGCAATACAGCGGTCAGAAGAAGACTGCCCTTGATTGATCCGTCTTCAGGTAATCCGAGAATACTGAGTAGCTGTTTCCTGCGCCGCTTCGAGCAATGGCGCCACTTGAGCTGACATATTACTGTAACCAGCTTCGCGCTCTCTAAATAGACCGGACCCAGCAAACGCATTCGGATTCTTCGAGTCAAACCCAAAGGCTGTCCATGAGAAAGCTTAACGTGGGTGCCTGTGGCAAAACACATGGCTTCTTTCGAATGATCGGTGATCATCAGCGCATGAGCAGAAGGTGTATCTGCCGGTAGCAGATGCACCGTGTCTGTGCAAGGCATCACCACATTAACCACAGCTGATCCACCGGCACATTGACTGCTTTTTCTATCAAAATCTAAACAACAAAGATGCAATACATTCATGCTTTCTGGGAGTCTATATCAAGACTACTGTCTGATTTTTCCAGATAAAAATGCAGTATACTAAAAATACCTTACGCATGGTTTATTGCTAAAGAATTTTGATACGGAGGATAACACCAAAAGTCCTAGCAAGCGCTAAGGATAATAGTGGCTTGGCAAATAGCTAGCCCCGATAAGGGTAGCCTGGACAATTGGTATACTGCGCCCCCCGCAAGCCTCTCGGGGAGTCCTCGAGGGAAGCCTAAGAATCGAGTTCCAGGGTCTGAGCGCTAGAGAGATAGGGGGTAATACCCTAGACATATACTTAGGCAGGCCCTTAAAGCAGATGATCCGAATTGCTAGTCCGGGGCACTTCCACCCAAAAGACATAGAGTCTTCAGGGGGCCACTAGCGCTTAGGGCTAGGGTAAATTTCCACGCTATCCAGGACTTTTGGTGTCATCCTCCGTACGATCAGCGTAGATCAAAGCAGAGTTTTCGCGGGCGGTCTCGAACTCGGCCTCAGGGGTGTGTACCTTACTTTGACGTCTGACTTAGCGCCAAAAACATGCAGGCCTTCAGGTTCTGTTTCCCGTGTGGCTTATTGCAAAGTACTTGGGCGTGATGATAATGATGGCTTGATTACGGGTTGCTTTTCCCAGCGGCGTAGAAAAAAATTCGCGGGATCATTTGATGATTTGCGAGTAGGTCAGCATGACTTCGAGAATTACTCCAAATGCATCTTGCTCCAATTCAGACACTTTGTGCCGAACCATGAAATACCGAGGTGTTGTTATCGATCTATGTCCGTGGCTCCCCCCGCGGGGTGGATTTGGGCGTGTCGCTGATGTCCATTGTCCAGGTTGCATTTCATGGCCAATGGATGTCCTGGCGGCTGCAAGTTGAAGGGGAAAGTCTAGGCTTCCCGTAGGCCATGTGCGTGTGCCCCGGTCAGCTTGGAGATCCCGAACTCTAAGGATGCTTTAGGTCACTTCACCTCCGACCAGGCATCATTGAAATGGTCCGTTAGACTGTTATTGCCTCAGCCAAACGCGAGAAGCCGACATCTCACTGCATGTGCTCATTACTTCCCAAATAAGTGACGGCACTCTCAGCCCCTCCGTCGTTGTAGCCAGTGATTTTCCATCGCATCGATAAGAGTTTCCTCTCTAGGCACAGTGGTCAATCATACCATCTTTGTTGGGTGCGGCGCATTGCTTCGACAATCAAAGCCAAAACGGAGATGCCTTTGCCTTCATCTACCTGCTCCAACTCCGGATGAGGGGAAGATTGGAGTTGGCATACAACGTTGCAAGCTTAGTTCTACCTTGTTTCATTATCCCGACCGTACCACCTACGCTATGACATGTCGTACTTCACGTTTTATTACACAAGCATTCACTCCGTGCAGGGGTTTGAGACTGGCATGACACTCAAATCAGGTGGATCGGCCAGATGGGCGTCTACTGCTACCTTTGATTACGGTACCACCAGTACCAACACTCGTTTCAATGCACTCGTCAGCCTTCAAGAATCTACCGCTTTGATCGGTGTTTCCTCAGCGCTAGTGCTACATCCCCATCCCCTTTCAAAATATCTTGCATCTGCTCCTACTTCACCTTTTCTTTCTTCGCCAACTGCCATTACATTTGTATCACACATTCTTTTTCTTGCGTGTGCAGGGTCAGAGACTCGCACGTCGCTCGTTCATTATAACACTCACTCATTCGGTCATTCTTTCAGATACATGGTCTTACACCCACCAAGCATCCTCCTAGAGAGTTGATAACTACAATTTAACAATATCGAACCCCGTCGACGATTAACCGTCACACTCCGTCTAAATGTATTCCAATCAGATAATTTCATCTGCCCTAGCTCTTCTGGCCTCGACCATACCCTCTGTTCACGCCGATGGGTACAGTGCGACCTGTGCATATTTCGTCCAGTACACCGGAGGATACCTCGTCACGGAGCGGGTCGATCCTCTGCTGAGTCTAGGCGTCGCTTCAAATCATGTACACTCAATCACTGGCGGAAATGGGTTCAACGCCGAAACAACTTTTGCAGACACCCAATCCTCAACTTGCACTACCGCCCAGGTTACTCAGGACAAAGGCAATTACTGGATGCCAGTCCTGTACTTCAACAATGGCGGCAAATTTTACAAGGTCCCTGAGGCAAATAACCGGAAGATCTATTACAAGTTCGGCAATAATGATTGTTCTTACGATCAGGAACGTAGCGAATTTCCTCAGGGCTTTCGAATGATGAGTGGCAGCGCTACACAGCGTGAATACAACGAGACCATGATGGGTACCGCTGGAAATCAAATGACTTGGCAATGCCATGATGGCTCGACCAATGGTCCCAAGGGCACTGGCTTCCCGACAGGCTTCCAGAGCTGCAATGACCCATACGTACCAGGCTTGGCGGCATCAATGAGATTTCCCTCCTGCTGGAATGGCAATGATTTCGATGTTAAGAATCCATTGGCACACATGGCATTCCCTACCAACCAAGACGGCATGGCAGGGTGCCCAGCTCCCTTCAACGTCAAGCGCTTCCCTGAGATCTTTATTGAATACTACTTCGACATCCGCAAATTCGACAATATCACCAAAGATTACAGCGACCCCAATAACCCGCCCTGGGTGTTGGCTGACGGTGATCCAACTGGCTACTCCTTCCACATGGACTTTGTGCGTTTATTCCCGTTCGTTGTTGTGTATTTCAACCTTCATCGTGTGACTAACCAACATCTCTGCAGATCAACGGATGGGTTCCAAAAGTTCTGCAGCAGGCCATGAAGACCTGTCACATCGCCGATGGAGGAAGTGACGCTACTACAAAAGTTGGTCTCGCCTCGGACGACTGCTTTGGTGTAGCGTCCGCCAACAGCGAAGGATATCAGAACTCAACCGCTTCGAACGCTTGTTACATCGACGCCATCGTCACGCCCATGGAAGACATCGGCCTCTCAGGTGACGCTCTTGATACCCTCCCAGGGTGCAACCCAATCCAGACCATCCAACCCGCCGTCATCCACCCCCCCTCATCCTGCGGCGCAGCTACCGCAGCATCTGGAGGTTCAGCAGGAGCTTCTGCTCCCGCTGAGACAGCCGACTCATCCACCCCGGCAACCTCTGCTGTCGCTTCGGGCGCTGCATCAGCTGTAGTTAGCGAGGCTGTCTCCAGCGTCCCAGTAGCCGAAAAGGTAGCAATAGTTGCATCCAGCCCAGCCAAAAGCGAGGCACCTGCGTCAACTGCAACAGGAACCGCCTCTACAGGCTCAGGCAGTGCTGGCTCCGGCTCCAGCACCGGCGGCTTCCCCAATTCCATCGCCGTCACATCTAGCAAGGGCTCCGAAACCTGGGAATACCAAGGCTGCTACACTGATCTCATCCCGGACCCTAACACGCGCTCGCTCTCCCACTGGGGCAGTGGTAACTCCTCCACTAGTTGCGCCAACGATTGCTTCGCTGCTGGCTACAGCATTGCCGGCACTGAATACGGTTCACAATGCTTTTGCGGTAACAGCATGACCAGCACTACTAAGAAGGCTGACAGCGATTGCGACACGGCGTGCACGGGTGCCTCGTCCGAGACTTGTGGAGGCAGCAGCACAATGAATGTTTATGCTAAGAGTGGGACGAGCTTGACGAAGAAGAAGAGGGCGCACGTCCATCGTCATGCGGTCAAGAGGCGTGGGTCATCTTTCTAGATGATTGGCATGAAAGGCAAAAGTAGCATGCATATCACGTTCGATGTGGTTCACTTCTTTGAAGTTATGGGATAGTTCGCTGTCTGGCTTCACTATTCGTTTGATACGACTGGGGTTTTTATGTCGTGCTGCTTCGATGCCAGATATGGCAGCAAGTTGGAAGCTTGCAGAGGATATTCGAAAACTTCGATGATTGTAAATATTCCATCCTTCATACTGCCCATGCAAATGAATGACTGTGATTCCCAAAATCGTCGTACTAAGTGTTTTTTTCAAGACTAGTCGTCACATCAAGCTTATCAACCTTCGTTTCAGCTCCAGATGTTGGTACCCACCTAATGTTCGTCACTGCTCACTCGCTCGCGTATCGGCTCAATTCTCTCACACCCAAGAGGCTGTGCCCAAAGCCTTCCGCTGTCATTGTTGCATACTTTACTCTCGCTTCACCATCCTCTTTGATCCTTTTATAGATTGCTGCAAAAGCTCCCACTGTTTGGAGCTCAGGCTCGGAGGTCTTCGCTGGGGTTACCGATGCCGGGTGTGGCTCTGAGAGGGGCTCTTAGTATGGTAGCATTCAGGGCGAGGTTGTGCTCCCACTTTCCTAATATGTACCTGTGGTCTGGTGCGAGTACAAACCTCAGCTGAACGCCCAGTAAGCCGCTCAATTTAGCAAGCTTCCGACACGGATAGTTTGAGCTAGTCACGCGGGTGTTTTTGGCATTTCTCGTTTTCTCTTCAGCTCTCAATTATGGTACTACGATGGGGGCCGGTCGTACATGGCGTGTTGGTAGACAAACTGGATGTTCAAATATCATCTTCACTGTATGTATGATTTTAGACGACTTGAAGCAAGGATCGGAAAGTCCGCAATTAGGATCAGTGGGAAGGCAGAAAAACTCACAATGACCTTTTCAGTCCAACTATTCGACAGCCAACTCAAGAGAATTGCTCCTTTGCACCGCGAACGTACATTACAGGAAACCCATTCAGGGAAGGACTCAAACACGTTCAGTTGATCGGCCTTCCACGTAAGACTCATTTCCTTTTGAGTGACCCATATACACTACAGGAAGTATAACGCAGAGGCTTCCTTGTCTAAATGCGTCATACTAAGGGAATAAATGCAGTGGCAAAGAGGTTAGCAGACCCTTTTAACCATTGGCAATTGCATCGAGCCGGACCAAGGTCAAGTCAGCTCTTCAAACGACAGCTAGACTTGGGGTGGTACCTCCAACCAAGGTCCCATTGGCGACTCCAACTCTCTTCACTAGTGAAAGTTCCGGAGAAGGCTGAGGAGATTGAGGCAATGAAGTCTGGAGAGATCAAGGAACATGCGTCTGCCTGTTTCTCCGTTTTCTTGAGTTTGTCCGGGGTGGTAGTCCGCATCATTCGGTCGAGAACAATATGGACGATATGGTGATACTTAAAGCATCGCCGTTCGTGGGAAAGGAAACCTCAGATTCTCCTCAATATGGCACATACCCGGAACACCCTCCAGACTGCAGTCCCCCGAATTCTCTATGGGTGCTAATGAAACGATTACTCGTATATCTCTGAAAGTACTAGTACCGCCGATGGAGCCCTTGACTGCTTACGTGATATCTGCAGCAGTGCCATACTAGAGATCAATCATCCATGTCAAATCAAGACTTTCCAAGTATTATACTGGGTCAGCGTCGAAACTTCAATGGTGAGCGGGGATACATGCTCATATTACAATCTGGATTTGTTCGATACAGCAGGAAGGGCTTGGTAAGTCCACGCGAAAGGAGGAAATCTGTCAACAGTGGCAGCAATTTACTTGGACATTCTGTCGACTTTGTAGACCAAAGATGGCAAGCTGACAGACATGACGGGCAATTGGAGCGACTCAGTGGCTTGTTTCTTCTTTGTATATGATTTCGAATCGGTGTCAGGGCTTTTCCGCATGCATGTAGATATTCCGAACGACATTATTGAAGGGTATCATTGACCTAGCTAGTATCAGTGGCTTTCGCCCAAAGAACCAACACGGAGCTGGTAGCGAACAACCACTTACTATGCAGAACGCCCATTTGAGCAGCTTTTTGGACCCACCAACGCCGTACATAATGTACATGTTCATCAATCACTATACCCTGACATCTCTCGAAGCCTTCACCACAGCCTTGAGCAAATCGTTGTAGACCTCCGCAAATTCGTCATCTCCCTTCGAATTCTCACCCTTCTTCTTTCCTCCGGCCTCATTGCTAATTAAGACCACACTGGTTGGCCTCTTCGTGCTCCCAGCGGCCCCAAGCTCGGCCCTCGAGGTCACGAAGATGTAGGGCACGCCGTGGTCTTCACACAAGACCGGTATGTGCGATATGACGTCCATTGGCGATATATCAGCGGCGAGTATGACGATGCCAGGTGCTTCACCACCCTGAGCGGCTGCAGTGCTGGATTTGCGTAAGACTTTGACAACTTCTTTGACACCGCGCTTGAGGGTTTTGTTCTTTGCAGCTGTCACCAATTTCAATTAGCTACAGGAAGCAAAGCTCGACCGAACGCATGTTACCCTTTTTAACACTCTTCAGTACTTTCTTCCCCACTTTCTCATCGGCCAATGGATTGGCAAACGGCACCAACGCTCCCATCAGCGGTTGGATCTTGATCTTCACATCAATATCTCCATCATCTTTGATAGCTACACTCCCTGGTTTGCTACCCTCGAGACCATTGAGAAGCTGGGTCGTGACTTCGACATCTGCGGCTGCGGCTTCAATTGTCTTCTCTTTCTTGTCACTCTTTTCCTTTTTGTCTGATTTGGATTTGTGGACGCCATCGGGTTCGCTACGTTTGGCTTTCTTCTCTGCTTTGGCGAGCTTCCTTGCCTCCTTTTCGGGGTCGGTAGGCTTTTCTTTGGCCATGGCGATGGAATAAGGAGGGAATTGGGGAAACTTGAAATTGACAACCACAGTGCGCGAGCTTCGAAATTTCGAGCTAATCCCAATGGGATAATTGAGGCCTAGCCCTGTCCGTACAAGGGTCACCACGCTCAATTGCCGAATCATGCCACCCGACTCTCAGCTTTATCTCTGTAATCAGAGACGGCTTAGATAGCATTCTGTATTACTGAACATTGATCCTTCGACTTTCAGCTATTGCGCACGCTTTACTATCCTGGTTGATGGGACAGCCGAAAGAAGCACTCCTTTTCAACTGATGTCACACACAAGAATGAATTGCTAACGATCTTGCTGTCCGTTTCAATGGCTTTGTTTTCAGCTGACAGCCATATTCGAGCAGTCCAACTCTCGAGATGAAGGCCCGAAGTCAGTTGTCTGAGCAGGCGTCAACTTCACCAGAAGACCAATGGGAAGAATGGATGGATTGGAGTCCAAAGCCCAAATCTCTTGCAGATCAACAACCAACTCCCCCTTCAGAGTCCATTGCACTTGGCAATTCCCAGCGAAGCTCTCGTGATGGTAACAGAGCATTGAATTCCCCCCCAGTTCCGAAGGCATCTGGAGCTGGGGTCCAACCAAGCAAGAAGCGAAAGGTCTCTGCTGACAACGCCAACTCTTCTGCAAGCCCAGATGGGCAGAAATCATCATCAGTGCTGAACCGGAGCCACAGCCTCGTAGAGAAGCGCTATCGAAACAATCTGAATGATAAAATTACTGATCTTCGCAAAAGCATCCCGAGTCTTCGAGAAGATGCTCAAAATCCGCACGAGCAGCCAGGGTCAGTGTCGGCTCCCAAGTTCAACAAAGCCACCATACTGACCAAAGCAATCGAATACATCCATCAGCTCGAAAAGCGGAATGCTTATCTGGAAGATGCAAACGATGCTCTACGGCGTCATGCGCGCAATGCAGCCAAAGAAACCGGTCAAGAGGAGATACTTTCCAAGCAAAAGGCGTCCGAGGGCCCAGAAAACGTCGACGAAAGCTCATCCCTAAAGACCGAACCTTCTTCACCTAGCTCAGAGGCACCTCGCGGCACGATCCCTGTGCCAGAGGATATCAGGAGACTGCGAGATGTTGGACCACAAGCACACTATGCCGTCGACGTTCGCTTCGGCAGTCGAGCTGAGAACGTATCGTCTGGGGACATCTCCATCAGAGGTGGTAGGGTTCTCGGCAAACTCGTGTTAGGCTCTCTAGCCGGGCTTATGATCATGGACAGGATCGCTGGGAGCCCTGAGGAGGACCGTGGACTTTTTGCCTTGCCCTTGCTCAATTCAATCCCAATCACACCTCTTTTACGGACTGCCCAACGTCACCTTGCTTCGTTTCGCTACAACTTTCTCCTTTTGCCATTCGTCAAGGGTCTGCTCGTGTTTTGCGCACTCGGCTTTCTCCTCTTCCTCTATCTATTCAATTCTAAGCCTAAGCTAGGCAAGCCTACCTCGAAAACAAATAATGTTGGGGCTTCTCAGTCTTCAGACTCGCCCATGGGTATTCGACGAAATGCGTGGCTGACGTCTATTCAAACTGTCTGGATCCCAAGGCACAGCATGCTTCCAGAGATGTGGGGTCTCATCAATGAGACACATGCATACATGACTAGACAGCTGCTGGGTTGGCAGAGCTACTCGTGGCTGACAGGTCGAAGCGAGGAAGAAGAGACTGCCAGGGTGAGGGCTTGGGAGATCGCGCTTGACGCACAGCTCACTGGCGGTGATACAGAATTGAGTAAAGGTCGCTTGGTTCTTACGTTATGGGCTGCAGGAACACTCCCGAAGACTCCTGGAAGAATTATGCTGAAAGCTCTTCACCTCCGAGTGATGTTTTGGCAAGCCTCGAACTCAGCTTGGGTGTGCAGGACTTTGAATCTTGTTGCCACCCAACTAGCTCGTTATCAATGGAAGCTTGCGCAGAAGATGCTACACGCTGCAGAAGGCACTTCAGATTCAGACTATGGCGAGCTGCCAGATTACTTAGCATCTCTACTCAAACGGCCTATCGAGGACGTGATGACTTCCATCAATGTCCACCGTCTGCACAACCTTGCCTGGAATCGGCCTACAAACTTTACTACTGAAGGAGAAATCGAGATTGATAGTCTGCTTGAGGATGACACGGCCATGCGTGGCCCATTAGACATTCTCGCCCTCTGGTCGTCGAACACCACGCTGCAGCAAGCACTTCGAGCTTTCATCGAATCTGGGAAGACTAACCACACCTGTCTCTCTCAGATTAAGCTCGCTTTACGTACAGCGCCGCCTGGTTCAAGCAGCTTCGTTCGAGCATTAGCAGCTACAGCCGTCTTGTCCGACACTGATCTTGGGTCCAATATCACAGCTCTCTTGCAAGCTCTACCGCTGGTGAAACCAGGTTCGTTACCGACATCACTTGCAGACTTTGAGTCCCTATCGAAGACAATACGAAAAGACATAATGATCGCTATTGAATGCACGGAAGGTCTGGTCATGGTAATGGGCGTGCAACAAGAGGCTGAGTCTATTACGAAGGCACTGCAAGTCCTAGAGCGGAGCCTCTCGAACTCTGGGTCAATGGGCCTGCTTGGATTTGCTGCCGCTCTTCGACTCTTGCTGGTCATATCCAAAGATGACAATCTTGCACGCCAATCTCGGTGCCGCATAATGCAAATATTACGAAATACCATCATCCTGATCGAGGAGCCTTCCGAGCAGAAAGAACCCTGCCCTGGGCGCTTGAGGGATTACAGCGGGGCTCTGCAAAGGCTTTTGCCTATTCAGCACCCGAAACGTCGCAGTTCTGGTGTATCCATTGATACTGGGTATGGAAGCATGAGTGAAGAAGAAGACATTACATGATTACTATGATACCCCAGTTGCCCCAACGAAATTTGGGCTGAACATCCAATAAAGATCAGTCGACAGATTTTGCATTGATGTCAAGAAAAACTTTACCATTCACTTTGGCCTGACCAATAACCCCCATCTATCGCGTCCTCCTTTCCGTCGCCAGTCTACCAAGTCCTTGCCCTTGGCACTCATCATTCTCTCATGTTCTTGTATCTATCACGTCATCAACAACGGCGACTTATCTCTTAACAGGGCCTCCACTTACAACGAATATCGCCTGTTTCTCCGACACTCGTGCACCATTTACAGCCTTCATGGCCTTCTTCATAATCTTTTCGGCTGATTCCTTTTGCTTGAACCAAAATCCGGTAGGGTACTCTCCCTGACGAAGCAAGCATTGCAGTGTAGCTTGTGCCTTGACCACGCAGGCTTTTGCAGATTTGTACTCAAGCAAGCAAGTATCGACCTTCGTACGGCATTTCTCCAACACATCGATACTCTCTTGGTAGGGCGATGGCGGTGGCTTGGATGCAACGCCTGGCGTGTTTGGACTAGCCACCGAGAGGTCTTTCTCACATCCTAAGGCTTGGAGCGGGGTTGATGTATGCTTGGTGTTACGGTGTACGGAATTTTCAATCTTTGCCGGCCTCATCTTGGGGGTTCCAGGGCCTCCTGTTGCTTTGGCAGCTTTCTGTAAGGGCAAACCCTTTGAGATTGCAGGAACCTGGGTCACTGGGCAGGGGCCAGCTGGCGTGCCAGCCTTCACCTTTAACTTATCGGCCGCTTTCGCCTTTTTCGCTTCTTTCCTCAAAACAGCCTGCTCTTTGGCCTGTCTGTAGGCCATCTTCAGCTCCGGAGGGTATTTGTGCTCACGCTCTTTCTTAGGAGCTGGAGAGTCAGACTTATTTGCAGTGGTGGAGACATTAGCAGTTGTGATATCAACATGCCCGCCAGGTGCTTCGTTGAGCTTGGACACTTGGACTGCGGCACGAGAGAAGACGGTTCGTCCGTGGCGCAGTGAACCTCGTCCCTGTTGTAGCTCGAGAAGGCAATGACGCTCGGCCTTGTCCAGGGACTGGACAGGAGTTTTCGAGCTCGTGTGTTTCTTCTTTGTACGTTGTGGGTATATTACTGCCATTTGCTTAGGATTAGATTCGCCGCTGACTGCTGTCTTGTTGTAGTCAGCATCGGGTCGAGAGAAGCACTTTCGGTATTGATGTTGATGTTTATGGAGGCATTCCGATAACCGTAAAAGGGCCTTGCTTGACACGTCGAGCATGATTGCTATTAGTGTTTCTGTCCTCTCGACAATGATGTCCATGTTCTGATAATCTTCCAAAGGAAAATAAGGGTCGAGAATTGAGAGGTGTAGCCTGAAACGGGAAGAGGAAAATGAAGAATACATTATTATATACTTTTCAGTAACACGCGCTCCTTTACGAGACCCACTTAACACTCCCATTCAGGCCGAAGAGGCCCGTGTGAAGCAGTATCTTACTTTAGGTAACATGATTAAAGTCCGTTAATGGGGAAAGATCACATGTAATGAGACTGCCAATCTTCAACTCGATAGAGTGGTAATAACATAGATAGCCAGCAGCAATTCTGAAGCATCTAAGCCTAGCACGTGTGTCGTATGCCAATCTCTGAAATGACCTCTTTCGATGTATTCTCATAAGATTCCTATGCACGATCAGGTCCATGCCCAACACTTCAATCGCATGCAAGCCTCGCTGCCCGCGTACGGATCACAGACTTTTGGCTCCTGAAAGGCGTCAAAGTCATACGTATCCGCTATGCTTGGCCTGCAACGACACCTAGATGTAGTAAACATGATGCTCAGCAGCTGGACAAAGTGCCTCCCTTCTTGCTCAACGATGCTGAAAGTGAGACTCGACATTTACTCAGAATGTACCCCAGACTCGATTCATGAGCTCTACTTATACTCGCATTGAGACTAGTATCCGACGAGCAAGCTCTTTGGTCTGAATGGCGTTTGCTCCATCCTCCAAGGACTCCTCACACCATTCGGTCCATCCCGCAGCACCCTGTGGCCGCCGCCAAGCTTCAGGTCGTATGATGCAAATGAAGCTCGATGGTCCTTTGACTACTCTGGCGGTCAGTATCTCGATTGATGGGGTCTATCTCGTACACGGAATTACTTACATCGTCGACAACACACTTTGCTTCTGTTCGCTCTATATTGAGCCCATTGGAATAATACCTGATTACTTCTTCGCTGTCACGTATTGCATGCCGCAAACCATACCCACAATTCATGAATTCCTTGGCCACCTCCGTCCGCGAGACGATCTGGACTCTGAATGCGCGCGCCTGCGATATGGTGTATTCGCATCGGACTCAGCTGATCGTTTTCCTAATTTCCTGGAGCTCGCAGATGTGTTCTAGACAATCTGGCATACTGGGTAACTCAGAAGATTGCGAATCAAGGTCGATATTCCTCAATGGGACACCATGTTTCTTACTTGGGAGGAAATTCAGTCTACGCTGCTCCGCATGGGCCTCTTCAAGGTTCTCACTTGTTAAGCTTTTGGTAGATTGTTGGGTGGTCTGTGTTCGGTCATGGACCGACCCCGAATCGTCGGTCTGATTCTCTTCTTCGGACCCTTCTTCTTGCCGCTCTTGCTGGGCTTGTATGGTGATCAGCTTATTTGGAAGTCGAGAATCACGACGATTTATGGACCACGCAAAAGCCCATACGACGGATATGGTATCCGAAGAAACGGACGAATTCGCATTGCGGGATCGTGGCGATTGGCTTTCATTCAATCTGCTTTCGGAACTAGGAACATCCACAAGAGCTGCGACTGCGTCGAGGCATAGTATCAATTTCGGAATAAGAAACACTTCCTTATAATCCCGTCTAGTCTTTTCCAAGAGTTGGGTGGGCTCCTCAAGTCGTTGTTCATGGCACGCACGGCGATCCATCGAAGTCTCTGAGAATAGTATGATAGCGATGAAGATGATTCTTGATGAAATACATAGTACTTTTGATGAACGAAAACGTAGTGGTGAATAAGGTGGAGTTTGCTCTGTCTTCTGCTCCAGCAGATACACAAGGCATTACAACACAGCCCTATCCTGGTCACATGCAGCGCCACCAGAGAAAGGTGTTCGAACATAGTCCTGTGCCACACTGAAACTAGCTGACGATTGGCAAGCTAGATGGAGAGAGCCCGTGCGACCCCACTCAGGACATCATCTTGCTCAACGTTAATAATGGCCGAAATTTGCGGGTTGGAGGCCCTTTGTGACGTCGTATACGACCTCGGGCATTGGAGAAGGGCTGGCTTGACCCTCAGTATCAACAAGCTTCTGAATGTCATATTGTAGGTGAGAGAGTCCAAGCGAAGAGTCGGGAGGCGCCTGAAAAGCTTGGAGCACTCGCGACACGATCCGTGCACTTGTTGCCTTCACAAGCATTGTCTCGATTCGCTTTTGTGTAGCGCGGAAGGTACGCCTCTGATCGAGAAACCGTAGTCCGAAAAACAGCAGCATGAGGTACAATCAGCAGGCTTGGAATAATTCAATCATGGTCATCTTCTTCGAACCCCGGACAGCCCTCCATACTCTCATCCTCATACTTGCACTTACACCAGAAGCAGTAGAAGTACTTTTCCCTTAAGTATACCACGAGCCTTTTCAGCCTCTGCTTCCCCTCCAAATGGAAGAACTCATCAAGCTCCTCATCCTCCTCTTCTACATCGTCCTCCTCGTTTCCCAGGGCCTGCCGATCCTGCTTGTCTTCTTCAGGATCCTCATACGCCGCATTCTTCGAAAGGCTCTGATGCAGATCATACCGCGTCCTTCTGTCCCTTTCCATCTGCGCTCTTTCCCTTAGCAAGCCCCTCCACAGTACATTAACCCTTTTGATCGGCACCTTCTCCACTCCCTCAGGCTGCTCCAGCCCCTCTAGCACCCTCATAGCACCCCGGCACAGTCCCTCAACCCTCTTCTCCTCCCTCTCCCGTCCAACCCTTTCCCTGTAATCCCCCTCCTCTACCTTCCTCATCCTCTCCACCCCCTCAACCTTCTGCGCCTCCTCCTTGAACTTCCTCTTCTTCTCATTCTCCATCCCCACGCCCCCTCTATCCTCCTTGACAGCAATTCCCAAGGGCTCAGTCCTCGCACTCGGATTCGTAGAGGCTCCTAAAGCCCCACCCTGCTTGAAACCCAGCTTAGCCATCATCTGGAAACCCTTAGAGCTGCTGGGAAGGGCCGTGGAAAGAGCATCGTCGCGATCTGCCTCAGCGGCTGCAGCGAGCTCGGCTTTGGATTTGGGGCGCGAGCGGGCTTCTGCTTCACGTTTTTTGCGAATGCGGCGTTGGGTGTAGGTTTCTTTCTGGAGGGGGGCGGTGGGCTCGGTGATGGTCATGGACATGTAGTCGTCTTCTTCTTCTTCTTCTTCTTCTTCTTCTGCTGCTGCAGGTGGGGCATCTAATGAAGGGGCTGAGGCGGCCGGTTTTACCATGGTTGGGGGAAAGGAATTGTGTGAGAGCCGTTTGTGTTTTGGGGTTGGGACCACGTGGGACTTCATGGAAAGTAGGGCTTGCTGGGCGCCATCTGAGGCCGGTAAGCGCCTGCCAGGGAGCCAATTTCCCGCAACTGCGGGGTCTCGGACAAGGCTTTAGGGTTCATCTAAATGATCTTCAGCGGCTTGAATTGAATTGGTGATACTCCTCAAACATGGCTGAAGAGTACCCACGTCGTGTGATATTTAGAGACCCTTGTTCAAAGAATCTACTATGTAGCCTCTTAGTGAGTCCCGTTCAGCGACACAGATGATGTTTAAGTAGCAGCTGAATTCTTTAAGTGTAGACAGTCGTTTAATCTTTCTCGATCGCCAAACCATGCAATTCTTTGACTTTGGTGTGTGATGTCACATCGGTTCCGTCACCCCACTGAAGACGGACTTATTTCCCATCTTAAACAAAAATACCTTTTTTGTCAAATCAAAAATTCGAAGAATCACAACAACAAGACCCTACCTGTGTCACCAATCAAATTACCCACGATTTCTGACTCTACCTTCCACACCACTCACGAGGACCTTCGTAAGGCAGAGTCAAAAGTCTCGCAAAACAATGATGGAAACGTACCCTCCGAGTCAGAGCCCTCCCAAATGAAGGTTCGCACAAAGTCCTCCTATCGCCCTACACTGTAGTGTACTGACCTCCGTTTGACAGTCAATAAACGACCAAAACTCCAAGTCCAAGCAAGAAATCATCGACGAGCGTCAAGCCAACCTCCCTCTCCCAGACCAGCCTCTAGTCGCTTCAGACTGGAACTCCAGTGACGCCAGCAAGGTTAATGTCGGTTCGGGAGGAGTCCAGAGCGATGTCTCATATGGTGGTGGAAGTGAGAGCGGTCTTCGAGGCCCCACCACAAGCGATAGCAGCGTGAGGACCGATGGGGATGAATTGAACAAGCTTTCGAGTGAGCCGAGCGGAAGTGTCGGTAGGCAAGGCCACGACAACCTTGATGGATTGCCCAAGGATGCTACGAAGTCCTGAAGAGAATCTGGGGCTATCATGATTACAAATGAATGATGAAGGGAAAGCATTGGCGGGTGAAAGCAGGATTGAAACCTCAATAGCAGCGACAGCTACACGATAGCTAATAGGCTCAGATAGCAAGAGGTCAGAGCTACGAAATCCATACAGAGCACAGCTTGGAAATCATGATCCCACTTGTCCTAGTGAAAGAATGACAATTGGAGACTTAGTATAATGAATCAACCTAGCTTTCGTGAACGATTTGCCTCCTATCGCACCGGCAGAAATTATTGATTCGGTCATGTGAATCCAACAGCTATTAAGTGACTGATAATATAAAGCGGTGAGTGATTTTCAGGGCATTTTTCTGTGGCGGGGCTTCAACTGCATTACATCACCTTTGGATGATGTAGCCTCGCATTAAAGCTCCGTTGTCGACATTAACGCGCAATGTCTTTCGAGATTCGTCCAACACAACTAACCCATTTACTCGAGCTGTTAATAAAATCCAAGTGAATACCCAGGCATTTACCTCATACACAACGATTACAATTATGGATATGCAAGGGACACCCCTCGGCTCCGAGGACCAAGGTCACACTGGCATGAAGGTATGTTAAGCTTGATGATTTCTCATCACGTCTTCCAACATTGGGTATTGCAGTCTCACCAAGTCCATTATCTGACACCTGTTCAAGAAAACCTCCGACTCAGAGCGCTACACTAACCCCACCACCGAAGGCGCAGGTGCTGTAGCGTCCGACTCCCTTGCCGCCGAGTCTGCCCGTAACAACGGCGCATTTGGCGAGAACCGCGACAGCCAGCCTCTCTCCCAGTCCGGCTCGTCCTCCACATTCAACAACACCGATATTGCGGGCGCCACCACTCTCGCACCGGCCCCAGACGCAGCAGAGCGTGAAGCCAAAGCCGCATGGTCGGAGACCGCTGACGAAGCTAAGGGCCCTGGAGGGCAGAAGTATCCTGAGGGCGCAGGGGGGCAGCCAGATTTCTCAGGCCAGCATAGTATGAATGGATATGCTGGTGGCCCAACGGGTGCAAAGGAGGAGACGGCTGGCCAGATTTTGAGGGGACCGAGTGGACCGACGAGCTCGATGGGGGGGACTGGTGATCAGCAGATGTCTGGCAGCGGTGCCAAGTCTGGTCCAAGTGAGAACACATTTAAGGAGGAGGGTGACTCAAACATTGATTCGGCGCCTGGCTACGTAGGCAGCGTTGTCTCTGAAGCCAATCAGACGGGCAAGCCAAAGGGAAAGAATCTTCAAGAAGTCAGCGATTTCGGTGAGAACGAGGGAAACACCCCGAGTTTCGACATTGGAGATGAGAACGACCCGGGGAGGAAAGCGCAGCATGATATGCAGAGGATGACGCAGAGTACGAGTGGGTCAACGGCTCCAAGACAGAAGATGGGCGAGAGTGACAACAGCCAGTATGATGTCTTGGATACGGATCAAAACTTGTGAAGCAGGATGGCAGTTGAGAGGCCAACGCGGCGAAGAGAGGGCAGTCACATGACAAAGACCTTCTAGGCTTTCAAATTGAAGATGGTAGCTCATTTTCTGTAGCCTGCATGATATGAACGAAGCATACAGTAATTTAAAGCACAATTGAAACTGGGCAAGTTCTATTCAATCTACTTTAGGACGGATCTGGTTTAGCGCCAGTCTTTGACCCTGTACCTAAGGTACTTTAGTCTTGCGGGCGTGGCGGGTGACCAAAGCATGGGGACACGCCAAGATATTAAGATACCTCACATATTTTCAACCGTTGGGTTTGATACAAAGGTTCTGGCTATGAAGTTGGGTGATAGATCCGTAATCAGTTCATAGCCGAGAGCTTGAGTCTATCTCCTTTGATTCTCGAGTCCTTGTAAATTGAAAGCAGTGAGGGCTTGGCTGAGTGTCCCGATTCTTGTGTAGACGCCTGGTGCGCCAATAAACTAGGACCATTACTAGAAGGGTTCACTGCCCAGTGGGCCACCCTGCTCTAACTCCACCACCGTAGGTTTTGATGCAATATTTCCGCACGCAAAGCTATAGCATTTACTGATTACTACAACTTTTATACCAAAAACTTTATTCATACTAGTATGGTTCGTAATTTATGGCGACTTGATTTTTTCTCCCTAAGCGGCCCTTAGAGCTAGACCCCAGAGTAGGCAAGATAAAAAATTCCGGGTACTCAGCCCTAACAGGCTGGCCCACTGGGCAGTGAACCCTTCTATGCTTAAAAGAGAACACTTAATTCGGCCGAAGTCTATCACACACTCGTTGTATGGCCGGCGAGGTGTGGATGGAGATATTCGCTTCTGAAAGCGAATGAGTATTTCCGAGGCCTGCTCAACATCCTCTCTTCTCCACTCCATCCGATGTTCGGTCAAGAAAGTTGTATTTATGCATAAGAGTAGACGACGCCCCATCCATATAAAACAAGATTACAGAGCCCGTCGCCATGTCGCCCCAGCATTTCAGCAAGTTCACTCCCATAGCGAAAGACCTCCGTTACTACCGCCTTTTAGCTCTGACCGCCGGTACAGGATGGTTTATAACCCTCATCACTCTTCTAATCTACTGGCCGTTGGATATCAGCCTCAGCCCTACTATGCTTGGCATGTACTATAAGTAGCAGTATCCTTCCATAGATCATCAACAAGTCGTTCCTCACATTCCAAAGGGTTATGAGCCCGGTTTAACGCACGGCGT